>Ga0208338_1000062_pt1 | contig 45592 bp, 36 predicted proteins | sample ForSoiNitrogNN91_FD_187858 | JGI IMG/M metagenome (GOLD analysis project Ga0208338, IMG submission 187858) | Forest soil microbial communities from Browns Valley, California, USA, that are Nitrogen fertilized - NN91 (SPAdes) | ecosystem: Environmental > Terrestrial > Soil > Temperate forest ...
AGCCTGATTCAACTCAATCAGATTCATGTGACTTCGGACTCCTTTAGTCGTAGTTGAATGACGTCGCGATACTGCTGCAGTTCACGGATCAAAGGATCGACTTGTTGCAGGGTGAGCGGCAGTTCGGGTTGCCGCTCGAGATAGCGCTTGACGAAGTGATACTCACGCACGCCGAGCGCGATCGCTTCAGTACAGGCTTCCTCGACGCGCACGGCACCAAAGCGCTTGGCTAAAGAGAGCACACCCAGGATGCGACTCACGCCCATCTGTCCCTGCCGTTGATAGATCGCCTGACAGAGCTGGCCGATGTTGGCGCCGGCACGAGTGGCGCGGTTCAGTAGTTGTCGTGTGGATGGTGGCGTGCGCGGTGAGCGATCTTCCTCCTGAATGCGATGCCAGCCGCGTTTCTGGCGCAGATGCTCACGCAATAGCTGTCCGGTTTGCGGATGGAGTAGGCGCACATACAGACCGTCCCACTGCACCGGCACACGTCGTCCAATCCAGCCTGGTGGCGCACTGTAGTAGGCTGCCGCTACTTCGACACAGCCATCCAGGTTGACGACGCGTTGACCATATTCATAGAAGCGGAAAGGTTCGAGTGGTAGTGGCATCAAATGCGGCCGCTCTTCAGCAAACATCGCCGCCACTTGTCGTTTGGTGGTGCCATGAATGCGGGTATCGGCCCAGTTGCTCTCCCAGCGATCGAGATAAGCCTGCGCTGCCTCCAGACTCTCGAAGCGTTGCCCTTTGAGTGGGGTCTTCTGGGCATGACCCACGCCGGCTTCAACTTTCCCTTTGCGATCAGGATCTTTAACGCGACAAGGCAAAGCGACCGCACCATAGTGGGCCAACACATCGCGATAAAGTGGATTGAGCTGCGGGTCATGAATATCTGCCTTGAGCACTCCTTCTCGCAGATTGTCGAGCACGACGACTCGCACACTGCCACCGAGACGACGAAAGGCAGTCTCATGTAACTCGGCCCAGATGCGACTGCTGGATCGAAAGGTGAGGAGTCGCACGCATTTGCGACTGTAGCCCAGGGTCATTACAAACAGACGCGTGCGTCGATACTTCCCGCTTTGCGGATCCAGGACCCATGGTCCAGTACCGTAATCCACCTGTGCTTCTTCACCGGGCGCGGTGATGATCACGGCGCGAGCAGGCGTCAGTTCTGGCGGACAGAGTTTGTTAACGAAGCGTTTGACGCTTTGATAGCTGTGCGAGAAACCGTAGTCCGTGACCAGGTCCTGGTAGATGGCGGTGGCATTCCGGCCACGACCTAATGACTCCTGAATGAACTCGCGATATGGTTCACAATTGCTGAGTGTTTGCGTTGCGGGCTGTTGCTTTTTGGGTGCTTTGGTGACGTCAAAGTCGGTGGTCACCTCTATGGCCGGTTTTGCCCGTCCCCAACCGGGCGGTCGCACCTGCAGACCCGCTGCCTTGAGATAGGCGCTGGCCGTCTCGCGCCGCACACCGGTGGCTTGCTCGATGCGCCGCAAGGACCAGCCGAGCCTGCCTAAAGCGATTATTTGTTGTCGTTTATCGTCGCTCAATACGTTACTCATGCCGCTGGAGGCTACTTTTCCCCACAGCGTCGTCAACGTCCCGAACGACTACTTCTCTATGGCCGGTTTTGAGGTGACCCTACATGGCCGGTTTTGGGTGACCCCCGAGGTTTAGATTCAAGTCTTCGGTTTCTCTCAGCACTTGCGCGACTAATACTTCAATCGACGCCGAAACATCGTTGAGACCCATATCAGTTTTTGTGTTCACGTACTGTTGAAGAGCGGAAACAAGAGAAGTTATTTTATTGATCTGTTCTTGATGAATCATGAGTGTCAGGTTGCTCTTAAAAGCTAGATATATTCAACCGGTTGTCTCTTCGGTCGTGAGGTGCACGTGGATTCACATTACTCGGCCACACGCTCGTACGCTTGTCGAATCACATGCAATGCTGCGGGTATCTCCGAAGCATCTTCAAGCCTGAACAGCACGCCTCCGTCTTCGGACGCGTAAATAATAAACGCATGCTCTGAAGCATCGGATGCTTTTTCAGATGGGTCATCAAGCTCAGTGAAATCGATGTTGAGAAGAAGAGAAAGACGCTGTTTGCGGGGAATGACTTCGACAAAGAAATCATAAACGCGGTACGTAGCCGACTTTGCGCTAAATAGCTCAATTACTTCGTCCCCGAGGCCCAAGATCTGCGGACGGAGTAGGTCGAAGATCGCTCGCGAGCGGTCGTCCATCGGAAGCGTATCTAGACCATACTTCGCTGCTCTAGCCTTGAGCTCCTCTAGCTCTGCATCTTTAACGGCCGCCATGTCTACAACCAACGCTCGCCACACCGTTAGAGCCTTAGCAGCGAGATCCTTCCCACGCCGCTCTATTTCCAGAGCTGACCAGTTCGTCTGTTCACGGACGAACTTGTTCAAGCGAAGAGGGCTCTCGGCAAAGCCGTCTTTGATGCTCTTCTTTTCTTCAAAGGGTCTGTCGCTATATTCGGAGTTGTATCCAGTGAGAGTGATGTTACCCAAACGATGTAACCACGTTTCCTGAATCTGCTTCCACTCTGGTCCAAGCATTTGACGCCACTCTGGTCGAAGGTCGTGGTTTTGGGGAAGGATGTGCTCAATTGTGAACGTCGACGTGTCGATCTTCTCTTTACTAAAGTTTTCAAGTCGATCGAGAAGGTAATAACAGGTCCGCATATCATAGACGTCACGTGTCTCCAGAGACTCGCGAAACTCTGCGTCAGTCGGAAAACGACGCTTCCTACCCTGCCGATAGAGCGCAACTCGCAGACTATTTAGAGGCTGGTCTTCTTTGATACGATACGCTAGAGAAGAAAATATCTGTCCCAAACTCCGCGTCTGCATATCGCACACTGATCGGCGAAACACATAACTCTCCATCAGCTCGATCGCTTCGACAAATTCCGTAGCAGATAAGGTCCTCAAACGTTCAAAGCAATCATAGAGGCGCAGCACTACTGGCGATGCAACTTCCACAAGCAATCGCAGTCGTCGAAATGCCTCCTTAAGACTTGGGTCCTGCTCACGCCCCAGGCTATAGGCGACGTAGTAGGTGCCGAATCGCTTCAGGTTAGCAAGAATGTCCTCAACAGCTAATTTGGAAGTGTCCTCATAGAAGTATGTGCGAAAGTGTTGGTAGATTTCGTCGGCCTTAACCTGCTTGCTGGGACGTAGTTTCAAGGTAAGGTAGTCGCGCACAAACTTGTCGAAATCCGTTCGGTAACGTGCACCAAAGCCGACTTCGATGGGTTGCCAGTACTCTGTGTAAAGTCTCGTTTGTGAGTCTTCCACCTGTCGCATCAAAACAAAATTGCGGATCAAGTCAGCCTGAGTTAGGTCTAGACCGGTCGAATTCAGGCTTTCGAAGATCATTTGCGGATCGTCTTGGCCCCGCGTTAGGCAAACGTCGACAATAGCCAGCTTTGAAATTCCGGAGTGAACGATCTCAAGGTTCGCTTCCGCCAGTTTCTCTTCAAAGAATTTGAAGTTCTCAGAGATCCGTTCGGAGGCTGCCGTCGGAGTATCCTTGATGTCGACCAAAGCCCCGAGGGTTTGTTGATCGGAGCGCCTCAAACAAAGCTTGTACTTTCGGTCGCCTTTGCCATGACGGTTGTGCAAGAAATAATCGTCTAGTTCCTCTGGGCTCGGTAATCCGTTTTCCTCTTGATTGGCATCATTACCGCCATTCAGTAACTGGTTACGCAGAGCCGTCAGAAGAAGAGTGAGAGTTGTTATGCGCTGTTGCCCATCGATTAGCAGCCAACGAGTTATGCCCGCGCCGGTCTCTTCTGCAGATATATAAACCACGGAACCAAGAAAATGTTCTTTCGCGTTTGGGTCGCTGCCAACACGGATTAGGTCATTCCAAAGCTGCAAACAGTGTTTGGTGCCCCAACTGTAATCGCGCTGAAAGATGGGCACGATGAATTGTTTCGCGCCATCGAGCAAATGCGTAAAGAGGAGGACTTGCGCGTGCATATAACTGCCTTGAAACGTCTCTATTTTAGCCCGGACGTACGGTCATGCCATGTCATGTCATGTATGCGATGAACCCTTGCTTGTACTCACCAGACACATCGCTTTAGATTAAGGTTTTTTCGTCACTGGAGCGCGTGTTAACGGCTTCGGCCAATGTCTTCGGTTTGCGCCGGTCGAAATCGGGCTGGTTAACAGGAGCGAATCTCCAATTGATATGAGTTCGCTCTGAAATTCTTTCGCACCAGTCTGTAATGGCCTCGTATTTGACGTTAGTGCCTGGCCATATGCGACCCTTGGTTTCAACTATCCAGTTAACCTCTCCTTCGTCGGTGTTCTGAACCAAAGCCCAATCAGGATAATAGAACCCGATCGCGCCGCTAGGTTTCAAATAGTCAACCTTGAACACTGAGGCTGAATCGCCCTGTTCAGTGGTTCCCAATGCGGCGAAGCGGGCGACGTCCGGCGCCTTGTCCAAGAATTGGGCAAAGCGTCTCTCAAAGTCGTTGTACGTCGCTACATAATTGAAGAGTGTCCGTTTACACACTAAGGGAGGTGGAAGATTGCGACGCCATTGAAATGGCTTGGTTTTTGAAAGTTTGAAACTTTCGTTCTCAAATTCGATGTCTCGTTTTTCAACAGTCAGCTTTGCGATTCGCGTTGCGAGATATTCAACGATGGCATCCTGGATCATTACGTCCCGCAAACATTCCCGAACGCGATCTTCGTCAAGATCAATTTGGCCACCGAAGCATTTGTTGGCGAGATAGCCGCGGATGAGCGGAACCAACTCCGCAAAGACGTCCGTCAGTTTTGCGCGCTGCATGACTTTCTGAGTTATCAGACTAATCAGAGTACTGGCGATTGGTATATCGACTGACCCGATCTCTGCTTGGTGCACCTCTGTCCCGGTCATTGCGAAGTCCATTTTTAGCTTGATCCGTATTCGCTCATCCAGCTTAGGCAAATCGTATACAGGGTCAAAAGCCGCTATCTCTAGAGAAGATAGTTTCCGAACGTTGTGGCTAAGAGTTGGTTTGGTTATGGGAATCGCGATGTCAAAGGCAGCCCGTTGTTCAACTGGATAGATCACAACCGGCTGGGGTGGGTCTTTCTTCGTGGTCGTGACGCCAACTCCGTCAATCTCCAATTGCCGGCGCAGAACGTCGAGGAGATTTTGCGTACCCAACACTTCGAGTGTCTGAGTGTCGGGACCGACTCCACTCATCAGTCGCAGCCCACGACCGATGACTTGCTCAGGTAGAATCTCGGCCTGAGCCGAGAACGGACGTAATCCGAGAACCACGGACACGTTTCGGACATCCCAACCCTCGCGCAACATCATTACACTTACAATTACCTTGACCCTGCTCGTACGTGAATCAATGTCCCTTACATCCTCGCGCAGCTTTTCAAATTCCTTATCAGAGATATCGCCTTTCCTGTCGGTATGAATGACGATGATGTCTTTCTCTTTAAGACCAAACTCAGGAGTCTTCCAGAGGTGTTCGCCAATCGCATCAGCAATCACATTCTTCTCGGCCATGATAAAAAGCACCGGTTTGGTCTTGAGTTTCTTATAAGTCTGAAAATGCGCCTGCCAGCGCTGCACGGCAGCAGTTATCCAGTAACCGTATTTTCGGCCGGCGTTCTCCTTCGTAATCTGGTCGGGATCTTTTCTTGGCTTCTTAGGATCATCTTCTTTCGTAACAATGATTGGGGCCTTGACGATTCGATCCTCGACGGCTTGGGCCAACGGGTAATCGCAAACGGTCCATGCGTAGTAGGTACCGTGCTGGTCTTTTGGAGTAGCTGAAAAATCCAGCCAAAGCGAGAGGCCTTGAGGTAGGTTCTTGTGTATCCCAAGCAGCGATTGACTCCATGCGAGATCTTCATCATGAACGTGATGGGCCTCGTCGTTCATCACAAGCAAGTCCTTTAGATCCTTTACTCGATCCAGCATTGAGCGCTGGTATGAAGAAAGATCTTTAGAGGGCTGTCTTCCAAGAATCGCGTCAACCGGGTTGGCCGCTATCCAATCGTCTTCGCGCGATTCGTGAATCTGATGAACGTTTGTGAGAAAGATGTTTCCAGAAGTGTTCGGCTCTGTGCTTTCGCCGCGCAGAATCACTTTGAGATTCCAAGGCCTCCATTCAGGCGGAACCAAAGGAAGTTGATTAAAGATTCTATTGCTGTCGAAATCCTTTGCGAGACGCTGATAGACAATTACGTTGGGCGCGACAATCAGAAAATTTGTTGAGCGGTCTGACCCTGGCTCGCTGCGCTTGTGGAAGTAGGACCATACCATCGCCATGGCCATAACCCACGTCTTGCCGGAACCCGTTGCCATTTTGAAGGCATAGCGCCGTAGGTTTTCTGGCGGTAGATCCTGTTCAGCATCGCGATCAAGTTCGGGAACGTATCTGAGTATTCTCCTCCGACCATCCATGGTCCTTGGGAACTCGATTGACTTGGATATCAGATCCTTCTGAAAGACCTTTGCATACTTGTCGATCAAATCCTTCGTATCGTGATTTCGTAGGACCTCGGCAACGTAGATGAGGGTCTCGACCGCTTCCCGCTGGCAGAAGTGATAGCGAAACGGAGTCGGGAATCCCTCAACCTCGTGATCTTCTTCGAACCAATAGCGAAAGAGCTGTAGCGTGATCTCCGATGCGCCTGGGTAACCTTCGTGCCGCCATTTATCAACTTCGCGGCGCATGTTCTCGATCAGCAACAAATTGCTTGGTCGCCGACCCGAGCCATCGACACTCCAGCCAGAGTCGCTCTTGTCATCCCTTACAAGAAACGAGGCTGGTTTATCCCAAGCGCATCGTCCAGGAATCTCGGGCAGTTCTTTGTCGTATATGATTATGCTTTTGGGCATCTAAAGTTGATTTCGCCGTCTATCTTACGTTTACATCAAAAGCCTGGGTGGTATCGTTGCCAAAGATGTCGACGACCTTGACAAGCACTCGATAAGTTCCTGCTTTCTCGTATGTGTGCGAGTCAGAGACTAAGGCCAATGCGCGATCTTTGCGGGTGCGATAGTTGACCCAACCTTGCATAAAGGTGTCATCCTGAAAGTCCCAGTCGATGGCCCAGTAATCTATGTAGTCGGACCACTTCTTAACCATTGAACTAATTTCTGCCGGAATCAGTTCGGTATTAGGAATTACGAAGTCTTTCAGCTTGATTCGAGTAGTAAGCTTCTTTGATTTCTCAATGTCGACTTCGAGATAAGCAAGTTCGAAAAACTGGAGGTCGCCTTTGTCGACAGCTTGCTGCTCCATAACCTCGCGCGGAATTTGAAGGAGCACCAATTTCACTCCATGCTTCTTAGCCTCGGGAACCATGAGATCGTTGACTCCCATTTCCCATTCCCAGCCCAAGATATGAAGCTCCGCCTGCTTGACTTGGACACATTCCGAAATCGACGCGTTGATCTCGTCTATTGTTACCGGCGCATCGACGGCTCCAACGTGGACCATCGCTCGACCTTTCTTGCCGTGCAATTGTGCCAGGCCCGCGACTGGTTGAGCCCCGTAAAGTTTTAAGATAAAAGCAAGGTATACGTAGAGCGCTTTTTCAGTAAACTTTTTTCCTTTTTCAACGAACGTAGCACCCTGCCAGTACTGTCGTTCGTATTTGCCGAGATTGAGAATCTCGAACGGCCTGCAATTTTCAATCCCAAGAAGGCGCTTACGTGTCGTATGAATTGAATAACGTCCCAAATCACAACCAATCCAACGCCGGCCCAGCTTTTCGGCTACAGCCATGGTGGTTCCGGAGCCACAAAAGAAATCCGCCACCAAGTAACCGGGCTTTGAAGATGCCGTGATTATTCTACTCAGCAACACTTCCGGTTTTTGAGTCGCGTAGCCCGTCCGTTCGTCTGCCATCGGATTAGGTAAGTTCAAGTCTTCCCATACGTTTCCGTTGTTCTCATTCAGTTCGTCTTCTTCAAACCCCCATATATCCTCTACTTGGCGGCCTTTTGACTCATGCAGATATTGTTTGTAAGACGGATACGCCCCCGCACGGATGGGAGCTATCCAACGATCCTCAGCCTTCAAACGCATCTCAGTTTTTTGAGAATAGGTCTTCAGGAGAGTCTTGCGATACCAGCCTCGCTGATCCTCGTACTTGAACCTCGCTTTGTATTCGTCACTATATTCTTCATACGTATGACCAAAATTGTAGCTGTCAGGTCTTTTTGCAAAGAAGAGAATAGAATCGTGATTCACCGGAAATTTCTTTGCTCTAGCTTTACTACTTCCAGAAAAGGGAGTTCGCTTCCAAATAATCTCGTTTAGAAAAGAATCGGACCCAAATATTTCGTCCGCGATCGTCCTAACATAATGGGATAAGTCGGGGCCAACGTGGAGATAGAGCACGCCCGATTCAGATAATAGATCTCTGATAAGCACCAGACGCTGGTAGAGCATCCCTAGGTACGATGTTGTTCCGCGGCCCCAGGTATCACGATATGCCTTCTCTTCCAGAACGGACTGCTCCTTTTCGAGTTCGATTTGGCTGTCACCAACCTGAGCGGTGAAGGAAAAATCGGCACCAGTTGCAAATGGGGGGTCAATGTAAACGAGATCAATCTTCCCAGCGAACTTTTCAAGAAGAGAACTCATCACCAATAGGTTGTCCCCCCAAATCACTTTGTTTTTCCATCCTTCTTCAAAGGTCTCTCCTTCAGTTCCTCGATAAATGTCAAACAACGCAGCCTGCGGCGCATTCTTCACGTCCCGAGTCGCGCGGCTTTCATTGATCGTTTCGATAACCTGAAAAGGGAGATTTGCGCGTGGTACCTCGCGGCGCGAACCGTCATCGTCATACTTTCCAGGCCACACCAACTCTGTTTTCGTTATCTCAATCTTCGCCACTTATGTCTCCTTCGACCTCTTCGTCAGCTACTTCTCGCCATCCGTAATCAAAGATGAAGTCATCGACTTTATCTTCGGGATCGTTAATCGCGTAAATGTGATAGTCGTCAGTGTCCGCTTGCTCAACGACATACAGCCAATACGTCTTCCCCTTGGTTCTCGCAACTTCGAACTGCTTCCGATGTACTTCCACGCCACGATCACCCCAGACCCCTGAACTGGCTTTCACTTCTATGTATCGAGCAATACTTCCGTCTTGGTCTGTTGACTCGATGTCGTACCCTGGGTGCCGCGGAGGCATGATAAGGGGTGTCCTGCCTTCGTGGCTTTCGGATTCGACCACCCGCGCTATGCCAGCTTCCTCAATCGCAGATCGTTTGGCGTTTGCATTGTCAGTTTCATCAGCTCGCTCCGATCCATTGTGGCTCACATAGGTAATCCGCCTACCTTGTTTGCGCGATTTTGTCGGCCCTCTATTTCCTTCTGATGCCTTACCGGACCCAGAACCGCTACCTGGCGGCGATGGCGGTTCTGCCAACTCCGGCGGCGGGGGCAGTGGCGGCGTAATGCCTTCGCCCAGGATCGCGTTGACAGCGTCGGCCGCCGAAATCGGGGACGCGCCGCCCTCCATACCCTTATCCTCATCGGTGCATTCACCGTTATTCTCTTCGATATCGATCGGTCCGACAGGCGCCGTCCGATCATCGACTCCCAACTCTCCTATAGTTGGAGGCACAGCATCTATCGGCCCCGGAGATGTACTATCCAGCGAAGCAAAGCCAAGCTCATCTAACGTTGCCTTTAGAGCTGCGTCGCTGTCGGCAGCGAGAACCACGCTGAATCCTAGAGCGAGATGTCCGGGCTCACCGTCAGGTAAGATGGCGATGGCCAATTCGCGGGCGATTGAAGACCAAGGAATGATCCCTTCGTGCCGCAGGAAATAAAGAGCCATTTGGTCCCGGCTATAATGCGCTTGAACATCTTCCGGTTGGCTCTGTTTTTCTCGGTTGAAGATCTGAAGCAGGTAGCGGATTCTCAAGTCGGTTACCGACTCACATCTGATGTCCTGAAGAACTGTTCTCGCGGTTGCCGCGATGTCCGGCCCGATCTGTACTTCAAGCACCCGGCTTAGTTGCTCGCTCCGACTTCTCAAGCGGTCCAAGACCTTGTCATCGGACAACGGATCAGTGCACTCCAGTATTTGCACTTGCATCGCAGTACTAAGCGCACGAACCCCCGCCGCCGCCATAGCGCGCCACGCCCCGACAGGTTTTGCAATCGCATTGTTCTTAAGGAAGCCGTCGAACTTGTCAGCCAAACCCGCCCGGTCTTCAAAGAACATCCAACCTGGCGGATTGAGCACGCGATCCTGATTGGGAATAACCTTTAGGCTCCGGATGATCGCGAGATCTTCGGGCCTTATTTCATCGGTCTCCAAAGCTCGGTCCAACATCTGCCACGAGGCTAGTAATACTGAATGAGCGCTGTCGTCGAGCGAGCTGTTAGTTGCGCCGTATCGCACTGAAATCTCGTTGATCACAGCTAGCGCGTCGGAGTGGTCAGGAGACTCTCTTACGTTCAATCGAATAAACAACGCCCCGTATTTACGAAGCTCCTCGCCGAGAACATGTCGGAAGGTTCCAAAAGGATGCGCACCCCAAAAAACCTGATCGGACCTGACAAAAGTACTATCCGGTAGCATGAGGCATGGCGAGTTCTTGAGTAACAGGATGCTCTTGTCTTCTGCACTATCGTTAAGAACTCTGTACACGTCCTTGTTCACGGAAGTGCTAGTCGAGGCACAATGCAGAAGGTGCTTGACTACCTGCAGTACGGTTGGACTGGTATTTACGCCGATCCCCTCAAGAAAGGCAACGCTCTCTTGCTGAATTCTGGGTGCTAGATCCAAGAACTTAGCTTGTGATTCGAAGAGGTACGATTGAAACGTTGCGAATACTTCGTCCGGCTTGCACCAGCGATTGCTTATACCCCGGCCTGGAAGCCAAGCAATGCGCTGGAGCTGGGACGGTATATCAAATGAGTCGGGCGCTTGGTGGAATCGCCGTCCGCAATAATTAACGATACTCTCAATTGTTTGCCTCGAATTGGCAGTTGGTGCTACGGCGACCAGTTCTTTGACTCGGGACAAAATGTCTGATGTCCTAGGTTCAGTGGCAACCCCGAGCCAGTGATAGAACTCGCGTACGGCGTCTTGGTGGCGTCCGCTAATCGCAGCGAAGTTTGGCGACTCGCCAAGGACGCTCACTATTTGCTGGTTCCTAATGTACACGTCCGCTGCTAATCGATATTCACCATCTTCGCACTCAACCAGCTCAAGGGAAGACAACGTCCTTTCAATTGAATGGCTATCGCGAATCTCACCAAGCCTCATGGATACGAGTTCCACCAACTGGTGTTTCTTGTCAGCCGACAATGAATCATGACTCAAAGCCAGTGGTACGTGGATCTCGACGTAGCTCTTGAACGTGAGTCTCTCCGCGTCCAGGTTCTTCAGAAACTCGCGACGACCACCTACGCGCTCCACGTTGACAATATTTGCGAGCCCAAGGGGATCGTCAAAATCTCCAGGTAGAGCTAATTTCGTAAGCGGGAGAAGAGCATCTGCGGTTGGGAAGATCGGCAGCTGTGCCAACTGCTTTTTGAGACTAGGAGAGGTGAGAATCTGGTCACGCCTATCTTCGAACCATCCAATTAATCCATCTGGAGTAAATCGTTTCTCCTCGCACGCTCGCGCCAGTTCGGATTCCGGCAACTGAGCAAGTCTTTTGATTGCTTGCTCAACATTAAACTCTGGACTCAGTTGCGCAATTCTCTCTTGCTCGGTATTGGCAATGAACGGTAGCGTGTTGTCGATCGCCTTGAATAGATCGACGGTTGCCGAGTCCGCGCGGAAGATTTCAGAACACTGCCATAGAGCTCCGTCAATGCCGCCCGCGATGGCGCAGGCTCCCAACTCTTGTTCCATTCGCTTTTGCGTTTCCGCGTCGCGACGGCGTCCCAGCAAAATCGACAGTTCGTTAAGGAGGGTTTCAAACGCAGAGCGAGATTTCAAGAAGGAGGGCAATTCATTACGTTCGATTCGACCAGAGAGGCCCAGTTCTAGTAAGCGTTTGGTAAGGTGGTGGACGTCAACCAACCCAACGCCAACCTCTTTCGAAATCAAAATATTGTGATGCTCACGCAGATCTTCGTGGACCACGTTCAGTCCCAATTTCTCCAGAATCGGAAGGGCGCCGACCTCCTCGCGCGGAGTTCCGAGTAAGAGACATTCTGCAGCACTTGCCCAAAGCCCTTTGGTCGTGAAGATCAGGTCATGCTGGGCAAGTTCAGGCCGGACGCGGTGCCAAAAAACGCTGAAAGGTCCAGTCAGCTCAGTCCTTGATACCAATTCACAGGAAGAGATCACTTCCCATAGCCTCTGGTGTCCGAGCTTGCTCGGCAGGTTGTGTAATTCGCGCGCCAATAAATCAGCAGAGGCTGTTATCGCAGCTCGATTCCATTCGGACTGATAATCTTGTTCGAGGATTACCCGCTTCCGATCACTCGATGGGTAGAAATCGGCGTTGATATGAAACTGAAGTCCAGTCGTGTGTTGAGTTGGTAAATAAGCGTAGAGAAGTCCTGAATTTAAGTGCTCCTGGGCAATCGCCAGTCTAAGAACGTCCTTCTTCTTTTCCTCGATACGGCCAGCATGTTTCTCCCTTAACACATGTGCCTCTTGAGCGAAGTCCCCTTCCAAGAAAACCCATTCTTGGCTCCTTTGCCCATCAGCTATGACTAGTTTTTCTTGATTTGGTGTCTTTGTCAGCTTTTGGGAGGTGATTCCCTCTCTCTGGATTGAGATGTCGCAGATATTTCTCAGAAAGAGCAAGGACGGTGTGAGATTTCCTTCAAGACCCTCTAGCAGGTGTCTGCGATTCTCAGAGGTCACAACGCCAGCTGAGAGAGCCTTTCTCAACTTGCTCGCTGGGTCTTCAGCCCACGTGAGAACGAAACGCGTGCCGGGCAACTCGGAGATTTGGCATTTGGGGCAGCCTCCGCAGATTTCAATACGCTCAGCTTCGATACTACTATCGTGAATAATCCAGTGCTGACCTGCTGAAATCACTTCGGGCTCGTCCGTAATCTGATAGACCGAGATGAAACCGATGCCAAACGCCCCGGTGGTGTCCCTCTCATTCCGTTTGTCGCCGCTAGCAACTTTGCGGAACCGGTGGAAGTCGCACATTCGTCTGATGGACACATCTTCCTTCCAGGGACATTGATCTGCTTCAATGCTCCCGCAACTTGCGAAGACACCATCGTTGTCTACCACTAAGCCATCCTGGCGAACGTCGAACGACATCTGAGTTGCGCCCGATGAATCATCAGCGTTTTGAATTAGCTCGTGAGCGAGCGTGGTGTACCCAACCAAGTCCCTTAGCTTCGACGCCAAGTCACCAAGGTAGTCAGTTCCTCTCGAGATAAACCTACTTTTCGGCCTTGTGGTCATTTGATAGTGCCCTCATTTACACAATAGGACCTAAGATCGCATTCTTTACAGATCTTGCTCTCTGGAACAGTGATAATCTGAAAGTCCTTTGACTTGATCTTTCGAACCACGCTGTCAAAATCTCTGGCTGCCTCATCAACCAGCTCGCGACGATATGGGAATTGCATCAAGGCCTCTGATTTCTTCTCCTCGGCTGTCCAGTAAAGTAAAAGGCGATCTGGTCGTTTGCCGTAACGCTTTTCGAGAATATGAGCGTAGGTGCAGAGCTGTCGCTCATAGGTAGCAAGCAACTCTGGGGAATCGACTGGCTTGGGGGAAGTCTTGAAGTCGAGCAGCTCAAGACGACCGTCACCACCCATCAACAAATCGATTTTGCCTATAAGAATGTAATCCTCTTTCTCGACCGAAACGTCCACCTCGGTCTCAATCACGCGCTGCATTTCATCCTGGTTCTGGTAGAAATAATTGAGCACCTGTGTATAGGCTCCGTCCTTCGCCTTTTGTCCAATCGGTCGGACATCGGAAAGCAACAAAAATGCAAACGTTCGATCAAAGAGTTCGCGGATACGCGGCTCGTTCAAAGTCTTCAGTTTTCCATCGAGCACAATGCGATGGATTTCTTCTATCGTCTGGTGAACCAGCAACCCGAAGAAGATGACCGCTGAGCGCGAGGGCGTGAAGTCGTATTCGCGGAAGAATTGGTACTGGCGAGGACAAGTCTCATAAAGCTTCAAATCACCGGTAAAGCTGAACGCTCGTTTGACCGGCATTCGATCTTTCAACTCGAAGTTCTGAGCTGCTAGCAATCCTTGTTGCACGTACGGCCACTGTTCTAAGCCCTGCCAGATAGGGCTAAAGTAAGGTTTGGGTTGCGAGGGACACGTTAATACCAGGATCTTTTCCGGGCGGGAAAAGGCTACGTAATGAAGCCTCATTCGATCAAAGTCCGTGATGCGGTTTTCCGGCTCGAATGCGGGGCGCCGGTAAAAAGGCTGAAGGTTCCGATCAATCAGCTTCGGGGAACCCATTTGTTTATCCAATGACCCGACGACAACCACAGGGAATTCTAAGCCTTTGGACTGATGGATGGTCATCACTTGGACATAACCCTTTGGGAATGGCTGGTCCGGATCTTCGTACTCATTAATGCCTCCGTCATGAAGCAAACGAAGGAAGCTATTGAAGAGGTGAAAGCGGATGTATTCCCGGTTCCTGTAAGTGACGACCGTGTAGTGATAGTAGTTCTGAAAGACATTTAATAATTGAGAGAAGATTGCCAAATTCCTGCCGCTGTTCTCGTTCTTCACCAGGCTGGCGAAAGGCTCCATGGCGATGAGTTGATAAAAGTAATCAGCGGGACGCAGGTCGAGCGAGTCTCCTTCCTTTAGGGCGTGAATTTGTCTAACGAACTCTTGAAGCAACTGGGCCAAGGGATGAGGAGCTTTGCACTGACGGGCTAGGCCCACCAGACAATCATCCACATAACGAGCTAGTTCCGCTACGGCTCCGAAAGCAACGTTGCCTCGGCCTTCGCCGTGGTAGGCAAAAATGAGGGCAAGACACCCAACCATCAACTGGATTTCTTCGTTATCGAAATAAGCTCGGGCTCTCGGACAAAATGCAGGAATGCCTTTGGCGGCGAGGGCTTCAAGGTAGTGATCGCTATGATTCGGGCGAACGCTCCTGAGGAGCAATGCGACCTGGTTGTAGTCTTCGATGACCTCTTTGTTCTTAAGAAAGGCAACGAAATCCGCAAAGCGCTGGCCTTCGTCACGCTCACTTTGGGTCAGGATCGAAAAGATTGCGGGATAGTCCGGGTAATCTGATTCGGGATCGGGCTGTATCCGCTTATCGAATCGGAATGGTGGACCATTGCGATTGGACCAGTCTGCGGAAGCCATCCAACGGTCGTAAGCATTTACTATGCTTTCGTGAGAACGATAGTTTGTGGTGAGCTTGACTACCTTAGCATCTGGCACCTTGGACTTGAACTCAAGGAGGTTTCGTACAGTGGCGCCGCGAAACCGATAGAGGCTTTGATCTTCGTCGCCGACCACGCAGAGATTGCGGGATCGCTCGGTGAGTTGTTCGAGTATCTGCTCCTGAATGTAGTTTGTGTCTTGGTACTCATCGACCATGACATACTTGGTGCCACGCATGATTGGATCGGCGTTAGTTGGGTCAAGGAGTAGTTCATAAACCAGCTTCTGAAGATGTGCGAAGTCAATCCGATTCTTCTCGAAGAGCAAGCGTGCGTATGTTTGATAAGCACCGCCAATGGCATTCAATAAGGGCGCGGCAGACTGCTTAAGCACCTCCGCATCTACCAACTCCTCGGTGATCTTATTGAAGTAATCGCGTACTCCTTCAATAGCCGTCCAGCGCGTTTTCCACTTGGTGAGGTACAGTCCGTCTATTGGTTCGCCGACGATCTCTTTGAAGTTATCGAAAATAAACAGGAGCTGCGTGAGGTCGTCAAGTGTTTCATAGTTACTACCAAGCGGAGTTCGATGTCGATGAATGCTAAGAAGGCGGTTACATAGACCGTGAATAGTCGTGGCTCGAAGCTCAGACAAGTCTCCCGTATAGCCAAGCTTCGCCGCCGCCGCAGATGTTCGATCCCTCAACTCGAACGCAGCTTTTTCGGTGAACGTACAGACCACTAACTCGCGAGGCTCTGCCTTTTGCAATAGGAGAAGATTCAGAGTACGCAAGACCAGGCTGAACGTTTTACCTGAGCCGGGTCCCGCTATAACCAGCAGTGGTCCATCGCTATGACCAATGATCGCCTTCTGCTCAGTGTTCAGTCTTGGATATTCCTGAAGGATGACCTCTGCAATTGTCACAGCAAGCCTTCCTTCCTAAAGCTAAATACGCTATCAGGTGACACAATCAGGTGGTCATGGACTTTGATATGAACGGTGGTAGCTGCAAGGACGAGTGCGCGCGTGAGAGTTTTGTCCTGTTCAGTCGGTTGCACATCACCATTAGGATGGTTGTGAGCGAAGACAAGCGCGGCTGCCTTGCGCTTGAGGGCCGCTTCGATGACTTTCCGAGGGTAGACTGCGGCGCGATCCGTTGTCCCTTCTTCTATCGTCTCGATGCCGTCGCGCAGGAGTCGTAGCCCCGAATCAAGATATCCCACTTGGAAGACCTCATGCGCTACTGCGCCAATCTTCGAGCGCCAAAATCGAGACAATATTTCGAGATCAGAAAGCAAGTCCGCTTGTTCAGCGGTTTGCTGCAGATATAGGTTAGCCGCCTCTCTGATGATTCGAAGCGCGACTGGGGTGACCGCGCCGATCCCGCTAACCTGTTGTACCTCTTCGAGAGGAGCGTCGAGAAGTCCTCGAAGATCCCCAAATTTCTTAATTAGAGCCTTGGCGGGTTGTTTGACATCCGATCGTGGAATAGCGAGCGTTAGAAGCAGCTCGACAACTTCATAGTCCGCAAATCCGTCTAGACCGGCTTTGACAAACCTTTCCCGCAATCGTTGACGATGGCCACCACCGGGTGAAGAATCGCGCATCTAATTGTCGCTGCTTTCGAGTGATGTTCGAACCCTACTGAAAACCAACTGAGTTAGAGGTATCGCCTTCTTTTCCATAAAATCAAAGGCCCTGCAATCCGTAGCAAATGACCCACCGGACTGGAGGCTCATATTGCGCCAACCCTCATGAGGATTTCCAGCGGACGGCAGTATTAATCCTCTTCGTCTTCGTCACCGAGATCCAAGAGCTGTTGTTCATTCTTCCACCAGAGTAAAGACAAAACGAGATCATGTCCGATCCTGATAGAGTCTTCCCGAATCGAATATCGTCGAGATCCCTCGTGAGCAATCCACCCATCAGCCTGAACATCTGTCGGGCCTTCACGGTTTGAACTCCCGTTCAAGAGATCGTGAGCGCACGTCCATGCATTAGGTGAGTCTCTGGGCCAGAGTGACTCGGGCACATCGGGACCTCTTGTGAACCAACGTCGCCTTCCAGGTTCATTGCAAACAATCATTGCCGGGAAAGAGCCAAGTTCGACGAGCCTAATAGCAGTGGCCGTGAGGCTCGTTTGAAAATCTCCCGCAAGGCTTCTTACCGTGTCGAAGGTTATATCTCGATTCTTGGCAAGTGGCTCAAACATGAACGGTGGAAGAAGAAGGTCAGCAGCATAGCGGTTGGCCCGCCTCTCTGGATTATCGGTCGCCCATTCTGTGGCGAAGACTTTCTCCGCGCAGACAAATGAGGCAACCTTGCCACGATCCATCATCCAATGACCCAGCTCATGACCAGCCGAAAAGCGTTGCCTTTCCCGGAGCGAGTCACTGTCAACGGTGATGAATGCGCGATCGCCGAATCCAAGAATACGCGCTGCAGAACCCTTGAGTGGCTGGTAGATGATAGTAGCGCCGCAATGCTCGGCGATCGCTTCGATCCTGATATCGGACGGTTCGGTGATACCTAAACCTTTAAGGAGCTTTGAGGCAGGAACGTAGTAAGAACGAGCCGTCACTCTTTGTCCTCCTGCGAATCGCCTAAATCACTCGTCTCGATTAACTCGAGTAATTGTCTGAGGTAGCTTTCAACTTCCTCATCAGGAAGATTCTGTAAATCTCTAAATTGTGCTGTTAAAAAGCCCGATCCCAACTGCGGGTTTCCGGCCAGAATAGTCGTTATCATTTGCCGCTGCTCCTCATGCAGAAGAGGCATCTGGTAGTTCTTTACTTCAAGGGCGGCGACTCGCTCCTGGTACCGCATCTGCGCTTCTTGAAGGGGCCGCTGCTGACTGGCCTTGATCGCACCGCGTAGGATGTTTCTCACACCTTCCGCGACGGCATCCACATCCGCTCCCTCTTCCCGGATCTCGGACTCGAGCTCTTCATCCGTCATTTCCAATGTTGATTCGGCCATAGCATTCATGATGCTAGCCAATTCCTGATCGTAATTTCTTGACTTCTCAGCCACTAAATCCCCCTTCCTTTGTTAGCCACAGCTTCCAGGTTCCGGCGCAGCCATTTCATAGCCGTCTCATAATCCTTCTGTGAGATTTCCAAAGTCTTTCGGATTTCTGGCCCTGTCATTCCGTCTCGCCGCCCCTCCAGTATTAACCAGGCAAGCGGCTTCTCACCCACAAGCTGCTCAACTTTTTCGACCTCTTCCTGCTGCTCAAGCGAATCCTGTGCGTTGGGTTCTTGTGACTGAGCATCGAGTACAGGACTAGAGATAATGCCTTCGGGAGAAACACGAATAGCGTCGGACTCCAACATAGCTTCGTCAGGGTCGAATTCCTTGGCCCAGCGAGACGAAATGCTTCTCATAGCCCCAATAAGATGTCGGGGAAAATCGACTGAGTCCTTGTTCCAGCGGCGCACATCTTCGTAGGTGGCGGTGATAGCCTCCCTGAGAAGATCCTCCCAGTAGCGCCCTAGATTCCTGGTGCCTAAACCTCGAATTCGCCACTTCGCGTACCGCTCCAACCGAATGAGCTCGGGGCGCGTCAACGCATCGTAGGCGGCCACGATTTCTTCCTTGGTAGCGGCGCTCTCTACCGGAACCCGACGTGAGGTCTTATCGATGGGTTTCATGTTTAACCATTGTATCAAGAGCCTCCAACAACTACATGCTCAGTTTTTTCGTGCACCGGACATCGGTCGAAAGAATATTTTTATAGACATGTCCGAACCGCTTCCAAATCGAGCATTAGTCATATAGAGGGCACGGATGTGCGGAATTGAGAATTCTTGCCCATCAGAGGTCGGACATCAGTTTTATGAAGAAATCACTAACCAAAAAGCGAGCCAAACTCAACGACTCACCGGTCAGGCGCGTTAACGTGTCACGAGAAATCAGCGACACTACGCGGGTACTCCTCTGTGTGCGGGCCGGCGGACGATGCGAGTTCGACGGCTGCAATAAATACGTTTTTCGTCACCACCTCACTCACGCTGAAGAGAATTTCTCGCAGATGGCGCACATCGTTGCATTCAAACACGACGGGCCACGTGGCAAAGTGAAGGCGCGTCCCACAGCGATCAACGACATCTCGAATCTAATGCTCCTTTGTCCCGAATGTCACCATCTGATCGACGCCCGACCCGATGAATATCCCCGTGAGGTTCTGGAAAAATACAAGAAGGATCATGAGGAACGCATTTTCAGACTCACCGCTATTAAGACCGACAGCAAGACTACTGTGGTGCAGCTCAAGTCACGGATTGGCTCGCAGACCGTAGCCATCCCCGTGCCCGAAATCTATAAAGCCATCTCGCCTCGGTATGCCGAGGACCCGCAGGGAATCATCATCGACCTGACAAATATCGACGGACAAGATGACGGCTTCTACCGGGCCGCCATGCGCACGATCAAACGGAGGGTGGAATCACTCTATGAAACTGGGATGGAGGTGGATAAGACCAGGCACATCTCGTTATTTGCCCTTGCCCCTATTCCTTTGCTTGTCTTCTTGGGTAGCCAGTTGAGCAACAAGGTTGCGGTTGAGTCCTATCAGCGACACCGTGACACGGAGGATTGGGTTTGGAAGATCGATGGTGAACCGATTGAGTACATCTTTCTTAAGAGACAATCAGGAACAGATTCGTCGAGTGTGGCGCTAATTCTTTCTCTTAGCGGCACGATCCAGATTTCAGAACTACCGGCTGAGATCGAGCAAAGATTTTCGATATACGAAATCACTCTTGCTAGAGCGACTCCTCGCCCAAGCTTTCTCAGGACGCGCGAGGACCTTCTTCGGTTCAAAGATATCTACGAAGAAGCCCGCAGTTCAATTCGACGGGATCATGGCGGCCTCGTCGCCATACATCTCTTCCCTGCGGTCCCAGCGCCAATTGCCGTGCTGTGTGGTCGTGAACTATTACCTAAAGTCGATCCTGTCCTGGTCGTTTATGACAACGATAAGAAGACTGCCGGCTTTCAACAGATACTAAAGGTGAATGAATAATGAGTGACAAAACATACCTGGAAGAGATTTTGGAATCGCAAACACTTGATTCGGATGGTCAAGAGATGAAGGATTTGCGATCACATCGCTCGGATGTTGACAAGCTCTTGCGCAAGAACTTCGAAAAGTGTTCCCCAACTATCAGATACGGTGGCTCAAAGGCGAAAGGGACGATGATAAAAGAGGCTTACGACCTCGACATTACATGTTTCTTCAGCAATGAAGAAACGGCAGCAGGCGAGACGCTTCAGGAAATATACACGAACGTCGAGAAGGGACTCGCCGGCAACTATCTAATCACTCGGAAGCCATCGGCGTTGCGACTGAAGAGCAAGGATGTCAATCAGTGGGCTGCGGACTTTCACATCGACGTGGTTCCTGGCCGCTTCATTGATGAGAAGAACGAAGATGTCTTTCTCTATAGGTCATCCGGTGAAAAAGGCCGTCAGAAAACGAACCTGGATGTTCATATCGAACATGTGAAGAGTAGTGGTGTAATTGAAGCGATTCGTCTAGGTAAGCTTTGGAGGGCTCGAAATTATCTTTCCGTTCGGCACTTCGTGCTGGAGTTGCTCATCATTGAGTTGCTGAAGCACAAAAAGTCATTGGGTCTGCCTGAGCAACTGAAGGACGTTTGGACCGAGCTGCGCGATAATATCGACGATGTCACAATCGAAGACCCGGCAAACCCAACCGGCAAGTGATCTGTCTGAGTTGTTTAACTCGTCGATAAGGCTTGAGCTTCCTATCCGCGCGCGGGCGACTCTGGATTTGATCGAGAGATATGGCTGGGAGCACGTCTTTGGTCAAGTACCCGAAAAATCGGCAAAGGCGAGCATTGTGACTGGCTACACCGCGCGGTCAGCAGCCTCGTTTGGGGAATGACCGGATGGCCGATGAAACTTCGCGCCTTGAAGCCAGCATTGAGAGAATGCGGGATTACTATCCCGCATTCTCTCTTTCAGTGTCGACTGTTGGCACTAATCAGGGTGCAATCTGGAAGGGGCGCGTTCAACCCATTCGGTCAAGAGATGGGTTGGAAGAACTGCTGGACGATATCCATCACGAACGACCGTATTACGTAATGCCAGGCGGAGAGGTTCTTCACCATCCCCGATGCTCCTCGTCACACGAGCAACACCCTTGGACTAATAACCTGAAACGACTGTTCGAGGTTTATGAGGTTGAGATCAAATATTCCGGTGGTGCCCAGCATCCCGCTGCGTATGTTCGAGATCCGCCAGTCCCGGAACAAAAGCGCTGGCACATGTTTGGGAGTGGATCGATTTGTCCTTATGCACCTTGGCTCCAAATCTGGAAGTGGCAAGAACACACTGTCGTAGATTATCTGGGCCATGTGCTTGGTTGGTTGATCAAGTGGATGGTCCGAGATCAAGCAGGTGTTTGGATTGGGCCAGAAATAAATCATGACCCGACATTCTTACTTCGCAATATTGGTCGTAACAACGAGTGTTGGTGCGGATCGGGCAAGAAATACAAGAGGTGCCACCGAACACACGATGAAAACAAATCACGAGGTCTAAACTGAGTGACATTTATTATATAATTTTGCGCTCCGTAAGTTACGGTCTTATGGCGACGTTAAATTGCGAACGAAAGCTAATCAGGCTCGTCTCAGAGCCAGAAAATCACGGACTACTTCCTTATCGGTTCTTGTCCGAAGTCAACATTAGATACAAAAGAACGGTCGGAGAAATATTCAAGGGCAGCTCGTTTTGAGCGAGGAAGGCTCCTTTGCAAAAAGTTGATCGAGGTATGAGCCAATAAAAGGATAAGCACTCATCTTGCCAAAATGCTCTTAGACATCAAGTATCACGGCACCCGTAATTGCCGCAGGAAGCAGCTGCACGATTAGATCGGGGCGGACCTGCGGTAGGAAACATGTGGCAACCCGGTCGGATGCCGCCGAATTCCGGAATCACGACTGGATAGAATTATCTGCACTTACTGATAACTGTAGTAAGTTGTATCCAGCGCGAGGTATACTGTTTTCGTGAGGCACACAGCGGCATCAAGCGAAGCGGCACTGAGCATCTTTCGGCGGAAGGGCGGAGTCCTGCACACTGCCGAAGCGGTCAGAGGGGGCATCCATCCGCGAACTCTGTACAAGCTTCGCGACGAGAATCAGGTTGTGCAGATCAGTCGCGGTGTCTACCGGCTCGCTGACCTTCCGGAGATCACAAATCCGGATCTGGTTACGGTTGCGACTCGGATCCCCGACTCCGTAGTCTGTCTGATCTCGGCTCTTGCCTTTCACGAGATCACGACTGAGGTCCCACACGAAGTCCATGTCGCGCTTCCGCGTGGATCGAAACCACCGCGTCTCGATTATCCACCGCTCAGAGTATTCACGTTCTCGAACGACAGCTTTTCCGCCGGCGTTGAGATCCACAATCTTGACGGCATACCGGTGCGTATCTTCGATCCGGAGAAGACGGTTGCGGACTGCTTTAAGTTTCGGCACAAGATTGGCCTCGATGTTGCACTTGAGGCGCTAAAGCTGTGTCGCGTGCGGAAGGGATTCCAACTAAGGAAGCTCGTTAACTATGCGCGGCGCTGCCGTGTTGAGCGAATCATGCGTCCGTACCTTGAAGCCCTGTCGTGAAGTGAGATCAATGACCAGCCGTCCACCCGCGAATGTTCCGGCATCAGTGCATCAGCGACTACTCAATCTCGCGCGCCAGACGAACCGACCGTTCAATGAGTTGCTCCAGTACTTCGCCATCCAGCGTTTCCTGTTTCGTTTCAGTCGCTCTGCTTATGCTGAACAGTTCGTGCTGAAGGGAGCACAGATGCTCCAGGCATGGGATGCTCCGCTGGCACGACCTACGATGGACATCGACATGCTCGGGCGAGTCTCAAACACCGTTGAGAATCTTGAGCAGATTGTCCGCGCGTGTGCAACAGTTGAAGTCGACGCGGACGGAGTCGAATTCGACCCGCAGAGTGTGCGAGGCGAAGTCATCGTGAAGGGTAAAGCATATGAAGGCGTACGTACTCGGCTGCGAGGAAACCTGGGCAAGATCAAATTGAACGTTCAACTCGATTTCGGTTTCGGCGACGTCGTTGTGCCAGAGCCGATATGGATCGATTTGCCGGACCTACTTGGCATGGGTGCACCGCGGCTACTCGGCTACACCCCGGAGAGTGCCATTGCGGAGAAGTTTCAAGCGCTCGTCGCGCTCGATATCCTTAACACTCGGATCAAAGACTTCTATGACATTTGGAGCCTTTCAAGAGGCATGGAATTCGAAGGCGCTATTCTTGCGAGAGCAATAGCGCGACGTTTGCGCGTCGGGCTACGCCGTTGCCCCAACAAACACCGCGAGGTCTTACCGAAGAGTTCAGCGAAGACCCGACCAAGCAAGCACTGTGGAGAGCCTTCGTCCGCAAGGGAAGGCTTGATGTTGAGAGCAAGACGTTCGGCCAGGTAGTAATCGAGCTGGGAGCGTTCCTGATGCCGCCAGCGATCGCTGCCGGCTCTGGAGAACCTTTCAGAAAAAGGTGGCGCAAAGGGAAATGGGAATAACTGGAATCTGATGCTGCCGCGAAGCCTTTTCTAGCACCGCTATCACGGGGACTTAAGATCCGTTGTCCGAAAGGACAGTGCGGGTTCGACTCCCGCCGTCCGCACCACTTCCACAATCCAATTGCTGTCTAGACTGATGACACCTAGTTCAGTGTTTTCCAAAAAGCGTTGTGGGTACGTTTACTGTTCTGTTTTGATCATCACACGCGGGAGACGGCACCGTCAACACGCGGCACCTGAGTCCTCGGATCGGCGGCTCGGCCCTCGTGGATTTCGCGGGCGCGCGAGAGCGCGGCTTCAACGTGCGGAAGCATGTTCTCTTCGCCGAGAAATTGGAGGAAATCAGACTGCCTCAACAACTGGTCGGGTTGACTACGGGCGCCGCACAACAGCAGCGTTCGGCCCGTCGCACGCAGCCGTTCGGCCAGCCTCTCCAACTCGTGCAGACCTGTGGCGTCGATAGCTGTCATATTTCTTAAGCGCAAAATCACCACCGCTGGGAGCGAGTCTACACCGACCGTCGCCTCGGATAGTTTCTCAGTGACCCCAAACAAAAATGGGCCATGGATACGCAGCACCAGGACGTAGGGAGGCAGCAGCTTGTCCTGCAATACGTGCGGACGACCATCCTCAATATACTCCTCCGTCACGGGCGCAACTGTGGTTGTCTGCGAGACCCGATAGATATAAAGCAGCTCAGCGAAGAGCATTCCGATCTCGACTGCGACAGTCAGATCGGCGAGCACGGTGAGAGCGAAGGTCATCACCCACACGGTTATGTCCGCTTTCGACAGCCTGAGTATTGTTCTTACCTCACGCCATTCACTCATGTTGTAGGCCACCACAAAAAGAATTGCTGCGAGCGTGGCCAGCGGAATGAAACGCGCGAGCGGCGCGGCGACTAATAAAATGACGATCAGGGTTATCGCGTGGACCATCCCCGAAACGGGAGTGCGAGCGCCTGATTTAATGTTGGTGGCGGTGCGCGCGATCGCGCCGGTAGCCGGTATTCCTCCCACGAAAGGGACGGCGAGGTTGGCAACGCCCTGAGCAAACAGTTCCACGCTGGAATTATGCCTGTCGCCACTCATGCTATCGGCGACTACTGCCGAGAGCAGACTTTCAATGGCAGCGAGCATCGCCACCGTAACGGCCGCAGGAAGCAGCGGCACGATTAGATCGGGTCGGACCTGCGGTAAGGAGACATGTGGCAACCCGGTCGGGATGCCGCCGAACTTACTGCCAATGGTCTCGACGGGAAGTCCAAAAACGGCCGCAGCGAGCGTTGCCAGCACGAGGGCAACGATCGAGCCTGGGACGCGCCGAGTGAGTCTTGGGAGCAGCAGAATGATCAGGAGCGAACTGACGCCAATCAGCAATGCGGGCCACTGGATGCTTCCGAGACCATTCGCCAGCAGGCGCATGCGCAATACGAACTCGCTTGGTACCGCCTCGGTCTCGAGGCCCAGGAAGTCTTTAATCTGTGTCGAAGCAATGAGGATGGCAATGCCATTCGTGAAGCCAATGGTGACCGGCCGCGGAATGTATTTTACCGCCGTTCCTAAACCCGTCACCGCCATGAGCATGAGGATTACCCCGGCCATTATGGTGACCATCAGCAGCCCGGAAACTCCGTGGACCGTGATGATTCCAGCCACGATGACCACAAACGCTCCCGTAGGACCACCGATCTGAAGACGCGAACCGCGTAAAGCAGATATGAGAAAACCGGCGACGACTGCCGTGTAAATTCCGGACTGCGGCGTGACACCAGAGGCGATCCCAAATGCCATAGCTAGCGGAAGAGCCACTAACCCAACGGTCACACCCGCAATTAGATCTGACGTCAAGTCCTGCCGGGTGTATCCCGCTCGCAAGCATAAAACCGATTTTGGAATCCATTTCTTATTCAGCGATGTCACGGTTTTTCTTTTTTAGAAAGGAGTAATGGGGAAGTTCTTGCCGGTGTGCTCGGAACCAGTTTTACGCGGCCTTTTGGTTAAGATTTCGTCGACATGAGGCAGTGCGACACTGGCAGACCGCTCGGTCCTCTGCGAAGGAGTTTAAGTAGTCAACGGTTATCTCTTCTCCAGGCACGATCTCCCGCAGTGCGAAGATGATCATGAACCCGTCAATAATGAAAACATCTGCATTAGGCTCGCACGAGTGGTTAATGTACTGCGTATCGTTCCCACGCACGCTTCCGTCGATATAAAGGTCCGCGTCCAATTCACTGATGCGCTTCACCCCGGGCCGCTTCATTCTCCGCATCGCCTCCGTGCGAGTAATCCTTTCACCGGCGTATTCTGCTATGGCATAGTTTTTCGGAATGTGAACAGTCGCAAAACAACCGAAGCCCTGAAGTCGAGACTTCTTGACTGATAATCCGATCATCAACTTCTCCCCCCCTCAAACGTTCCCTTCCTCATGAGTTTTGCCGGCATTAATGATCGAGCAGGTTCTTAACGAACGCGCTGAGACGCCGACCGGCGTGCGGCTTTAGTTGGCGCGACCGCGTGAATCTCTTCAAGCATGCTGCGCACCCCGACGAGGTGGTGATTGAAGATTTCTTTGGCCGCATCAAGCAACTTGAATATGCTTTTGTCGCTCACGGAGTAATAGACGTTCGCGCCTTCTTTACGAGTGACGACGATATTTCTGTTGCGCAATACAGCAAGTTGTTGCGAGGTGTTAGCCTGCTCAACATCAAAACGTTGGCTGATCTCGTTGACGGTCAACTCGCCGTCTCGCAAAGCATCAAGGATAGATATTCTCAAGGGGTGAGCCAGAGCTTTGAAAAAGTCTGCCTTGAATTCACTTAGTTGTTGTCTCATTCGACGCCCTGCTCTTCCCAATCGTATGATTTTATTAACCAACTCAGACATGCATAGTTGCATATCCTTGCATATCTTAATGTTTCTATGTCGAGTAGTCAACAAATGCTTGACCTGAGCGCAATCGCATCGCCGGCAGGATCCCAAAACAACGGGATGCAGCGGCTTCAATTGGCTATGTGAAGTGGATTGTTGGAGATTGAATGTAACTCTCCGCTATTATGACCACGAATTTATGGGAGGTTTCGGGTTGCTCCGGAAACTGAAGGCCGTCCAAGAAAAAGGCGCTCTTCAACTGGCACAGTCCATCGCTTCCCCGAGAATATAGATTGACTTTTCGACACCATACAGCAATCGTGTATCCCCACAAAACATTGAACGTCTCTCGAAACGAGATGCGACATCACAAGCCATGAACAGTAGGCTCGAGGAATGAACTAGACACGGTGCTGCCATTTTTACGAGTGCGTCTATATCTACTTCATAATCCTCCGCAAACTCCCCATTCTTGTTTGGAAACGATTGTTTCCTTTGGTTGCACTGCCTTTCTCTTTCTGCAGCTGCGCGCACGGAACACTGATTCAGGCCATCTCCACCGCTCCTCACGAGATAATCATCATCTCTAGCCACTGGGTTCCAGCGCACCTTCGCGCCGTCAAATGGTCGAAGAACTCAAAGCCCCTGTATTTATTCTTACGGTAGCTCGTTGTCGCAGCCTCGGCACAGATCTCGCGGAACTCTGCTGGTCCCGGATATCGCTCATTAAAAGCTGGCACGACCTTTTTCGGCACTTCCCGTCTCCCACCCAGGGCCGTAGGTCTTTGGGTGACGACGTTGGTCCATTTCGACTGTTTCCAATTACTTCCGTAGGAGACCCGCATCAATTACTCCTTCACGAATTCTCACGAATAAGCCGCCGCGCTGTCATTCAGTCCCTATCGGTATGAAGCCAATTGGCACTCACTAATGGACCACCCTTATCAACATCCGTAATGCTCTCACTTCTAATGACCATCTAGTAGCGAAAATCGTCCCCGCGTTGGTAGACATCTTTGGAATAACAATCCTGTAATACACATGCGTATTCTGCACATTGAACTGCGCCGGTGTCTGCAAGAAGGTTTGTTATGAAGCGTTGGTATAAGAGTCGTTATCAATCTTATTTGTCCACATCCGCAATTTGGCACAAGTGTTGTTAAAGGAATAGTGCGACGTTTGTAGTTTTCTTGATCTCCGCGAGCAACGGGTCAAAAGAAGGGAAGTGCAGATTGGAATATCAAGCAGAGATGAAGGCCGAAGCAGAAGGACGCCCGTCACAACTGGAGTTAAAGGAGATATCAAAGAACTTCTTTACTAACGGTAAGACGCTAACAGTTCTACAAGACGTATCGCTGAGAGTCGAAGAGAACGATCTTGTCTGCGTATTGGGGGAGAGCGGATGCGGAAAGACGACTCTGCTAAACATCGTCGCCGGTCTCGAAAAAAGCACAGCGGGCAAAGTGAAGCTCAAGGGCGAGGTTGTGAAGGGGCCACATTTTTCTCGATGTCTTGTTTTTCAAAAGCCAGCACTCTTCCCTTGGCTAACGGTCGAAAAGAACGTCAGCCTCGGATTGGAGATCCGAGGCGATGTCGAGAATAAAAGTGAACGCGTAACTGCGGCTGTTCGGCTTGTGGGGTTGGAAGGGTTCGAGCAATACATGCCGAGCAACCTTTCAGGCGGAATGGCCCAGCGCGTTGCCCTCGCGAGATCTCTCGTAAACCGGCCGGAAGTCTTGCTGCTCGACGAACCTTTCGGGGCACTCGATGCAGTTACTCGAGGACGAATGCAGGATGAGTTACTGAACATCTGGGATAAGGAGAGATACACCGCCATGCTCGTCACCCACGACATAGATGAAGCTATCTACATAGGCACGAAGATTGTGGTGATGACGAGCAGACCGGGTCGCGTAAAAAAAATCTTCGAGGTGCCGTTAAGCCGACCACGAGTGCGTTCAAGTCGGGAGTTTGTCGGTTTCCGGGCTGAGGTCTCAAGGCTATTTTTCGATCAACACAGAAGCGGCGAAAATTAGGCACACAACCTTTGGTTGCGCGCTACAGGTGATTGCAAATGAGGAGAGAAAAGATGAGTGAGATAAAAGATGAAGGCCTCCAGGATGGCTCGAATTCCATATTCGACCTAGAAGCGGAGGCAAAGAAATGGAGCACCGAAGATCCGATTGCTCTTGCGCGAACAGGTAAGCTGATAAGCGGCACCCATACCCATTCACCGCAAGATGGATTACTATCAGCGCAAAGCGGCGCGATTTCGCGACGCGCTATCTTAGGCCTAGGTCTAACGGCCGCCGCCGGCGCGGCCAGTTATGGTGTGTACCGAAAATTCTTGAGTTCAAAAGCCAGATTGGCAAAGTCTATGACCGTGACCAGCGGCTACATACCTATCGTCGATTGCACTCCTCTCATCATCGCGTACCACAAAGGCTTCTACCAAGAGCAGGGCTTGAGAGCCGAAAAGCCAGTTCTTATTCGAGGTTGGGCACCCTTGCTTGAAGCATTCATTTCGGATCAGATTCTTTTGACACACATCCTTTTGTTTCAGTTGATCTTCATGCGCTACGAACAAAAGCACGCTGTGCGGTCGATAGCCTTCAATCATCTAAATGGCTTCGGCATGCTTGGCGGTCCAGGAATAAAATCGATGAAGGATCTCGGAGGAAAAATTGTCGGATGTCCAACTTGGTGGGCTCCTCACACTTTGCTCTTTCAAGATTGCCTGAGAAAAGAAGGTCTTAAGCCTATTGTTGAAAAAGCCGGCCAGTCACTGGCGGCTGACGAAGTTGCCTTTCGGGTGATGTCTCCGCCAGATATGCCAACTGGCCTAAAGACTGGCGCTATCGGAGGCGCGGTGGTCAGCGAGGGCTTCGCAGCCGCTGCAGAAGTACTAGCCAACAGCACGCTGTTGCGTATGTCCGGTGATGTCTGGCGCAACCACCCATGCTGCCAGTCGGCTCTGATGCAACGAACAATTGACAAGGACCCGTCTTGGGCACAGGCCGTCACAAACGCTATCGCCCAAGCGTGCGCTTGGAGTGAAAAAAACCGGGACGAGACTGTTGATATTCTGTCCCAAGATGGCGGCGGATATTTTCCAATGCCAAAGAAGGTCATGCAGCGCGGGATCAACTTTACAGATTTAGCGACGTACGGGGTTCAAACTGGAACGGGTGCGATACACCATCCTGATTGGAATGTTAAACGACTCGGGTTCAATCCTTATCCATACCAGTCGGCTTGGGAGTTGGCGGTACAACTAATGTCGAGGAATGTTGTCGATCAATCGGTCGCGTTGACGCCGCAGCTCAAGAGTTTGGACCCGAAGCAGGTCGCCAAAGACATCGTCGACTTTAACATGATCACTAAGGCTGTCGCTGGCGTTGGCGGCTTGAATCAGTTCGATGGTGTCGATCCGTCGCATCCTTTTGAGCGCACTGAACAATACGACGTATAGCCGCAGCGATAGTGATTGAGATGTCCTCGCAGTTCCAAACGCCGGCACTCCCGTTGGTGGAGAGGACCGCCGACCAGGCCTTCCTCGACGAAAAGAGGGCGGACAATAGAAAAACTGTCTTCTTCCATGCTTGCGGTATTCTTATCGCAATCTTGCTTTGGTGGGCGTGCAGTTTTTCTCTCTCAAAAGAATTTCGCGGCTTTGCTCCGGTTCCGACACTCGAAGCGTTGGGTGGCCTAGTCGGCACGAGTATGTTTTGGCATAGCGTGCTGGATACGATGGCGCGACTGCTTGGAGGACTCGCCGTCTCAATCCTAGTCGGAGTCCCTACGGGGATACTAATCGGATATTTTCGACGCGCGAGCGAATTGACTCAGACGCTTTTTCAATTTCTGAGAATGATCTCGCCTTTGTCGTGGATGCCGATCGCCATCATTTTATTTGGCGTGGGCGCCGCTCCGGTCTATTTCCTGGTTGCGATTGCCGCCGTTTGGCCGATCATCATTAATACGGCGCATGGTGTTGAAAAGGTAGATCAGACTTGGATTAAGGTAGCCCAGACGCTTGGTGGAAAAGGATGGGGGATAGTACTAAGGGTGCTCATTCCAGCCATTATGCCCGACATACTTACCGGGATTAGGCTTGCGCTTGGTGTCGCGTGGATTGTAATTGTGCCCGCCGAGATGCTCGGCGTGGCATCCGGGTTGGGATATAGCATTTTAAACTATAGGGACGTTACGGATTATTCTTCGCTAATGGCGATCATCGTGATAATCGGAATCCTTGGTTATACGTCGGATGCCCTGCTTCGAGTCCTACAGCGGAAGTACGCATGGGTAGCGTGATGTCGCCTTTTGAATTTCTCGCCGAGCGAGTGGAGTGGTCATTGATTCGCAGTAACAGTTTGCCTTTACAGATCATCAATTTATTTCGGTCATGTAGGTATGGGAAGACTCCGACCACAACACTCGCGGCTCTTTTGGACCAAGGAATTCGACAGACTTCTGGTCGACCCAAAAGGGATATCCGATGCGACCTTCTGGGATTTCATCAAAAGTTACCTTCGATGGGAACTCACACAGATGCTTCCGGCTATCATAAGCGCTCCAGAGAATGAACCGTACGTCGCCGCACTTACATATTACTCAACCTTTCTCTTGACTGGGTCGGAGCAAGAGGCCTTCAGACGCATTCCTGTTAGTACGCTGAAACTCGAAACGGATTTCTCCAGTTTGGCTCTGGGAACCGAAGACAACTTGGGCGACCTCGTTTCGGATGCAAGAGCCGCAGCGGAGAGCTGCTTAACGGGCACACTACTGAGAGCGACCTCTTTCCACCCAGACACGGAGGACGTTCATGTCCACGAGATGAGAGCTTTTTTCTCGACTATGCAACTCGACGTTCTTGCGCCCGTAAATCTAGCCGAGGCTCTCAACGTCGACTTCCATCTTCCAAGTTACTTGTATAGGGACGTCGCAGATCAAAAACTCTTCAAGGGATTTATAGTTAACACTCAAGAAGAAATGTCGAGCCAGAAGGCGCGACAGCTCTTTCAATGGGCGGATCTTCATGCCTCCAGTAGTAAGGTTACTCCAAAAGCAGCAGTCGGTCTTGACGCCCCGTTATTCAAGAGCCATGCAGTTAAGCGGGCACGGCAAGCGCTCAATGAGGCGTGTTCCGAACTGCGTAATCTTTCGAGTAATGTTAAGGGCTCATTTGAGGGTGTCCAAGAATCACATACGATAATCAAACAATTGCCGAGCCAAATTCGGTTTGTCTTCGAGGATCAACCGGCTGACCTTGACTTGAATGCTGATTCCAATGACTCAAACTTGACCGGACAGAGTCTCTTGGACTTAGCACGCGAGTTGTTGATTGGACGGGCCGACGTGAGAAACAACTGCGACTTCTCGCTCGAGGAACTATGGGCCTCTCGCCCAACTTCGCACCAGGAGGATCACAGTGGTGAACATAAGCTAGCCTCGGTCCCTTCAGTTCCTTTCTTCCTTCTGGCGCTTTATTGGAATGGTACATATAGAGACTTAATACGTTATGTTCTGCCGCCGTTTCTTATTAACGTCAAATCGTTATACATCGAAACTGTGGATCTTTGTGATTCACCAGAAGATCTGCTTTATCAGCTTTGCAGTTATCTGATCGAAATAAGCCACAGGGGCCAGCATGAAGAAGAGCTTCTTGCCAGCAACGTGGCACAGATGATTGCGAGAAACGCTATCGGTAATCTTGCGGTATTGCGACATGACGATATAGAGGAGACAAAGCGGCAGAACTGGGTTCGCGACATCGACGCGAGAGTAAGGGCCGCGATTAATCCTATTAGACGCAGAGAGCGGTTCGCCGAACAGATCAATGAAAGGCGCAAACACCAGCAATATGCTCTGCGTCTTCAAGAGCGTCGAGCCACTGACTTGGGCGCTGCCTTTCATGATCTTCGTCAGCATGTAGATGCGCTGGATGTGGCTATCGATAGTTTCAGCAAGAAGACCGACGAACTGCCTGACAGTCTTATTGGTAAGCAGGAACTCACAGCAGAACTCATGCACTGTAACGATGATCTTTGGGTCGTTAAGGCGATCATTGCTGCGCAAATGAGATTCGCGGAAGGCAAGGGTGAGGTATTTAGCAAGACCTTCCTTAATCGCTATATGCTTGAGAAAGTCTTTTCGAGACTTGCGAGGTCAAGAACGACCGCCCGTGTTCTCTGGGCGAATGGACTTTGCCAATGCGAACCGTGCCACGTCACACCACTAGATGAACTCAATAGTTACGGTCTCAAACTTCCGTTCGTGTCTCTTTTTTCTATGGTTAAGGAACTATTGAGGAACCTGATTCGGTATGGCGATCTCAGCAAGCCTGCTTTTTTTCACGTTGGTATTCAACTAGACGTTGGTAAAGTTTTGGTGCGGGTTGAAAACTCAATCCCGCAGGACTTAATTGAAAATCGTCAGAGGTTCAAAGAGCAGCGTCGGAACGCTCTTCTTCAAAAAATACCTGGCAAGGACAGTCCTCGTGAGAAAGAACGTCGCTTGGATGAGATCTTAGGACCAGATTGGTTAGAGGATCTCGGTGGCGTTGGGATTGAAGGTATCTTCCGAAATTACTTGGTAAGAAACTTCTCGGTCAGGAGCGACGATGAACCACTAGTTACTCATTCGTCAGCATTGCACTCAATCTCGTATCGTGCTACGAACCAAAAACTTGGTTCGGTGGTTGCGGAGTCTCGTCAAGACTTTTCGGGTCAAGACGGTAAGTACTCCTTGCATATTGAGATAGATCTTCCGCCTCATTTCACGCTTAATGCGCGCACGGGAGAATGAATGAACCCTAACATCATTTTCTTTGACGATGACCTAAATTATTTGGCCGGCCAGTACAGCTATGGCTTGAGCTTTCTTCGTTCAAGTTTCCGAGGAGAGAATGTGAAAGCTTTGCTCCTCACAGAAGCCGGCAACCATCTTCCGCGACCAATAAGAGAAAGCTGCGGCATCGAGGAACGGTCATGTTCGGTGGATCCCGTTGGGTTAAAAACTATTCTTGACTCTTACGCTAGCGAAGAGCCTGATTCGATTCATATAGTCTATTTGCCCTGTGATGAACCAGTCTATAAAGCCATCCAGCAGCACAACCTTGCAGAAGTGTGCAGCAACTATACGATCGTTGTGGTTGACTGGGAATACGGAGATTTGATCAGGGGCAATGACATAAGAGCCGAATTAGAAAATTCTGGAAACTTGTTGATTGCTTGCTCGGCCGCTAAGAAATATGGATCGATGATGGAAGACCTCAACACTGAAACGAAATGGTTTGCAAGTTGCCAAAAAGCTGATCCCAACGCATCTAGAGAAGATAAGATTCATGCGATTTTAGTGCGCGCCCTTTCAACTGTCCGCAGAAATGGGAAGTCAAGGCAGCTTCTACATTGCTTAGGAGACACTAACAATCCTTTGGGTGCTTATCTGCATCCCGGCAGGACATGGGAGAGCGAATTCCAAGGAAACGTCGCCCGATTTTCAGAAAACATTTCTCACGCCCGTGAATACTTCAACTTAAATCTGCGCGACCTACTCGAACCTGAAGAGCGACGTGAGTTCGACGCCCCGACTTCAAATTGGTCATTTCAGGCAATCCGAACAATTATAGACTCGATAGCACCCAGCGAGGCCAAAGCTAGTCTGGAGGAGCTTTTGGGTGTAGGACTCAAAGGGCGATTCAGAGCTGATTTTGAAGATATGCTGCTGACGTGTGCGGGCAATAACGTTCAATTGCGTAATGCTGTGCAACATTTGAAAGACAAACTGCCCGCTGCATGGGATCCGTATGTTTATGTGCCAACATTGACCGAGCTGTTTAGCTTGATTAGCCGACCGGCAGCATTGGAAGTGACTAAGACGTCTACTGCGGATTCGTGGACAAAGCACACGATCAGCATCATGCAACATGGTAGGAACAAAGGAGGAGCAAGCGAGGACAACAAATTACTAACATGGACTCAGAGTGAAATCATCGCTGCGATATCCGGCTCCAGAAAGAAGTCAGATTTCGAAAGAATATGCCGTATCGTGAGTACATACGGTCCTTTGCTTTTTGAGCGCTATAACAAAGAGTTGGCTGATGACAAATACGTCGCAGTTCGCAGAGAAGGACGCCGAACAACTTGTCTAACTGAAGACGAAATAAAGATGGATTTTGAACGGCTTCCCCTACACCCGGGACATCAGCATATGAGTGACCCGTTACTGAGATTCTCCTTTGTTCTGTGGATGCCGACGGCGCTGGGGGAAGCCAAACCATCGGATGAGGTGCCCGACGACCTGTGACGGCAATAATGAGCACTGAACTTCCCAATCAAGAGCGTAATCGAGTTGTTATTTTTGACATTGACCTGGATCGGGCAAAACGCGTACGCCAGACGTTAGTCGATTCTCTTGAAGGTACACTGAGATCCCAGCTTATTTTTTCCGCGTACCAAAGATGTGTAGATGTAATGGAGGATGCCAACAGGCGGGCAGATTTTCTGCGCAGCGTAGGGTTCGTAATGCTTCATTACAATAATCGTCGAGTTGAGTATAGAGGCCAACCGGAGTTGAGCGAAAAGATCGAATCTTTTGATGAAGTGGTTGAGCATTGCATTAGGCATAACTTGCCGCTCGTATATAGCTCTGGTAGCTATTTTCGCGAGAAAGGATCTTCCGGAAGAAGCACTGGTCTGCATAAAGGACCAACTTGGCTCGGTAACGGTAAGCTTCTGGTTTCATACCATCAGTTTCTTGAAAAATATAGTTATAAGCTAATTGAATTATGGCGTAGCGATTGCTGGAGCACTCAAGCGGCCGCGAGGTTGATTGAGGAGTTTGCGAGAGGGAAACAATTCAATCCCCTTTCAAGATTGGCGGGCTGTGACTTGTTGGTTCAGGGGTATTTAACTATCACGAACTCGGAATTGCGAAGCACTCCAAGGGCGGACTTACCAAGCGCCCACCACATCGTCGAAAGCGCGCGCGACGCTATTCTGCCGGCTTTGCTCGCGCGACCGATTGAAGCGAATACTTCGGAAGAGATTTTTTGGTTTGACGATTGCAGGAAAGATATTGAAGATGCCTTCTCGGTCGAAACTGACAATGAGCTGGAGAACATAATGGAAAGGACTTGGCAGTCCTTCGATGAATCCCGCTGGCTCGTCCGCTCCATACACTCGAATCATTCAAGGGACGCAGCTCAGGCTTGGTGGCATTTACCATTGGAGGAACGGGAGGATAAGCCGGGCGCTCTCCGCCTTCTAGTGGAGATAATAAAAGGCTCTGATTCAACCTTCCTTGAGGCGGCTGGTTGGCCGCAAGGCTTTACGACGTCACATGGTAATAACAATGCGATAGCCGATCTCATGCTCTATGCGCACGACGAGTTCCTCCGAGCCTGGCACGATCTAAATATACTCTTACGATCCGATCGTTACAGTTTCGAGAGTACCCGAAATGAACTGCACCATGACAAGTTAAAGAATGAGTTTCTGTTTGCAGTTGCCTACGACGCCGATGAAGTCGGAAATGAAACGCGAAATCAAATCATGCGTGATGCCATCAAAGGAGATGAATCATCACTCCGACTCCTAAAACGGGGAAGTGAGCTTTGGCGGAGTCTAGGGCCGACTCTGGTCGATTTCTTCAATTCAGTATCACGACGGTATGGCTTTGTTGTTAGCGACCGTTACGAACAAAGTAAAGATGAAGTCAAAAGAGCTATAACCACTATTGATGCGATTATGGAGAGGGTTAAAACCGGGAAATTCATCGAACACGACATTGATAGTTTTTGGGATGCTGCTGACAGGATACGCGGGCTCCTGTCTGATTTGGCGATATCAAGACGATTTGGCGACTACGTAATCGATATAGATTCTCGTCTGATTAAGGAAAACAAGAGTGCCTGAAGCGCGAAAGATTTTGGTGATCGACGATCAGCTAGGGCTACAGGGCAGTCCAAGCCATGCTTCATTTCTGGATAAGTATGGTTACCTCGGTTATGAATTCGTTTTCTCAACCGCAGAGGAAGGGTCTGGCAACTATGCGGTTGCTGGCGCGATGGCAGCCATTGAACTGCATTCAGACGCTGCGCTAGTCATTTTGGATATTAAGTTTGGACCCGAGTCGGATCGCTTGGGGGTCGACATTCTCAATGAACTCGATCTGCGCTATCCGCTGATTCCGGTTGTCATGATGAGTTCATTGGACACAGAGCCAGCAACCGTCGTCAAGTGCATGCGACTAGGCGCTCGTGACTATATCAGCAAGAGTCCCACGCCGAGCGATCTCGCCAGCGTGATTGAAAAACATGCGCGACGGGTTACCGAGTCTCATCCGATCTTAGGAGAATCATCGAAGATCAAGGAGCTTCGTGCGCTTATAGATAGAGTGGCACAGAACGCCGCCGTGTCGGTAATGGTTACTGGCGAACGAGGGACGGGCAAGGAATTGGTTGCCAGGAATATTCACTATCTCGGTCGACGTCGCTCCGCACCCTTTATCGCGGTTAATTGCGCCGCCTTTCCGCCCGACCTTCTAGCAGTAGAGCTATTTGGGGCAGAAAAAGGTGCGTACACCGGCGCCCATAAGACAAAGTACGGATACATTGAACTAGCAAATGCTGGCGTTCTCTTTCTAGATGAAATTGGTGAGATGCCGGTAACTGTTCAAGCCAATTTGCTCCGCGTTTTGGAAACTAGAGCGTTTCGACGAGTCGGTGTGTCGAGCATTGAAATCACTGTCGATTTTCAATTGATCTGCGCGACGAATGCGGATCTACCAAAGATGGTTGAGCAAGGAAAGTTTCGCGCTGATCTATACGACAGAGTTAAGGCGCTAGAGATACACACTCCTCCGCTAAGGGAGTGTCTAGAAGACATCGATTTATTGGCTGCACATACCCTTCGTGATATACGCGAAGGCCCAGGAGGAACGTCTTATCACCTCGAAGGATTTGAGCCGACTGTCATTGAACGGTTCAAGTCTTATTCGTGGCCCGGCAATGTTCGAGAGTTCCGAAATGCAATTGAGAGCGCAATGATCCGTGCCACTGGCAATTCGATTAGATTGCAAGATCTGCCTTCTGAGATCTCCGGCACGAGCGCTATGCCGACCGGCGAATTTGTGCTTCCGCCGGAAGGTGCCGATCTGAACCTGAAGATTGCGGAAATAGAACTGAGTTACCTTCAATCCGCGTTTAAGTCCACCGGTGAGAACAAAGCCCGAACGATGCAACTATATTATCCAGGCACACCAGCAAACTACTTTGACCGACTAATCTATGAGGCGATCCAACGAGCACCTGCGGCTCTGGACAGGTTTCCAGATTTCAAGAACTTCTATGAGAAGGAGAAAGCTCGACGGGAAAACAGGTGACTATTATGCCTACCTGATCTGATCTACGAACACACGAGCAATTCGAAAGATAAAAACAATGTCAGCATTCCACATTCATATTGACGCACTAAACATATCGCCTGCCTTCGAGGAGTATCTAACCAAAGAGTTGCGCTTCTGGCGCAGCGACTTTTCAGGTAGCCCTGACAGCGCGAATGCGTTCTTTCCCGTAAACCACTTTACGCATAAACCTGAAACGAGCAGAGATTTCCGAACGGCTTTTGACAGATTGCTCACTTATGTAAAGACAGAAGATGCGATGAAGGGCTATATAGAGGGCGAATTCATAGCCGTTCAGAAACACATTGAGGAAAAACCGTTCGATTCATCAGTCAGTGCCCCATTTAAGTTGAACCGAACGAGGTTGGCACCGGGAACGTTTCGAGAGAGCGAAGTTCACATTACTTTAAATAAGGATCGATCGAGCCCGGCACTAATTCGCAGCCTGGTCGATATAGGATTGTTTTCGGCTTATATACCCAAGCCGTATGGCACCGCTCAGATTTTCACGGCTCAAGGATCGCGCACACACGTACAGTCGATTGTTCAAAGCCTCTCAACGTATCTAGACAACGCAGGGGGTGCATTCGATTGTAATCTTAAGGAGGAACGAATCGCGGATTGGTGGGTGAGTGAACCGAACCTGCAATTGCCGCCTGTCATCGGTTCGATTGAATGGGCCGCGCAATAGCCGATTCGGAATCGCCGGTTCGCGCTCGTTGCAAACCAAAAGGGTTGTGCATGTGGAATCACGTTCTCCTGATCGCGTCTCCAAAAGACAGCGCTGCGACATGTCTTGCGAAGGTTCTTGCGCATGTAACTGACCACCAAATTGAACCCGTTTTGATTTTGCAAACTCGCGGAGACGCCCTTATTACAGAGTTGGAAAACCTCAAATCCAAAGCCGGCTATCGCGTTTTGTTAGGCATAGGTAGTGATGGAATCTGGGAAGCATCAGTCGCGATTGTTCTGCGGCAAGGGTCTGACAATGATTACAATCCAGTTCTCATTTGTGGCAGCTCTCTCTTAGGGAAAACCTTCGATCAGACTGGTCTTATAGTCTTGCCGATCCCGTTGAACTTGGCGTCCCTGCTGCGTTCGTTAACGAAGGTAGCGCCCGATCTGGGACGACTCACCTATGCTGATGTGGAGGCTGCCAAACTCTTCCTTCAAGTAGGTTGGCATGATCTAAAGTATGACCTTCTTAAATCCTATGAGCTACGTCAAGAAAGCATTCAAGTGCACAAGTATTTCCAGTTCTTAGATAACTATAACTCTGCGCCCGTGATCAAATTGCTCTTGGGCGATATCGGCTCGCGGGTTTTCGAACTCGGGAGCGTAAACCGACTAGCCTATGAACAAAGAGATGACGGTCAATGGAACGCCTCGTACGAACTGCTCTTCGCGAGTTTCAATGCGATGGATCATCTTTCACCAAGGAGATAAATAATTATGAAGCTCAAGAGACGTGCTCTTGTTGTTGAAGATCGGCCTGAGCTCTGGAAGGAATATTTGGATAGGTTATTCCCTATCTCAGACTGGGAGATTTCTCACTACGCGACAACGGTTGCCGAAGCCAAAAGACAGTTTCAAGCAGATTCCGATCTTGACCTGCTGGTGATCGATTATGAACTGCCGGACGGTACAGGTCGGGATTTTCTGGAATTTGCTCGAAGCATTGATCCGAACATTCCAATCTTTCTGTTCTCTGAGGTTGCGAAGGGCTTCTCGGCCGAAGACGCATCCGATTTTAACGCACTCCCTTTATTTCTAAGCAAAACCAAAATTCGCGACAATGTCGAAGCGATCTCAGAAAAATGTTCACGCGTTTATGAGCAGTATATGGCTGAGATGTGCACGCCATCAGTCACGAGCGAATTCGGTCGCTTGAGGACAGTTCTTGTTCATGAACCGTGGTATGAAGTTCGGCGGCTCGACCCAAATGACTTGCCATATTACTTGATCGAATCCCCACCCGATCTAGATCAAGCGAGCGACCAACACAAGGGATTTATCACCAAGTTAAAGGAAGAAGCCGATCGTCCAATTACATTAGAAGTAGCGCTTCTTTTGCGCGAGGTTTTGGATCGTCAGCACGGAGCCGATCGAACTACCGTAATAGAAAACATTCTACTCAGTCATGACTTTCGAACTGTGTGCGCCCGCTTTGGTGATGTGACGGCTTTCAGTCCGCCTTTGGCCAGCATGATGGAGAAGCTTACCAATTTGCCATCTGACGCACTGACACAAACTTTACTGTGCGGCTTAAACCGATCGGATTTCAGTGGCGTCAAAGATGCGGCCGGGCAGACAGATCATTCCTATCAAGTAGTTGAGCCCGTACCGAACTTATATTTCATGCGAGATCCATGTTTTGTATTAGGTAACTCATTCGTACTTTCAAGGATGTATTGGCCGATCAGAAGACGCGAACCCCGCATCCTACGCGAAATCATCAAACATCACCCATTTATGGAGAATGTGCGCCACAACTTAGTCGACTGGGAGGATGAGACTGGACCAGTTTCTGCAGAAGGCGGCGACGCCATGGCGATAGCGCCGGGTATATATGCACTCGCTTTAAGTGAGCGCACCAGCAGACAAGCGGTCAGCGAAATAGCGCGAGAGTTGTTAAGAAACGGCGCTGAAGAGGTTATTCAACCCACAATACCCGTTAAGCGGGCCTTCATTCATCTTGACACAGTGTGTTCTCTGGCCGGACCCGAGCACGTCCTCGTCCACCCAGAGGCTATTCACAGCTACACAGAGACTTATCGGTGGACAAACAAATCGAAAGAACCCCGACCGCTCGATAAGAGCTTTGTTCAATACCTTCAAGATGAGCATGGGAAAAAATCGATTGAGACTGGCGATCCACTGGAACAGTTCGATGACGCCGCAAATGTTTTGATGGTGAATCCAAGTACCGCGATGACCTACGATCGGAATCCAATCACAAACGAACGATTGAGGGTAGCGGGTATCAACGTCAGACAGTTTCATGGTTCAGATCTAGTTGTTGGCCGAGGTGGAGCAAGATGTATGACGATGCCCCTTCGCCGAGATTAGTTTTTCTGACAACTCACCATGCCCAATGAAAACGCGTTTCTTGCTTTCAAGGATGTCTCGATAGCTTGTTGTGCTGCAACTGTCTTGTGCACGTTGACGGGTTCAAGAAAGATATTGTTGCCAAGTTCATCTGAACTTCCGCCTAAAGAGTGGAAAAAACGATCAAAGGCGGTCGTGGGAGAACAATACCTCGGTTTCGTAAGTCCTTGCGACTCCGTGGTTTCCGTGGCGCAGTTCTGGTTCTCTCACCCGAGCCTTTCTCAAATTTGCGAGAACAATACAGAATACTCCGCTGGGGGCATGGCTCCCATGACGCATGCAAGTTTCCGCTGGCAATCGAAGACTTGCTCTTTCGCGCGGACAAATTGCTCCCGCTAACAAGCGGAAATTTCAAAATGCTTCAGGCTGAACTGAAGAGTGCTCCAGACGCCTCGGGAATCACCCAAAAGCGGCCATACGTGGTCACCTCAAAACCGGCCAATGAGAAGTAGTCGCCAGGGACGTTGACGTCGCCGGGAGGCAAGGTAGCCTCCGGCGCCATGAGCAACGTATTGAGCGACGATAAACGACAACAAATAATCGCCTTAGGACGACTGGGCTGGTCTTTGCGACGGATCGAGCAGGCTACCGGTGTGCGCCGCGAGACCACCAGCGCTTATCTGAAAGCGGCTGGGATCAGTGTGCGCCTGTAAGCCTCGACAATCTGCGCGAAGGCGTGCTCACGCCAGACATTTACGAACCCACGCTCAACCCGCGTTATCGTGACGTGTCGGCCCGTTACGGCACTGTGGCGCTGCCCTGTCGCGTTAACGATCCGGATCGCAAAGGCAAAGTGGAAGCCGGGGTGGGCTATGCGAAGACTACCCCGCTCAAAGGCCAACGCTTCGAGAGTTTGGAGCAAGCACAGGCTTACTTCCCTCGATCGCTGGGAAACAAACTGGGCGGATACACGCATTCACGGCACTACCAAACGATAAGTAGCGGCGATGTTTGCCGAAGAGCGACCGTACTTGTCGCCACTGCCACTCGAGCCTTTCCGCTTTTATCAATACGGTCAGCGGGTGGTCCATCTGGATGGTTGTGTGGAAGTAGAAGCCCCTTATTACAGCGCACCGCCGGGTTGGATTGGCCGTCGGGTGCAGGTGCAATGGGATGGCCGCAATGTTCGTCTACTCCATCCCCACACTGGTCAATTACTACGCGAGCATCTGCGCCAGAAACGCGGCTGGCATCGCATCCAGGAAGCAGATCGCTCGCCCTGCACGCCACATTCCATCGTGCAACTGCTGGGACGTGCCAGTCGCGCCGGTGTGCGTATTCCGGTGATTGTGAGCAGTGATTCCGGCCGGAACGTGAGCACTGATTCCGGCGCATCGTGAGCACCCTGGGTGCCTGATGCCAGTGAGTGCTTTTTACTGTTTGGCGCGCTCCGCGTCAAGCTCTTTCCCGTTTTGCTTTTGCCGTTTGCGCAGTGACTCACCCTTGAGTTCGAACCGATGAGCGGCACTTAGAAGTCGGTCCAACAAAGCATCGGCCACCGTGGGATCCTCACCCAGATAAGCATGCCAATGAGCAATGGGCAGTTGGCTGGTAACCAACGTCGAGCGGCGACCGTGGCGATCGTCGATGAGTTCCAGGAGATCGAGGCGTTCGGCCTGAGTTAAAGGTTTCAGACCGAAGTCGTCGAGGATCAGCAACTCAGTCTTGGCGAAGGCCGCCAGCCGTTTGTGATAAGAGCCGTCACCGCGCGCGATACGCAAAGTTTCCAACAAGCGGGCCACTCGCTCATAACGCACCGAAAGACCCTGGCGACAGGCTTGCTGGCCGAGGGCACAGGCAAGCCAGGACTTACCGGTGCCGGTTGGACCAGTCAGGTGCAGGTTGTGATGGGCGCGGATCCAATCACAAGTGATGAGCGAAGCCATCAGAGAACGCTCGAGGCCGCGGCGATGAGTGTAGTCGATGTCTTCGACACAAGCTGACTGGCGCAGGCGCGCCAGTTGTAAGAGGCGGTTGAGACGGCGGTTCTCCCGGAGGTTGAGTTCGCGATCGAGCAATAAGGAGAAGCGTTCTTCGAAAGAGAGAGCCTGCAACTCCGGTTGTTCGAGTTGTTGGGCAAAGGCGGCGGCCATGCCGCTGAGGCGCAGGCGCCGCAGTTGCTCCAGGGTTTGGTTATCAAGCATCGGTAAAGTCTCCTCAGGTAAAGAAAGTTGGGCTGATCTCCCTGGCCTTAAGTTGGACCGGGGCGAGAAAATCGTTTGCAGGGCCAATCTGGGCCAGAAAAACTTGGCGCAGGTCCATCATGATCAAAAAGCATTCAAACTGGATGCACAGGAGCTTTAGCTCCGTGTCTACTGCTCAGCCGCAGCGAGGACGGCAGTCAACGGCGCAGCGAGGCGAGCGGAGTTCATCGAGCGCAGCGAGACCGTTGACGGCCGCCGCAGCGAAGGCTACGCGCGCCGTCAGGTGTTCACTGGTAGTAACCAGGACCGCGAATATTCTCGTGGAGCAAGGAGCGCTGTACGGGCGCAGCTTCCGGCAGCGGCAACTGGTCCAGCCCCTGTTGCAGCAGCGAGAGCACGCTGCGGCGTGAAGGCGAACTGAGTAACAAAGCCCGTTCACAAGCGGCTTTCAGGCGCTCGCTACCAAAGCGCTTGCCTAGATTGAGCAAGCCGAGACAACTGCGATAGCCCATCTCCGGATGCGGTCTGGTCCAGAGCAGGTGTTTGACGAGATCGCGTGTGTGTGGGCCAACCTCCACGGCCCAATTCAATAAACGACCGGGTGTCCACTCCATATGAGCGCGGTGTGCTTTAGGCATGTGCTCGGGCTTGGTGGAGTGTGAACCTTGACGCTTGGAACGCACGTGCACCGCCACGCGCTGACCGCTTTGGAAGAGCTCCACTGTTCTTTCAGTGAGGCGCACATCGAGTTGTTGCCGCAGCAATGAATGCGGCACGCTGTAGTAATGCTTATCGACCTCCACGTGATAATCGAGACTGACGCGCGCTTTGCGCCACTCGGCATATTCATAAGCTTGCGCCGGCAAGGGGCGCAGCGCCGGTCGATCCAAGGCTTCAAACTGTGAACGACGCGAGCCCGGCAGCTTCTTGAAGGGGCGTTCGTTGAGTAAAGTGAGGAGCTCGCGAATAGCCAGGTTCAACTCGAAGAGCGAGTGGAAAGTACGGTGGCGCAACCGCGCCAGGATCCAACGCTCAACTACTTGCACCGCCACTTCCACTTTGGCTTTGTCACGCGGCTTGAAGGGCCGCGCCGGCAGCGCGGCCGTGCCGTAGTGGGCCAACATCTGATAGTAGGAAGTGTTCAGCAGTGGTTCGTAATGACAGGCTTTATTCACGCCGCTGCGAAGATTGTCCGGGACCACCAGGGCGGGCACCCCTTCAAAAAAACTGAAGGCGCGAGTGTGCGCGCCGATCCAATCGGCTAGACCCTGAGTCCAAGTCGCTTCTGCGTAGATGTAGTTGGAGGCGCCCAACACGGCCACGAAGATCTGCGCCTCGCGGATCTCACCCGTGATGGGGTTGACGATGGGTACGGTCGGGCCGGCGTAATCGACAAACAGCTTTTCTCCGGCTCGATGCGTCTGCCGCATCACCAGCTTGAGATGTAACCGCCACTGCTGGTAATGAAAACAGAACTGGGTGTAGCTGTAGCTCTCTTCCGGGTGCGCGGCGCGATACTCTTCCCACAGCAACAGCCGCGTCACGCCTTTTTCTTTTAGTTGTTCGTGGATGCTGGCAAAGTCAGGAATGACACGAGCGGCACTGGCTGTGGCGCAAGCTGACTGCGCCGGTTTGGTGCCGAGTCGGTTGGCTATAGTGACTTCGTCGAGTGTTTCGGGCAGCGGCCAACTAAGCCCGGCGCGTCGGCTGGCGGCTTGGTACTTGGCTACTACTCCATTACTGAGTTTGAGACTGCGGGCAATCTGGCGCTGGCTTAAGCCCGCTGCCGTTAAGCGTAAGACTTCTTTGAGCAGATGCATAGAGACCCTCGGGGTTGGCATCGATAATGGTTTCCTCCGGTAACTTTGGTGGAAACCATGATCTCTGCCGACTCTGGAATTGCTCCAGCATCAGACTCTTTGGGTGCTCACGATGCACCGGAATGGTGCTCACGATGGGCCGGAATTGGTGCTCACGTTCGCCCGGAATCACTGCTCACGATCGACCGGAATGGGTGCTCACGATCCGCCGGAATACGCACGATCCTTTGATCCGTGAACTGCAGCAGTATCGCGACGTCATTCAACTACGACTAAAGGAGTCCGAAGTCACATGAATCTGATTGAGTTGAATCAGGCT
>Ga0208338_1000063_pt1 | contig 45326 bp, 37 predicted proteins | sample ForSoiNitrogNN91_FD_187858 | JGI IMG/M metagenome (GOLD analysis project Ga0208338, IMG submission 187858) | Forest soil microbial communities from Browns Valley, California, USA, that are Nitrogen fertilized - NN91 (SPAdes) | ecosystem: Environmental > Terrestrial > Soil > Temperate forest ...
ATGAGCGATCGGCTTGTGGATCTGTCGTCGGAGCGCGTCGAGCTGATCAAGCGCGTGTATCCGGCGGTGGATATTCGACCGCTCGATCTGTTTTCGTCCGATCGTAACAAGCGCATCTGGGATCTGAAGATCAATCATCTCGGTCGTGCATACGATGTGGTCGGTGTCTTCAACTTCGACGAGAGCAAGCCGAGTTCGTCTTACGTGTCGTGGAAAGATCTGGGATTACCGGAAGATCGGCCTGTGCACGTTTTTGACTTCTGGAACAAGGAATATCTCGGCGCGTTTGAGAGGGGCATTTCGGTCGACGTTGGACCAGCGAGCACACGCGTGTTGTCGCTTGTCCCGGCGACGGATCAGATCCAGCTCGTCTCGACGAGCCGTCACATCACGCAAGGCTGGGTCGATCTCATCTCACAAAGCATCAGCGGAAATCATTACACCGGCCGAAGCAAAGTAATCCGCAACGATCCGTACAATCTGCGGTTTGCTTTTCCGCGCGGTAAGAACTACGCGATTAAAAGCGCGACTGCGAGCGGATTGCCAGTGCATTTTGAGAATCACCAGGGCTGGGCTGAGCTGGAGATCACGCCGGCTAAAACTACAGAAGTTAATTGGGAAGTACGTTTTGAGCCAGCGCCGGCTTATCACTTTCCGGTGAAAGAGCCGCAGCACCTTTGGGCCGAGTGCTACGGTGTCGATGGCGCCAACCTGCATTGGGCGATCCCGGCCCAGCCGACGTTCGCTTACCAGGTTTCACTGAACGGAACAGTCGTGGGCTACACGACTTCGCAAACGTTCGCGCTACGCGGACTCGATCCAAATACTGACTACACAGCCGAAGTGAGAAGTGTTTGGCAGGATGGGACGTTGAGTGAGAAGAAGGCCCGAGCTTCGTTCACGCTCAAAAGGATCCAGCCGCCTGAGATCTTTCTCTCCGATCTTGATCCGGTGCGACTGACGCCGGGCTGGCGGCAGCCTGAGCTGAATCGCAACGAGAACAGTGTCAGCATGCCGACGAATTCCGAGATTGAGTTTGAGTTGAATGGGACGTACGGCAACTTCGTTGCGACGGTTAAAAAGAACGACGCGAAGGTGGAGTTTTCTGTGATTGGAGATGGGAAGGAATTGTGGAAGAGTGACGCCGCGCAATCACTAAAGATTGATGTGAAGAATGTGAAGAGACTTACCTTGCGGGTGCGGCGGGTTGACGAGGGAGGGCGTGTTTATGCCGACTGGGTTAACGCGCGGTTAGTTAATTAGCCGCGGATTAACGAGGATTTGTTACGGATGATTTCGAGAAGGACACTGCTTCAGTTAGCCGTTGTATCGCCGTTTGCGGCGGCGTTGACGCGTGAGCAAGGATTGCTTTCGGGTGTGCCGAGTAGAGTTGTGCCGCTGATCGATGGCACGGACGTTTCGCAAATCAAGATCGATCGTCGACGAACCCGGATCAAAAATCACGGGCGCGATGCGGTGAAGATCAAAGAGATCGTGCTGTTTGATCTCAACTTGTCATTTGCGCGAGGCACGAAGCTCTACGGCGAAGGCTTCCAAATGCTCTCGCAAACCGGCGGCACATTGGGCCAACCGGTTGATCTCGGCAACTATACCGACGCCAAACACTACAAACTCCCCGCACCAGCCAACGCGAAAGCTCTCTACGGCATGATGATGCTCTCGCCCTCCGCGCGCGATCATCACCTGTTTGCATTCACTTCGTGTCATCGCTTCGCCGGCCAGTTTTATCTCAACTATCCATCACTCCAAATCGTTCTTGACATAGAAGGCCTCGAGCTTCGTCCTGGTGAAGAGTGGAAACTCGAATCGTTCACCTATCAATCCGGCAACGATCGCGAACAATTACTCGATCATCTCGCGACACAGCTCGTCGCCAATCACCCGCCACAGCGTTTCCCGTCTCCGCCGACCGGCTGGTGCTCGTGGTATTGCTTCGGCCCGCGCGTCACCGCGCAACAAGTCCTCGACAATCTCGACTTCATCGCTAGACACACGCCCGGTTTGCGTTACGTGCAGATCGACGACGGTTACCAGCCTGCGATGGGCGACTGGCTGGATACCGGCGCGGCTTTCGGTGGCAACGTGCAAGGTGTGTTGAAAGAGATTCGCGCGCGCGGATTCGAGCCGGCGATCTGGGTTGCGCCTTTCGTGGCTGATGAGAAGTCAAACATTTTCCAGGGCCGTCCGGATTGGTTCGTGAAAGATGCAGACGGCGCGCCGCTAAGATCCGATCGCGTCACGTTCGGCGGCTGGCGTCGTGGTCCATGGTACGTGCTCGACGGCACGCACCCGGAAGTGCAGCAGCACTTTGAAAAGTTCTTTCGCACGATGAAGCGGGAATGGGGCTGCACTTACTTCAAGCTCGATGCAAACTTCTGGGGCGCGATTCACGGCGGCCGCTTTCACGACCAACGCGCCACACGCATCGAGGCTTATCGCTCAGGGATGCGCGCGATACTGCGCGGCGTGGAAAATAGTTTCGTGCTCGGTTGCAACCACCCGATCTGGCCGTCGCTCGGGCTTATTCACGGTTCGCGCAGCTCCAACGACATCAAGCGCACATGGGAACGTATCGAGACGACCGCGCGACAGAACCTCAGTCGCAACTGGCAGAACGGGCGTTTGTGGTGGAACGATTCCGACGCGATCGTTTTGACAGGCGATCTGTCGGATAACGAGTTTCAGTTTCATGCGACTGCGATTTACGCGTCCGGCGGAATGCTTTTATCGGGCGACGATCTCACGAAGATCAGCGCGGAGAAGCTCGCGATGTTACGCAAGCTGCAACCACCGACCGCCGTCGCCGCACGTTTCGACGACGACTCATTTCGTGTCGGAAGAATTCAGCTCAGAGATCGCGAAGTGGTGTCAGTGCTGAACTGGGCCGACGCCCCGCAAGACGTGTCGATTCCTTTGAAGCGACGCTGCCGCATCACGGATTTTTGGACCGAGGCTGCTTTAGGGATACACTCCGAGGCGTTCACGATCAAAAACATGCCCGCACGTTCCGGGCGTTTGCTGATTTGTGCCACGGATTTTCACGGATGAACACGGATTTATTTCTTACTGTGTTCATCCGTGAAAATCCGTGGCTAAATAAATCATGATTCCAAGCACGCTTCGCAAGAAACTTTCCGGCGTGATCGCATTTCCAGTCACGCCGTTTAAAGAAGATCTGTCGCTCGATCTACCCGGACTGCACGAGAACCTCACGAAGCTACTCGATCATCCGATCGCCGCCATCGTCGTAGCCGGCGGCACGGGCGAGCTGTACTCATTGACACCTGCTGAATACACACGCGTAGTTGAGCTGACCACACTCGCGATCGAAGATCGTGTACCGGTGATCGCGGGCGTTGGCTTCGGGCAGCGTCTCGCAGTCGAGATGGCCCAGGCGGCAGAGAAGGCGGGCGCCGACGGCATCCTCGCTTTTCCGCCCTATTACCCGCAGGCGGAGGACGACGGATTGTTTGAGTATTACCGCGCGATTGGTAAAGCAACGCGCCTCGGAATGTTGATCTACACCCGCGAGTGGGCCAGCTTCAGCCCGTCGCTGGTCGAGCGTCTCACCGCGATACCCACCTTGATCGGTTGGAAAGATGGTCAGGGCGACATTCGTCGCTTGCAGATGATCATGAATCACGTTGGCGATCGCCTGCACTGGATCGGCGGCGCGGGCGACGACATGGTTGCCGCTTACTTCAGCATCGGTGTAACCACATTCACTTCAAGCATCGCGACGGTTGCGCCTCAGCTCTCGTTGAAACTCTGGGAGCTCGCAGACGCCGGCGATTCCGAAACGCTCAGAGACCTGCTGGACCGCTGCGTCGTTCCCCTCTACGCACTGCGCGCGCGTCGCAACGGTTACGAAGTTTCAGCAATGAAAGCGATGATGGACATGGTTGGTCTGAGTGGTGGTCCAGTCCGCCCACCGCTCGTCAACGTCAAGCCGGAAGAAGAAGACGAGCTTAGAGCCATACTCGCCAGTTGGGAAAAGTTCCTTTAAGAATCTTTCACGCAAAGACGCAAAGAACGCAAAGACGCAAAGGCGCGCACGAAGCATTTGACCCGCCTTTGCGCCTTTGCGTTCTTTGCGTCAGAAAAATAATTTGACACTTTTGCCTCGGGTCTCTAATATCCGTTACCGCTAACGAACCTGACCCTGATCCAGGAGAACAACGTGATGAACAGGCGAAACTACCTGGCCCTGATGGGCGCAGCCGCCGGTGCTCTGGCCACTTCGAAGCTAGCTTCCGCTCAGGACGTGAGCGCACCGACAACCTCCACGATCGAGGATCGCGCGCGCCGTATGAAGTGGTGGCACGAAGCAAAGTTTGGCATGTTCATTCACTGGGGTCTGTACAGCACCCTCGGCCGTCACGAGTGGGTGATGGAAAACGAAGGCATTCCCGCGAAGGAATACGAGCAGTACGCCAACAACTTCAAGCCAAAACCGAATTTCGCTGCGGCCTGGGCGAGGCTCGCGAAACGCGCCGGCATGAAATACATGGTGATGACCACCAAGCATCACGAAGGCTTCTGCAATTTCGACTCGAAGCTCACAGGCTACTGCGCGACGAAGAAAGCGCCCGGCCGCGATCTCGTGAAAGAGTACGTCGAGGCGGCGCGTGCCGAGGGTTTGCGCTTTGGTTTCTATTACTCGTTGATGGACTGGCACCATCCGGACGGCGCGCGTTGCCTGAAGGATGAAGCCGCGCGGCGTCGCTTCGTCGATTACATACACGGCCAGGTGCGCGAGTTGATGTCGAGCTACGGCAAAGTCGATGTTCTCTGGTACGACGTGCCGTGGCCGCTTGACGCGAAGGGCTGGGAGTCGGTCGAGATGAACACCATGGTGCGCAAGCTACAACCTGACATCATCATCAACAATCGCTCGAAGATTCCCGAAGACTTCGACACGCCCGAACAGCGAATCGAAGCGTCGGCGAACCGTCCGTGGGAGTCGTGCATGACTTTGAACGATAGCTGGGGCTATCACATTTCCGATCGCAACTGGAAGACGCCGACCACAGTCATTCGCAATCTGATCACGTGCGCGCGTGATGGTGGGAATTATTTACTGAATATTGGTCCAACTAAAGATGGCTCGATTCCACTCGAATCCGAGCAGGTTCTATCAACTGTCGGCGACTGGATGGCGAAACACGGCGACACGATTCGTCTTTCTGATCCTTGCCAGCCGCGTCGTGGCAACTATCTAAGCTACACGCGCCGCGGCAACACGCTCTACGCGCACGTTCACTACTGGCCCGGCGAAACCGTCGTAATAGGAAACCTGCTCAACAAGGTCAACTCGGTCACAATGCACGGCGCCAACACTCCCGTGAAATTCGAACAGGACGACTTCCGCATTCGCCTCGTCGGACTCCCGAAACACGCTCCCGAACTCGTAACGACATTTGCCTTGGAATGCGACAGCGAACCGCGCCAAAGCCACGAAGGCAAACGCGCCGAAAAACCGCGCGACGTATCCGCGTAAATCCGGCTTTCATCCGTATAATCCGCGTTCCAATGATCGATGCTCATCAACACTTCTGGCAGCTTGGTCGTTTCGATTACCCGTGGATGTCAAAAGATCTCGGTGTGCTCTATCGCGATTATCTTCCTGCGGATCTTGCGCCAATTCTCCAGCGCCACCACATCACCCGAACAGTGCTGGTCCAGGCGAGTAACAGCATCGCCGAATCACGCTGGCTGCTTGAGCTCGCTGATTCGCACGACTTCATCGCAGGTGTCGTCGGTTGGGTCGATCTAACAAACCCCGAGATCCCTACGCACCCGAAATTCAAGGGCGTCCGTCATCTTGTCGAAAGCGAGCCAAACGACGACTGGCTCGTACTGCCGGCAGTCCTGTCAGGTTTACAAAAACTTTCCGCGCGCGGTCTTCCTTATGATCTATTGGTACATACTCGTCACCTGAAACACGTGCCTCTCGTCGCTGAAAGCTGCCCCGATCTGAAGCTCGTGATCGATCACCTCGCGAAACCGCCAATCGCCCGCAATGAGATCGATGAATGGTCACGCGCATTCAAACCTTTGGCGAACTACCCAAACATCTATTGCAAACTTTCCGGCCTGGTCACGGAAGCAAACTGGGATTCATGGCGCGTTGACGATCTCCGTCCGTACGTCGATTGCGCGCTCGAGTCCTTTGGCCCGGAGCGCATGATGTTTGGCAGCGACTATCCCGTCTGTCTGCTCGCGGCTTCCTACGATCGCGTACTCGGCTCGTTTCAGGAGATTCTGAAAGATCTTTCCGACACGGATCGTGAGAAGATATTCGCGGGCAACGCAGCAAAGTTTTATCGTCTCGACTAATGCCTGAAACCTATTTCATCACTGGCGCGCAGGGCTGTATCGGCTCTTGGATCGTGAAGGCGCTCACGGAGCGCGGCGACAAAGCTGTGGTCTTCGATCGCAGCGACGACTCGCGTCGGCTCAGCGCGATCATGAACGACGACGATCTTGCACGAGTACGTTTCATTACTGGCGATATCACCGATCAAGCCGCAGTATTGTCTGCTTTAAATGACTCGGGAGCAGCGCGCGTTATTCATCTGGCGGGCCTCCAAGTCCCAACCTGCAAAGCCGATCCTGTTACCGGCGCGCTCGTGAACGTCGCGGGCACGCTCAACGTCTTCGAAGCTGCGCGAAAAGTCGGCGTCAACAGAATCGTCTACGCGAGCTCAGCGGCGGTCTACGGAATGAACGACGATGACGTTGCGCTCGACGAGTCCGCGCCTTGCGAACCGACAACACACTACGGCGTCTTCAAACGCGCGAACGAAGGCAACGCGCGTGTCTATTTTCTCGATCACGGTATCAACAGCGTCGGTCTGCGGCCTTTAACTGTCTACGGCGTCAATCGCGACACTGGCCTCACAAGCGATCCCACGAAGGCTATGAAATCTGCCGTGCTCGGCAAGCCTTTTCACATTCGCTTCAGCGGCGCGACGGATTTTCAGTACGTCGCCGACACGGCCGCCACGTTCATTGCGTGCGCCGGCAACACGCTCGAAGGCCCACACGTCTTCAACCTGCACGGCGAAACCGTGACTGTCGAGCGCATCGCAAAATTCATCAACACATCTTCGAATCGTGACTTAATAACCTTCGGTGGTCCACCAATCCCAATCGCCGCCGCAATGGACGACTCGGCAATCAGACGTCTGATAAACGATCTGCCCTCGACACCGCTCGAGATCGGCATGCGCGAAACGATGGACCGCTTTGCCACTCTGCGCGACGCCGGCCGTCTCGACACGGCAGATTTAATTTAATGAGTGGCTTTACCTCAAAAGTTAGTAATACCACTTGGAGCGGGGGCAAGCCGCCCTTCCTGACTCGTTCTTTTTTAGGCGCCTCAGGAGAAGGAACAAGTCAGGAAGGGCGGCTTGCTCCCGCTCCAAGTGTTACTAAGCCATTATGAGTGCAGTACCCGTAACAGGTCACACGATGAAGGCGAGCGTCTTGTGCGACGTGCATCGTCTCGAGGTGCGTGACATTCCACGCCCGGCGATTTCACCCTACGAAGTGTTGATTCGCGTGGCGGCAGTCGGACTGTGCGGTACGGATGTTCACATCTTCTCGGGTCACGCAAACTACAACACGAACGAGTATGGCCAACCTATCCCGCTTGCCTTGCAGCCGCAGATCCTCGGACACGAGATCACCGGCGTTGTCGAGCAAGTCGGAAGTGCAGTCGGCGATCTGCGGGAAGGCGATCGCGTCGTAATCGATCAGGGATTGAATTGCGTCAGCCGCCGTCGCGAAGTGCTGTGTGAATACTGTCGCACAGAAAACAGTCATCAGTGTGAGCTCTATCGCGAACACGGCATCACCGGATTGCCCGGCGGTCTCGCCGAGTTCATCGCGGTGCCGGCAGTGAACGCGATAAAGATCAGTGCTCCGCTCGAAGCCGCAATGGCGGCGCTCGTCGAGCCGCTCGGCTGCATAATTCACTCGTCTGATATGGTGGCCCGGGCGCGTCAAAGCGAGCAGCGTCGTGTGCGGAGCGTGTTAATATGCGGCGCTGGACCGGCTGGATTGTTGTTCACTCAATACCTGCGCAACGTACTACGTTACGAAGGCCTGCTCTTCGTTAGCGATCCGAATGAGCGTAAGCGCCAGCTCGCGAAGACGCTCGGCGCTGATGAAGCAATCGATCCGGCGGGCGCAGATCTGGTCGAGGTGATACACGAGCACACGGGTGGAAAAGGTGTCGAATATTTGATCGAGGCTTCGGGATCAGGCGAGGTCTTTCGTTCGATGCCTGGATTGATCTGCAAGCAGGCAGTAGTTCTGTTGTATGGACACGGGCATGCAGGCACTGATCTCAGCGTGTTGAGCAGCATACTATTCAAGGAGCCTGTGCTCGTGAGCTCTGTCGGTGCTTCGGGCGGGTTCGAGAGTGATGGGCGTCCGGCGGTCTACAGGCGCGCGTTGAATCTGATCGAACAAAAACGCATCGATATCGCATCGCTGATCACGCATCGCTACACGTCGTTCGGCGATGTCGAGAAAGCATTGTCGAGCGACATATACACCGACGACTATGTGAAAGGCGTCGTTGTTTTAGGCGCGGATCTTCGCGGATAAACGCAGATGAAGGTTTCTCTGTTTGTAACGTGTCTTGTCGATCAAATGTGGACTAGCATCGGTGTGAGTAGCGTTGCGGTGCTGCGACGTGTCGGGTGTGAGGTTGAGTTTGACAAGCGGCAGACTTGCTGCGCGCAGCCGGCGTTTAATACTGGTTATCTGGATGAAGCGCGGCTCGTGGCCCGTCGCTTTATCAGCATTTTTGAAGAGAGCAAAGCCGACGCGATCGTCAGTCCTTCCGGCTCGTGCACGGCGATGGTCCATCACTATCCGCAACTGTTTGCGGATGACTCCAAATGGCTGCCACGCGCCCACGCGATCGCTGCGAAGACGCATGAGCTGAGCTCATTCCTCGTGCGCGTGCTGAAGAAAGAAGACGTTGGCGCCTCATGGAACGGAAGATTGACGTGGCACGACGCGTGTCATGGCTTGCGCGATCTCAATATCAAATCCGAGCCGCGGAGGTTGATTCGCAACGTGCGTGGCGCCGAGTTTGTCGAGCTTGACCATGCGGATTCGTGTTGTGGCTTCGGCGGGACTTTCTCGGTGAAGTATCCTGAGATCTCAGTGGCGATCCTGGACCAGAAGATCGACGCGATCGAGCGCGCGGATGTGCAGGCGGTTGTTTCGGGTGATGCGAGTTGTTTGATGCAGATCGGCGGCCGGCTATCGCGCAAAGGATCGAAAGTGCGGGTCATGCATCTCGCGGAATTGCTAAATGAATCATCTCAGCAGTGAAACATTTAAAGAGAACGCCAGGGCTGCCCTCGCGGATGTGCAACTGCGCGGTGCGCTGAAGAATGCCACGTCGCTGTTTGGCGAGCGGCGCAAAGAGGCGGCAGCGAGTCTGCCGAACTGGGAAGATCTGCGCACCCACGCGCGTGCGATCAAAGACGAGGTTTTGTTACACCTCGATCGTTATCTCGAAGAGTTTGTGCGCAACGCGGAGAGTCGCGGCGCCGCCGTCCACTGGGCGCGCGACGCTGCCGAAGCAAACTCAATCGTCTGTGGACTAGCGACAGAGCGAAACGCGCACATCGTCGTCAAGAGCAAAAGCATGACGACCGAAGAGACGCATCTCAACGACGCGCTCGAAGCTGCAGGCATGCAGGTGGTCGAAACGGATCTCGGCGAGTACATCATTCAACTCGCTAACGAGCCGCCTTCGCACATCATCGCGCCGGCGATTCATAAAACACGCCAACAGATCGGCGAGCTCTTCACGGCCGAGCTGGGCATGCCGCCGACCGACAACGTGGATCAAATGACGAGCACCGCGCGCGCGAAGCTGCGCGATCGTTTCGCCGCCGCCGACGTCGGCATCAGTGGCGTAAACTTCGCGATCGCTGAAACCGGAACGATCGTGATCGTCGAGAACGAAGGCAACATTCGTTTGACGACGAGCTTGCCGCGCACGCACATCGCGGTGATGGGTATCGAAAAGGTGATACCGCGCTTTGCGGATCTCGATGTGTTTCTCAAGCTGCTGCCGCGCTCGGGTACGGGACAACGACTAACGACTTATCAATCGTTCATCACCGGAACCAAGCGTGCGTCGAGTGACGAAGGACCGGAGGAAATGCACATCGTGTTACTCGATAACGGCCGCTCGCGAATGCTGGCCCATCCGGTGACGCGGCAGTCGCTCGCGTGCATTCGTTGCGGCGCGTGCTTGAATGCGTGTCCGGTGTATCAGCAGGTTGGCGGTCACGCGTATGGATCGGTTTACCCGGGTCCGATCGGCGCGGTGATCACGCCGCAATTGATGGGAATTCAAAAGGCTGCGCAACTGCCGTACGCCTCGAGTTTGTGTGGTGCGTGTCGTGAAGTTTGTCCGGTTAAGATCGACATTCCGAGATTGTTGTTACATCTGCGCGGCGAGATTAGTCCGCGCAAAGGAAGCTGGGCTGAGCGTCTTGCGTTCAAGATGTGGGCTCGGGTTATGACCAGCCCGTCGTTATACAAGCTGAGCTCCGTTGCCGGTCGCATACTCCAGCGGGTGATGCCGATCTCACGCGCGTGGACGAATGGCCGCGACCTGCGTCCAATCGAGTCGAAGAGTTTTCACGATCTGTGGTCCAATGAGTAACTCCGCACGCGAATCAATTCTCGGCTCCATCCGCACGCACCTGGCTGCGAGTCCGGCCCCGGATGTTGAAGAACATCAAGCGCCTCTTAAAATTCCCGTATCTAAATCAGATCCGATAAAGCAGTTCAAAGAATCCGTCGAATCCGTGTCAGGCCACTGCACCATAACCACGGATGCCGCGGATGTCTTAAAGCAGATCCTCACGGATCTGAAAGCTGAACGCATCGCCCACTCGGATAATCCGCCGAATGCGCATGATATCTTCGGCTACGATGTGGGTATATCGACTGCTCAAGCAGCGATCGCCGAAACAGGCACGCTCGTTCTCGACAGCGCCTGCGAACGCCACCGGCTCGTGTCGCTTGTTCCGCCAGTACACATCGCCATCATCAACGCTTCATCAATCGTCGAGACGCTCAGCGACGCTTTGACGCTGCTGCAGAAAAAGGAAATCAGCCCGGCAATCACATTCATCACCGGCCCATCGCGCACGGCCGACATCGAGTTGACTCTGGCCATTGGAGTGCATGGTCCACAGGAGTTGTACGTCATCGTTGACGGATCAAAGTAGATGCAGATCATTTCATTCGCTACAAAGGAGACGAAGTGGAGCGTGCCGCGTCTTGGCATGATTCTGGAGGCAGACAGTCAGGACACTGGTTATCGTCTCGATTGCGAGAAACTGTTTCCCGAGCCCGAGCGCCCGTCGAATCCGCTCGCGTGGTTCGACATGGATGGCCCATGGTTTCAAAGAGCGCGCGAAACACACGATACATTGATCAAAGACAAGCAGGCGCTTGCCGATGCGCAAGACAAAGGCTGGCTGGTGCCGAGTAGCGATGCTTACTGGTTCGCGCCCGTGCCGCGCCCTGGAAAACTCATCTGTATTGGACTCAACTACCGTGATCACGCCGCCGAGAGCAAGATGCCGATACCTGAGAAGCCGGTCGTGTTTTCGAAGTTCTCAACGGCGGTGATCGCGCCGGGCGAGCCGGTGGTCCTGCCGTCGTCGAGTCAACAAGTAGACTACGAGGCGGAGCTGGCGGTCGTGATTGGCCGCCGCGCGAAACACGTTAAAGCGAATCGCGCGTACGAATACGTGCTTGGCTACACGGCTTTCAACGACGTGAGCGCGCGCGATTTCCAGTTTGCCGACGTGCAGTGGCAGCGTGGAAAATCGTGCGACACGTTTGCGCCGATGGGCCAGACGATCGTCACCACCGATACGATCGCGGATCCACACAAGCTCTCGATCAAGCTGGTGCTCAACGGCCAGACGATGCAGGACTCAAACACGGATCAACTGATCTTCGGTGTGCCCGCATTGATCGAGTTTCTATCCGCGTCGATCACGCTCGAGCCGGGAGACGTGATCGCGACGGGCACGCCCCCGGGCGTCGGCTTCGCACGCAACCCGCCGGTATTTCTGAAGCCAGGCGATCGGATGGAAGTACTGATCGAAGGCATGGGCGGCTTGGGAAATCCCGTGGTTAGTGAGTTGGATCAATAGTTCACGCAAAGGCGCAAGAGACGCAAAGAAAAACCCAAATGTGTTTAGCCCGCCTTTGCGTCTTTGCGTAAACTTTGCGTCTTTGCGTGAACCAAACTCTTAAGGAATCTAATATGCGCAAACTTCTTTTACTGCTGCTCGTGCTTTGTCTGGTAGCCAGTTGTACGAAAAGCCCAGCCTCCAACACTAAAAAGAAACTCACGATCGCAGTCATCCCGAAAGGCACGACGCACGAGTTTTGGAAGAGCATTCACGCCGGCAGCAACAAAGCCGCGAGCGAGCTCACCGCGCAAGGCACCGACGTCGAAGTGATCTGGAAGGGACCGTTGCGCGAAGACGATCGCGAACAGCAGATACAGGTGGTGGAAGGTTTCGCGGCCCAGGGCGTGAGCGGCATCGTGCTCGCGCCGCTCGACAATCGCGCACTCGTTCGTCCGGTCGCCGATGCGAAAAGTGCGGGCGTGCCCACTGTGATCATCGATTCGGGTTTGGAGTCGGATGAATTTGTGAGCTTCGTCGCCACTGACAATCGCAAAGGCGGAACGCTCGCGGCAGACAGGATGGGCCAACTTTTGAACGGCAAAGGCAAGGTCCTCGTGTTGCGTTACGCGGAAGGATCCGCGAGCACGACGGAGCGTGAAGAGGGTTTCATCACACAAATCAAAGCGAAGTTTCCGGAGATCGAGCTCGTGTCGACGGACCAGTACGCGGGCGCGACACGCGACACCGCGAAACGCGCGTCAGAGAATCTGTTGAATCGTTTTGGCGACGTGGTGCAAGGGATCTTCACGCCGAATGAATCCTCGACCGCCGGCATGTTGCTAGCGCTGCAGGACATCGGCAAGGCGGGAAAAGTTTCGTTCGTCGGTTTCGACTCGAGCCAGACTTTCATCGATGCCATCAATGCTAACCAGTTGCACGGGATCGTGGTCCAGAACCCTTTCAACATGGGTTACCTCGGCGTGCGCACGATGGTCGATAACCTGCTCGGCAAACCGGTGGAGAAGAAGATCGACACGGGCGTAATGCTCGTAACAAAAGATAACCTGCAATCACCGGAAGTGAACGCGCTACTCCATCCGCCCCTGGACCAATACCTGAAATAGCCACTGATGACACGGATAATTAAATCCGGATTTTTTATCAGTGTAATCCGCGGCTTCGGGCCGGTGCTCGGATTGCTGCTCGTGATCGGCGTCTTCTCGTTACTAGTCGACACACCGGGCAGGCTTCTCTCGCCAAACAATCTGCGCATCGTCCTCTCGCAAACAGTTATCGTCGCGATCGGGGCCATCGGCATGACGCTGATCATCATCAGCGGCGGTATCGATCTCGCTGTTGGATCGACCATCGCTTTGACCGGCGTCGTCACCGCACTCGCAATCAACGCGGGCTTACCGCCAGCCGTTGCTTTGTTGAGCGGGATTTTAGTTGGCGGGTTTGTGGGTGTGATCAATGGAATCGTGATCACGCGCTTGAAAGTCGTGCCGTTCATCGCGACGCTCGGCATGCTCGGCGTGGCGCGTGGTGTTGCGAAGTGGCTGGCGAATCAACAGACAGTCAACATGCCGGGCACGTGGCTGAATGAGCTGCTGGTGATGTTTCCGAAGCCATCGTGGCTGCTGGTCGCGCCGGGCGTGTGGATAACAATCATCCTCGCTGTTTGTGCGGCGATCGTTCTGCGCAACACGGTGTTTGGGCGACGTGTGTTTGCACTCGGATCGAATGAAGCTGCGGCACGCGCGTGTGGCATCGCGACTGACAGGCTCAAGGTTTGGGTTTACGGGATCGCGGGGTTGTTGTTTGGACTCGCCGGCGTGATGCAGATGTCGCGCTTGCGACAAGGCGATCCGACAGTCGCTGCGGGATCGGAGTTAGACATTATCGCCGCGGTGGTGATAGGTGGCGGGAGTTTGAGTGGTGGTGAGGGAAGTATTCTCGGATCGATCATCGGAGCGTTGATCATGGCGTTCCTGCGCAACGGTTGCCAGCAGGTGGGTTGGCCCAACTACATTCAGGAGATCATTATCGGCGCGATAATTGTCGTGGCGGTGGCAATCGATCGCTGGAGATCAAGAAGTTAGCCACAAAAAGGCACAAAAGCACATAAAAGGAGAGATTGGATGAGCGCGAGATTCGTGATGGTGTTTGTGGTTATGATTTGGTCGTGTGGTTTTGCATTTGGGCAGGCGCCGACGCCGAGTCCGGACTGTGCTGAGATGAAGACGCGGCTAGACCGTGCGGAGGCGAGGTTAAAGGATTGGCCGGCGCTCGCGCGTTACGGATCTGAAAACGTTTCGGTTGTCCCGGCGGCGATGGATGGCCCGCGACGTGTTGTTTTCATGGGCGACTCGATCACCGATTCTTGGGACGATCCCAAGTACGGCGGATTCTTTCCCGGCAAGTCGTACATCGATCGCGGCATCAGTGGACAAACGACGCCGCAAATGCTTATCCGTTTTCGCCAGGACGTCATTGACCTCGAGCCGAAAGTCGTCGTGATACTTGCCGGCACAAACGATCTCGCGGGCAACACTGGTCCAACTACCCTACGTGCGATCGAAGATAACCTCATCTCAATGGCAGAGCTCGCCACCGCGAATGGCATCCGTGTCGTCTTCGCTTCGGTGCTTCCGGTCAGTGATTACGAGATGCGCGATGGTAAGCCGATCGTGCAGACCGTGCGCAGGCTGCCAGCGCAGATCATCCAGCTTAATAACTGGATCAAAGAGTACGCTGCCAAACATCATCACACTTATCTCGATTACTACTCCGCCATGGTTGACGACAAAGGCTTTCTGAAAAACGAACTGAGTGACGACGGCCTTCATCCGAACGCGCAAGGCTATGTCGTGATGGCTCCGCTCGCCGAATCCGCGATCACGGTGAGTCTGAAACGTCGCAAGTAGTCTCATCCGATGCCGGTAACTCTCGAAGACATCGCGCGCGCTCTAAACGTCTCGAAGATGACGGTGTCGCGCGCGATCAATAATCATCCTGAGATCAGCAGTGAGACGCGCGCGCGTATTCTCGCGACCGCACAGAAGATGAAGTATCGCCCGAACCAGTTTGCGCGGGCGTTGATGACAAAGCAGTCGTACCTGATCGGCATCGTTGTTCCCGATCTCATGCATTCTTACTTCGCCGAGATTTGTCGCGGTGTGGAAACGCACGCGCGACCGGTCGGGTATCAGAATCTGATCTGTAGCACCGACGAAGAGCCGCGCAAGGAGATGGATGAGATCGAAGCGCTCTTGTCGCGCACTGATGGACTGATCGTTGCGTCGGCGTTGTCTGCCAGTGAGGCGAAGTTTTACAAGCGGCTGATTTCAGATGGTGCGAAGATCGTTTTGATCGATCGTGTGCTTGATGGACTGCGCTGTTCTGCGGTGACGACTGATGATGTGCAAGTGGGAAGGCTCGCGACTGAGCATTTGATCAAGCTGGGCCATCGTAAGATCGGTCACCTGCGGGGACCGGATGTTTCTACGGCGCTGAAGCGTTGCCACGGGTATCGTGAAGCGATGTCTAAAGCGAAGCTCAAGGCACTGGTCCGCGATTGTGGATTTACTGAAAATGACGGTTACGCGGCGATGGAGAAGTGGATCGCCGCGGATGATCTGCCGTCGGCGATCTTCGCGGCCAACGATCCCGCAGCGATCGGCGCGATGGCGGCAGCGAATGAAGCCGGATTGAAAGTGCCGGATGATGTTGCGTTCGTCGGTGCGGGCAGCATTCACTACGGCGACATGCTGCGCGTGCCGCTGACAACCGTTTCCTGGTCAAAAGCCGAGATGGGTCAAGCCGCCGCCACTCTCCTGCTCGAGTTGATCGCCGGTAAGAAGAAGAACCGCACTATCAGGATCGCGCCTGAGCTCATCGTTAGGTGCTCTTGTGGCGGCGGGTCAAAGTAGAGGTTTTCACGCAAAGGCGCAAAGCACGCAAACACGCAAAGAAGGGTCAACTTAGCGCCTTTGCGTTCTTTGCGCCTTTGCGTGAAAACCTTCTTCCTGCACTTAAAAACAAGAAAATTGTTGACACTGCAGTCGCAGAAGGAGTATATGTTCCGCGTTTAGACAAATTCGTTCGTCCCAGTAACCCAAGTAAATCTTAATAAAACAGGCCTGCTCTTTACCCTGTAAATAGTTCGCCTAATTAGTCTTAATAAAGAACAATATCGACCATGCGCAAGATTAATCCACACGATTTCACTGTCGCCCGGCGTGGTACCAGCCGCGAAATTAACCGGCAGATCGCTCTAAACCTCATTCGTGCGCACCAGCCAATCTCGCGTGCTGACCTTGCCCGGCTGATGAACGTCCGGCGCGGCGTTGCCAGTCTGCTGGTAAGCGAGCTGTTGAGCGAGAATCTGATTTTCGAGGGCGCGCTCGGTGAGTCGGTCGGCCGTGGTCGTCGCCCGACATTTCTTTACATCGACTCACGCGAGCGCTGCGTTGTCGGTGTCGATATTCGCGCGTCGCGCACTTACATCCTCGTAACCGATCTCGTCGGCCGCCAGCTCGGCGCGGTCAGCAGTTTTCAAACCAATCGCGATGTTGACACTTTGATCCAGGAGCTCGCGCGTCGCGTCAAGCAGATACTCACCGATTACAACGGGTGTGAAGGCGTCGGTGTGTCAGTCCCGGGCATGGTTGAGCCGACGAAGGGTCGCGTGGTCCATGCGCCGACACTTGCCTGGCGTGACGTGAACTTGCGCGATCCGCTGGCCGCGGCGTTGGGCATTCCCGTTCAGATCGAGAACTCCGGCAAGGCGTGCGCCCTCGCCCAACTATGGACCACACGCAGCGACGTGGTTGCTTCGGGAAACTCGGTCTTCGTGAGCGTCTCGGACGGCGTTGGCGTAGGCATCGTCGTGAACGGTGAAGTGCTGCGTGGCCGTCACAACACCGCTGGTGAGTTTGGTCACGTGCCGTTGAGCATCGATGGTCCAAAGTGCTCATGCGGTGCGACGGGCTGCTGGGAAGCTTATGTTTCCAACCTCGCGACTCTGTCCCGTTACTTCGGCCGCGACTTGTCTGATCCGCGACCGCGTGATTCCGAAGAAGCGGGCTTCAGCGTTGAAGACTTGATCGCGCGTGCGCGTGCGGGCGAGGCGAAAGCGCTCGCCGCACTCAACTCGACGGCACGCTATCTCGGTCTCGGTCTCGCCTCGATCGTCAACGCACTCGATCCCGCGCGCGTTTACATCGGCGGCGAAATCACGACAGCGTGGAGCCTGATCGAGCCGATTGTGCGCAGTGCGTTGCGCGAGCGCACGTTGACTGAATTTGGCGGCGCGACCGAGATCCACGTCGTGCCTGCAGAAGATCACCCGCGCCTGCGCGGCGCAGTTGCACTCGTGGCCGCACCAGCCTTCGCGGCCCCGATGGTTGCCTAAAATCTGTGTTAATCCGTGAGCGAAGCTCCGTGTAATCTGTGGTCCAACTCTTCCCTTTGGAGGTCAAAGATCGATGCGAGGCTCTAAACAAACCCGACTATGGTGGTTACTTCCACTTATCCTCATCGCTTCTCAATCCGCACTAGCTCAAACCGTTGTCGGTCGTATATCCGGCACGGTGCAGGATGCGAATGGCGCCGGCGTTCCCAACGCAACGGTCAAAGTCACCAACAGCGCGAACAATTCAGAACGCACGGTGGCAAGCGATGAGAACGGCTTCTACACGATCACGAATCTTCCGGTCGCGGTCTACACGATCGAAGCAGAGGCAAAAGGCTATAAGAAAGCCCTTGTCTCCGGTCAAAGCGTCACCGCGGATGCGCGACTCACGGTCGATATGAAGCTCGAAGTCGGTGAAGTTTCGGAGACGGTCGAGATCGTCGGCGCGGCTGGTGAAACCGTGAACACGACCTCCGGCGAAGTCTCGCGCGTGATCGATCAGCAGCAGGTGCAGAACCTCGCGCTGAATGGTCGTAACTACATTCAGTTGCTTTCGTTCGTGCCCGGCGTCGCACTGCTCAACGACGATCAGCTCGAGTTGACGACGAGTTTGGCGACGAACAACCAGTCGATCAACGGCAATCGCGGCCAGACCAACAACGTCACGATTGACGGCGGCTTCAACTTGCAGTCAGGCAGTAACGCGAGCCAGATCAACAACCTCGGCATCGACTACATTCAGGAAGTTAAGATCCAGACTTCAAACTTCTCAGCCGAGTACGGTCGCAACTCCGGCGCGCAAGTGAGTCTGGTCACGCGCAGCGGCGGCAACGATTTTCACGGCAGCGCGTTTGAATTTTTAAGAAACGACAAACTCGACGCACGCTCGTTCTTCGCGCCCGTCAGACCCACGCTGCGCTTCAACAATTTCGGTTACAGCATCGGTGGTCCAATCGTTAAAGACAAACTGTTTTTCTTTGGCGGTCAGGAGTGGAAATACATCCGCCGTCTCTCCGCTGCACAACGCCGCACCGTTCCGTCGCTCGCTGAGTTGAACGGCGATTTCTCATTCCGGCTGCGTGGACCGGACGGACTCGTGGGCACCGCTGATGACGGCGTGTTGCGCGATCCGAACAATGCAGCGAACACCTGCGTTGCCCCTGTGATTACCGGGGGTGTTGTGACAACGCAGGCGAATCGCACCGGCTGCTTCGGCGGCAACAACGTCGCCCTGCGAAACATTATTCCAACAGCCCGCATCACGGCTGACGGCCGCGCGATCTCGAATGTTTACCAAACCGCAATTGGCCTCGCTTCTGCATATACAAACGCGCCCGTCGGCAACAACATCACTTTCCAGCAACCAAACCCGCTCGACTATCGCGAAGACCTGATCCGCGTCGACTATCGCCTCAACTCGAAGCACACGCTCTATGGTCGTTACATTCACGACAAGAACGTTTTGATCGATCCGTTCGGTACGTTCATCACCACGCAGGTGCCGACGATTCCGAGCCTGCGTATGCGTCCGGGAACTTCGATCCAGCTCTCGCATAGTTGGATGATCAGCCCGACTTTTATTAATGAAGCGAAGGCGACGGGAGCGTGGGTGGCCCAACGAATCCCACCGGACGGCGATCTCTGGGAGCGCGAGACGTATGGCTTCCAGTTCCAGCAATTGTTTCTTAACGGCGGCAGATTCGAGAACTCGATTCCGGATACGACGATCAACGGCTTCGCAAGCTTCTTCGGCGCGGCACGTTCGCTCGTGTCTCCGACAACTGACATCAACGGGAGCGACACGATCACGCTCGTGCGCGGCAATCACACGCTGAAGACTGGCTTGAGCGTCACGCGCAATCGCATCGATCAAAACGCGCGCACGACTTACGCCGGCCAGGTCGATTTCAACACCGGCGGCAACACGCGTACGTCAAACAACTCTTTCGCCGATGCCCTCCTCGGAAACTTCAGAACTTACAGCGAACAAGCTCTCGATCCGCTGGGCTTCTTCCGTTTCACGCAAACGGAAGCGTTTGTCGCCGACAGTTGGAAAGTGAATCGCAAGCTGAGCCTCGAGCTCGGCATGCGTTACCAGTTTGGCCAGCCGATCTACACGCAGGCCAACAATATGGCGAACTTCGATCCCGCGCTTTACGATCCGGCGCAGGCCGTTACGATTCTGGCGAACGGAAATATCGATCCGACGAAGGGCGGCAATCGTTTCAACGGGCTCGTACGGGCTGGTGACGGTGTGCCTACTGAAGAGCTCGGACGCGTGCCCGGCGGTGATAGTGCCGATGTGCGAGCAGTGCCGACCGGCGCGCCGCGCGGACTTTATGAAGGTCATCATTACTTCATGCCGCGCGTCGGTTTCGCGTATTCACCTTTCGACGATAACAAGACTTCGATTCGCGGCGGCTTCGGCATGTACTACGATCGCATAGAAGGAAATCTGATCTTTCCGTCTCTCAGCAATCCGCCGTTCGCGACGAGCGCGCAGTTTCAAAACGCAAACCTGAGTAACATTACCGGCGGTTCGACAACGGCGGCGCCGTTTGCGCAGATCAATGCGGTGAATCCGGATCTCGACACGCCTTACACGATGAGCTACAGCCTCAGTGTGCAGCGCGAGCTGCCGCACGGGATCTTCGCTGAGGCTGCTTACGTTGGTAATCTCGGCCGGCATTTGATTCGACAGCCCGACATCAACCAGCCGACCTTCGAACAGCTTCGCGCGAATCTTCCGCCAGGTCCGAACGTCAACGTGAACGCGCTGCGGCCGTTCAAAGGCTACACCGCGATCAGAATGCGCATGAGCGATTCGACGTCGAATTATCACGGCATGCAGCTCTACCTCGCGAAGCGCAAGGGCGATCTGTTGATGACAACTTCGTACACGTGGTCCAAGGTGCTGACGGACGCGAGCGGCTTCAACGATAACCCGGAAGATCCATTCAACCGGAAATTCAATTACGGGCCGGCGACGTTCGATCGACGTCACGTCTTTGCGCTCACTTACACTTACAACGTGCGGATGTTTTCACGCACGCACGGCTTTGTTAAGGCTGTGCTCGACGGTTATGAGGTCAGCGGTGTGACGCGGTTACAATCAGGTCCTTATTTGACTGTAACGGGAACGGCGAATTCGGTGTTTGGAAATCGTCGCGCTGATTGCGTCAGCAGCGAGACGCTGTTTGAGGACGGCGAGCGTGGTCCAAACAACTGGGCCAGGCGTGACGCGTTTGCGATTGCACCCGACACGCGCCGTGGCACTTGCGGCGTCGGCACGCTCCTCGGTCCGGGCTCGCAGACGTGGGATTTCTCGCTGCGTCGTAATTTCGGGTTGACGGAGCGGTTCAAGCTGCGGTTCCAGGCTGATATCTTCAACGCTTTCAACCGGACGAATTTCCGCGACATGGACAGCAATCTCAGCAATGCCGCGTTCGGGACGATCTCGACTTCTGGTCCGCCGAGGAATATTCAGTTTGGGTTGAAACTGACTTTTTAACCACAGATTACGCAGATAACACAGATGAGAAAAAACAAAATAAGATTTGTCTTCATCTGTGTAATCTGTGGATACATATGTGTTGCCGCTCAGGCGAGTACGGTGACAACGGCCAGCTTACGCGACGACGTAAACACCTTTCTCGGTAAGGAGCTCGCTGCGCACCTGAGCGCGATCAAGTCGCTCGATCCACCGCCGGATCAAATTCTCGGTGTGCCGACGACGGGTGAGTATTCGTGGGGCACGTTCATGCGCTCGCTGGCTGCGTACGCGGAGACGACAGGCAATCGCGAGCTTGCTGGACGTGACCTCGCGAAGTGGGTGGGTCAGATCGGTCTGATCGAATCGCGCGCGGGCAGCAAAGCGTTTTCGCAGCTTTACGCCGCGCTCGCTTTGCGACACTTCGGGCGCGACTTGAAAACGAATCCGCTCTGGCAGAGCTTGTCGCCGGAGGAGCAGAAGGCGTGGCGCTCGTTATTGAATCCCGAGCGCTTCTACGATCCGAAAACGAATCGCGTCATCAATCTCGCTGAGAACTATCTCGGCGTTGCGGCGCGCATCGCGAGTATCAGTTATGAGCTCGGCATCTCGAACGATCGCGCGTTTCTCGACAAGCTGCTCGATCGCGCGGCGGTCCAGTTTACCGAAGGAAATCTCTACGCCGACGACGCGCCGCCCACTGGACGTTTCGATCGATACTCGAACGAGTACGCGCGCTACATCTGGGAAGCGGCGGAGACTGCCGGGCGCAAAGACCTGCTCGACAAAGTGCGGCCGTCGTTGATGGCCCAGATGCGTTTGTGGTGGGACGTGGTTTCGGAAGATGGATACAGTTACAACTGGGGGCGCAGTCAGGGCGTGGTCAGTTATCTCGACACGCCCGAGATCGCGGGCTTTCTTGCGTCGCATCCTGAGTTCAGACCCGCGCCGCTCGCCGACATCGCCGCGCTGTATTACCAGGCGTGGAATTACTTGCTGCACGACTATCGCAGCGACGCGCACCTGCTCTCGATCTTTGCATTTGGACGTGGAAACTACGCTTACATCTCGCGCGATCGTGAGTGGCAACAGACGACGGGCTTCTTTGGCAAGCTTGCGAATTCGCACACGCCGATCGTGACTGCGTTGGAGAAGGAGGGGATTGCGACGTTTCCTGTGGTCCCGACACTGCCGCCGGTTGCGCGGTTTGAGTTTTTTAGAAAGTCATCGGAAAGATCCGCCGGTGTTTGGGTTGTGAGGCAGGGTGCGTTGCGGTTTTCGTTGCCGATCACGACTGGTCCAAAGCCCGGCATGTCCGATTACTTACCGGCGCCGCATGGACTGCCGGGTTTCGCTGCGCCGGTCGAGCAGATCTATCCGGTGCTGACGCCGTACGTTGAGCTCGCTGATGGACGGACTGTGGTCGCGACCGATGGGGCAGACGTGATTGGGCCTGCCAGTGATGGTTTGTCGTTGCGCGTGCGTTGGAATAAATGGGCTGTTGTTGGTACGCCACCGGGAAAGGTGCAGGATGTTGGATTGACGAGCGAGGTTGTGTGGGCAATTGAGAATGGCACGTTGACGCGTGAAGAAACATTAAGTTCAAAAGGTGCAGTTAGTATTCGTCGGTGGCGCCTCGCTGTGCCGAGCACGTACGATCAGGTTGAAACTGAAATGATTAAAGGTGTGCGCGTTGATCGATTCTATTCGACGAAGGGATCGATTGAAGTGCGAATGGTCGACGCGAATTTTCCCTTGAAGACGTCGATCGTAGCGAGTGGCAATAGCGCGCTTGGACGTGGAGTGCATGGCGCGATACCTTTGCATCTCGTGTTCGAAGCGCGGGATGTTCAGGTGCCTTTGAAATATAAGATCACGCTGACACCGAAGTAAGTTTTTTACAGGATTCACAAGATATGTGAGGAGTTTTCATGGACCAGGAAGTAAATCAGAACCCCATCACTGCGGAGACGTGTTTCGTACCCAAAACCCACGAAGGCAAAGGCCGTCGCACAGCAGTCCGGCCGGGTGAGACCGCCGCGCGGTTTCTCCATTACGGTCGCATCACGCTTGCCGCCGGTGATCCACCGTTGCGGTTCAACAACAACGATCATGAAGCCGGATTGATCTGTCTCAACGGCAAAGCAACTGTGAGTGCCGAGGGCGAGACGTTCGATTTGGATCGCTACGACGCGATTTACATTCCTCGCGATTCAGAAATCCAAATAAGCACGAGCACGGGTTGCGATCTCGCTGAAGTCTCAGCGCCGGTCGCTAAGCGCTATCCAATTAAATTTGTCTCGTACAAAGAAGTGCGCCAGAACCCGAAGCTGCATCTGATCGCCGGCAAGCCACCAGCAGAGCGCGACTTGAACGTGCTCATCGGCGCGAATGTCGAAGCCGGCCGCATCATGGCCGGTGTGACTTTCTCGACGCCCGGCAACTGGACGTCATGGCCTCCTCACGAACATTCAAAACTACTCGAAGAGGCTTATCTGTTCATTGACATGCCGTCGCCGTCGTTCGGCGTACAGTTTGTCTACACCGATCCGAATAAGCCCGAGCTGGTCCAAGTCGTGCGCGAAGGCGATTGCGTGTTGATGCCTCAGGGTTATCACCCGAACGTCGCTGCGCCGGGTGGGCAGATCAACTTCCTGTGGATGATGGCGGCGATCAGGGAAGGCGAGGATCGGCTTTACGGAGTCGTGAACGTGCAACCCGAATACGCCGCGAGCGGCTCGGGCCTGGAAGCTGTTAGCGACAAGAAGTAGAGGACACGCAAAATGTCTACCACCACTTCTGCGGACCATGGCAACGGAAACGGCAACGGGTTCCCGCGGCATTTGAACTGGTCCACCATTCCCGTCGAGCACCCGGCCGACGGAATAGAGCGACAGATGTTCGTCGGCAATCGGATGATGATCTGTCGTTTTCGTTTCAAGCCGTTTCTGGTGACTCCCGAGCACGATCATCCACACGAGCAGATGACGATCGTCGAGCGCGGGCGCGTGCGATTCTTCATCGAAGGCAAGGAACAGATCGCGTCCGCCGGCGACGTGCTGCACTTCCCGTCAAACTGCTGGCACGGCGCCACGATGATGGATGAAGAGGTGGTGCTGATCGACATCTTCTCCCCGCTGCGTGAAGATTTCCTGAAATGATTCTCGATCAATTTAGGCTACACGAGCGCGCTGCTTTGGTTACCGGTGCGTCAACGGGCCTTGGCGCCGCGATTGCGATCGCGCTTGCCGAAGTAGGCGCGCACGTCGCTTGTCACGGCAACACGCGCTCGCCCGAATCAACCTGCGATCGCATAACGAGCGCGGGCGGCGTTGCATATCCAATCACGGGCGATCTCAGCAAAGCAGAAACAGCACAGGATCTGATCACACAAACACTCGATCGCTTCGGACGCATCGACATCCTCATCAACAACGCCGGCACCATTCGACGCGCGCCCGCAGTCGACTATTCCGACGACGATTGGACGGCAGTGATTGAAGTGAATCTCTCCAGTGTCTTTCGTCTTTCAAAACTCGCAGGCAAACAGATGATCGACAGCGGTCATGGTGGCAAAATCGTCAACATCGCTTCGCTACTTTCGTTCCAAGGCGGCATCACCGTCCCTGCTTATGCAGCTTCGAAAGGCGGCGTGGCCCAGCTCACGAAAGCGCTCGCAAACGAATGGGCCAAACACTGGATCAACGTAAACGCGATCGCGCCCGGATACATGCGCACAACCAACACAGCGGCGTTGCAAGCTGACGAGACACGCAATCGCCAAATTCTCGAGCGCATCCCGGCCGGTCGCTGGGGCGAACCCGAAGACGTCGCCGGCGCCGCAGTGTTTCTTTCCTCGCGTGCGAGTGACTACGTGAACGGCCACGTACTCGTCGTCGATGGAGGCTGGATGGGAAGATGATTGAGCCACGGATAGACACGGATAGACACGGATCAGAATTCAAATCAGAATCAGTGGCTTCGATCCGTGTTCATCCGCGTTCATCCGTGGCCCATTTTCGCTGGGTCATCTGCGCACTGCTGTTCTTCGCCGCAACAATCAACTACATCGATCGCCAGGTCATCGGCATACTCAAAACAACGATCCACGACGAGATCGGCTGGAGCGAAGTTGACTATAGTTGGGTCGTCTTCGCCTTCCAGGCCGCATATGCGATCGGCCTGCTCGGCATCGGACGTCTGATCGATCGCATCGGCACGCGCAAAGGTTTCTCACTCGCGATCATCTTCTGGAGCGCCGCGGCGATGGCCCATGCGCTAGCTCACACGGTGCTCGGCTTCGGCGCTGCGCGTTTCTTCCTCGGTCTCGGAGAGGCGGGAAACTTTCCGGCAGCCATTAAAACGGTCGCTGAGTGGTTCCCTAAAAAAGAGCGCGCGCTCGCGACCGGAATCTTTAACTCCGGCACAAACATCGGCGCGCTCGTGACGCCGCTTGTCGTGCCGATGATCACATTAGCGTGGGGCTGGCGCGCAGCGTTTATCGCGACAGGTGCGATCGGTTTTATCTGGCTCGTCGCGTGGCTGCTGCTTTATCGACGGCCTGAAGATCACCCTTCACTTTCAAAAGCCGAGCTCGACTACATTCAGAGCGATCCGCCTGATCCGGTGGTGAACATTCCGTGGGGACGCTTGTTGCCGCACCGGCAAACATGGGCTTTCTCAGTCGCGAAGTTCATGACGGATCCGATCTGGTGGGTGTACCTCTTCTGGCTGCCTGACTTTCTACACAAACGTCACGGGCTGAGTTTGAAAGACTTTGGACCACCGCTGGTCGTTGTTTACTTGATGGCAGACATCGGCAGCATCGGTGGCGGCTGGCTCTCATCGTCGCTGATCAAGCGCGGCTGGACCATCAACGCCGGGCGGAAGTTAGCGATGTTGATCTGCGCGATTGCAGTCGTGCCGATCGTGTTCGCGGCGCAGACGTCAAATCTGTGGGTAGCAGTCTTGTTGATCGGGCTCGCTGCGGCGGCGCACCAGGGCTGGTCATGCAATCTTTTCACGACGACGTCAGACATGTTTCCGCGGCGCGCAGTCGGATCGGTGGTTGGCATCGGCGGTATGGCAGGCGCGGTTGGCGGCATGATGATCGCGCGCCTGGTCGGCGAGATACTCGAGCGCACCGGCAGCTACGTGCCCATCTTCATCATTGCCGCCTCGACCTACCTTGTGGCATTACTTCTCTTTCATTTATTGTCACCCAAGCTCGACCCAGCTAATCTTTAGAAAAGATGAGCCACAAAAAGGCACAAAAGGTACAAAAAGTTTTTCTTTTCTGTTATGTGCTTTTTGTGCCTTTTTGTGGCTAAAGATCTTATGAGTGGTTTGGTGGCAAAGTCTAAGAGTGGTTGTTGCTGGGATATTGTGAGTCTCGGTGAGGTGATGCTGCGACTCGATCCGGGTGAGGGACGTGTGTCGACGACGCGCAACTTTCAGGTTTGGGAAGGTGGCGGTGAGTACAACGTCGCGCGTGGCCTCAAACGATGCTTCGGAATGGATGCCGCGGTTGTCACGGCGCTCGCTGACAACGCAGTGGGCCGCCTGGTCCAGGATCTGATCTACCAGGGCGGCGTGGACCAGTCGCACGTGAAGTGGGTGAAGTTTGACGGCGTCGGGCGTACGGTTCGCAACGGTCTCAACTTTACCGAGCGCGGCTTTGGCGTGCGTGCGGCTGCCGGTTGTTCTGATCGTGGTCACACTGCCATTTCGCAACTGCGTCCGGGCGACATCGACTGGGAACAGATCTTCGGTGCAGAAGGGACGCGCTGGTTTCATACTGGTGGGATCTTTTGCGCGCTCTCGGAAACCACGCCTGCCGTGGCGCGTGAAGCAATGGAAGTCGCGCGCAAACATGGCACCGTCATCTCGTACGATCTCAACTATCGCGAATCGCTCTGGAAGTCGATTGGTGGCCAGGCGCGTGCGATTGCTGTGAATCGAGAGCTCGCGCCGCTTGTTGATGTGATGATTGGTAATGAAGAAGACTTCACTGCCGCGCTCGGTTTCGAAGTCGAAGGACAGGACGAGCATCACTCCAAGCTTGACGTTGCGGGATTTCATCGCATGATCCAGCGAGCAGTGACTGAGTTTCCAAACTTCAAGGTCGTGGCCACGACACTGCGGAATGCGAAGACCGCGACGATCAACGACTGGGGCGCTGTTTGTTACGCAGGCGGCGAGCTTTACCAGGCGCCGGTGCGAGAGAATCTGGAGATACTCGATCGCGTTGGCGGTGGTGATTCATTCGCGTCAGGATTGATTTATGGGTTTCTCAGCGAGCGTGGACCACAATGGGCGGTCGAGTGTGGCGCCGCGCATGGTGCGCTGGCGATGACGACGCCCGGCGATACGACGATGGCGACGTTGGCTGAAGTGGAACGAGTAATGAAAGGCGGAACAGCGCGCGTTGCCAGATAAAAAAAGCGAAGTCATTCAGAAGATCAAAGACACCGGCGTGATTCCTGTCGTGCGAGCGACGACGGCTGACGAAGCGATGCGCGCGATCGATGCGATTCGGGAGGGTGGGATCTCGGTGCTCGAGATTACGATGACGGTGCCGGGCGCGGTGAAGCTGATCGAAGAGGTAGCGGGGCGTTTTGGGAAAGATGTATTGGTTGGTGCGGGAACTGTGCTCGATCCGGAAACGGCGTCGGCGTGTATCTCGAGTGGCGCGCAGTTTATTGTGAGTCCGGCGCTCAATCTCGAAACGATCGCGCGTTGTCGCGAGCTTGATGTTGCCATCATGCCGGGTGCGTTGACGCCGACGGAGGTGGTCCAGGCTTGGAATGCCGGTGCGGATTTCGTGAAGGTGTTTCCCGCGGGCGCGGTTGGTGGACCAAGCTATCTAAAATCCTTGAAGGCGCCGCTGCCTCAGATCGAGCTCGTGCCGACTGGCGGCGTCTCGCTCAAGACTGCCGCAGACTTTATTCGTGCCGGTGCGGCGGCGCTCGGTGTCGGCGCTGACCTCGTTGATATCAATGCGATCCGCGAGGGGCAAAGCGCGTTGATCACAGAGCGGGCGAAACAGTTCATTCAGATTGTGCGCGAGGCGCGAGCGTCTTAAGGTATTTACATGACTCCAATCAGCGAGTATGCGATCGTCGTTGGTCCGAATGATAACGTTGCCGTGGTCAAGAAGGAGACCTTCGTCGATCTCGAAGTGCTGCTGCCGAATGGCGCACCCGTGAAACTCCGCGATGCCGTTCCACCCGGACATCGCTTTGCCACGCGCGACATTCGCGCCGGAGAATTTGTTACTCAGTTTGGCCAGCCGATCGGAACATCGTTAGGCATCGAGAGCGGCGCACAGATCACGCACGGCAACATGTCGAACGACGTGCCGCTCATTCGCGAGCTGCCCGATTCGCTGCACACGCCTCCACCTGACTACATCCCGGAAGCTGAACGACGAACGTTTATGGGATTTCGGCGCAATGATGGTCGCGTCGGCACACGCAATTGCGTTCTCATCGTGCCGACGAGCATGTGCGCGAGTCACGAAGCGCAACAGATCTCGATGATCGCGGAGTTCACGCTTTACAGCCGGGATAAATATCCGAATGTTGATGGGGTTGTGGCGATACCACACAATAAAGGTTGTGGCTGCCAGGATGGATCGACAATCGACGTGATGTTGCGCACGCTTTCAAACTACGCGGATCATCCGAATGTTGGTGGTGTGATCCTGATCGATCTCGGTTGTGAGAAGACGAATCTTTCGCAAGTTGAGAAGTATTTGCTCAAGCGCGAGAAGTTGTTTGATAAGCCCGTGGCGAAGATCGGGATTCAGGAAGTTGGCGGCACGCAAGCTGCCATTCAGCAGGGGCTGAACGAAGTCGAGCGAATGCTGCCGGAGGTGAATCGTGCGGCGCGCGCAGAGTGTTCGGTGAGTGAGATCGTGTTGGGTGTGAAGTGTGGTGGATCTGATGGGTTCTCGGGGATCTCTGCGAACCCGTCGCTCGGGCGCGCAGCGGATCTGCTCGTGCGATCGGGTGGCACGGTGTTGATTACTGAAGTGCCGGAGTTTTGTGGTGCAGAGCATCTGCTGGCGTGTCGTGCGAAGGATGTTGAGACTGGTCGAGAAGTTTACCGGATGGTGGATTGGTACAAAGAGTATGCGTCGAAGTTCGGCGCCGTGCTCGCACAGAATCCGAGTCCCGGCAACATCACTGGCGGGTTGCTGAACATCACGATCAAATCGCTCGGCGCGATCGCAAAAGCGGGAACGACGCGTGTCGAGGGCGTGTTGGAATATGCGGAGAGCTGGAAGACGCGCGGGCTGAATCTGATGCAAGGGCCGGGATACGATCAGGAGTCGACACCCGGACTCGTCGCGGCTGGTGCGACTGTGGTTGTGTTCACGACCGGCAGAGGCACTACGATCGGAAACGCGATCGCGCCGGTGATCAAGCTCGCTTCAAACACGCCCATCTTCGAGCGTATGAAGAACGATCTCGATCTGTCGGCGGGTGGCGTCATCGATGGAACCGAGACGATCAACGAGGTGGGCCAGCGCGTGTTCGATCACGTGATCGCGGTTGCGAGCGGACTCGAAGCCAAAGCGGAAACACACAAGCACCGCGAGTTTCAATTCTGGGCTGAGCAAACGGTTTCATTGTGAATCTTGTTAATCTTGAAAATCCTGCAATCCTGTCGAAGACTATCGAACAAGCGCTCGACGTGATCCAAAGTGGTGAACGCGTCCTCGCTATCATCCCTGACAAGACGCGCGACGATAACACACACGAGCTTTTCCCTATCGCTTCTGATTTTCTAACTAAACGCGGTGTCGCATCGTTCGACGCGCTTGTCGCGCAGGGTACGCACCCGCCGATGTCAGCCGCGCAGAAACTCTCGAAGATCGGAAGGACGGATTTCCTCGGATCTTTGTTCGATCATCGCTGGGACGATCCTGATGAATTGATCACGCTCGGTGAATTGAGCGCGGATACGGTGCGTGAGCTAACAGGTGGATTGATCGATAACGCGGTGCCGGTGAGTATCAACAAACTGCTTGCACGCGGAATCTACGACACGGTGCTCGTGTTTGGCGCGACAGTCCCACACGAAGTTGCGGGTTTCGCTGGTGGCGCGAAATACTTTTTCCCTGGCGTTGCTGGTCCAGAGTTGACGCACACGACGCACTGGCTCGGCGCACTCGCCGGCATCGAAAACATCATCGGACAAGTCGAAACACCAACGCGCCGTTTGATCGAAGCGGCCGCCGATCTGATTCCCGCGCGAATCATCTCGCTGAACACGGTTGTCTCGAGAAACAACGGCGAGTTGGTCACGTACGCGCTCTTCACCGGTGATATTCGCGAAGCATTCAGACGGGCAGCGGAAGTGAGCCGTCAGGTCCATATTCGTTACACCGGACGGAAATACAAACGTGTGATCGCCCTCCTCGATCCGCATTACGACGAGCTTTGGGTTGGCGGGAAGGCGAGTTACAAACTCGGCGCGATCATCGAGGAAGGTGGGGAGCTAATCATCTACGCGCCGCACCTCACAAAACTTTCCGAAACGCACGGTGAATTAATTGAGAAGTATGGTTACGCGCCGCTGGAGAGCGTGCGAGACATGCTGGGCGTGTCGCAGGAGCTTCGTGAGAACCTGTGCATCGCGGCCCACCTCGCGCACGTCGCTTATGCTGGCAGGTTGGACCAGCACGGTAAGGTCGTCCCGCGCTATCAAATCACAATGGCGACCGGCCTCGATGAAGAAACGTGCCGCCGCGTCAACCTCGGCTATCTCGATTACCGCACGTTTGATTACGAATCCATGCGCTCAGATCCGGACACGCTAATCGTTTCAGACGCAGGCCGTGACCTCTATCAAGTTTCGTAAAGAATTTTTCACGCTGCGGCGCAACGACGCGACGTAAAACTTCGTTGCGCCGTTGCGCCGCTGCGTGAGAAATCTTTTAAGCCACTAACGCCGTCGGTGCATCGACGTAGTCAGCGATGAACTCATTCAACTGCCGTCCACCGAGCGGTGTTGAGAACAGAAAACCCTGCCCATTCTCACACTCAAGCTTTCGCAACAGCTTCAACTGATCTTCCGTCTCGACACCTTCTGCAACCACATCCATCCCGAGGTTCTGCGCGAGCGCGACAATCGTGCGCACGATCGCGAGGTTCTCCTCGTTTTCCATCATCTGCGTGACAAACGAACGATCAATTTTCAACGTATCGATCGGAAAGCGCTGCAAGTAACTGAGACTCGAATAACCCGTTCCAAAATCATCAATACTCAACTGCACGCCGAGCTCTCGCAACTGCGTCAACAGCCCGACCGCCGCTTCGATATTGTCACTAAACACTGACTCGGTAATCTCGAGCTTCAAACAACGTGGCGGCAGTTGGAACCGCTCCAGCAAGCTCGCGATGTTCTCAACCAGACCCGGCTGATTAAACTGCTTCACTGACAAGTTAACGCTGACGAACAACGGTGGCGCCACCGGATAAGTCTGTTGCCACTCGCGCGCTTGTCGACACGCTGACTCGAGCACGGTCTGTCCGATCGTGAGGATCTGGCCCGTCTCTTCAGCCACGGGAATGAACTCCTTCGGCGGTATGATCCCAAACTCCGGATGACGCCAGCGCACGAGCGCTTCGAATCCGATCAGCGTGCGGCTTCCAAGCGACACGATCGGTTGATAATCGACGAAGAGCTCATCACGCTCGCACGCGTGACGCAGATCCGTCTCCATCTTCAAACGGCTCATCAGCTCGCCGTGCATGTCGTGTCCGAAGACTTCGTAACGCGCTTTGCCGCGCGCCTTCGCCTGGTGCATCGCCGTCTCTGCATCGCGCAGCATGTCTGACACTTGCTCGTAATCAGAAGCGAGTGCGATGCCGATGCTCATCGTCGTGTAAACTTCCTGGCCCAGCAGGTTGAACGAGATCGAAAGCGCCTGCTGAATACGCGTCGCCACGGACGACGCCTCTTCCTCGCCCGAAACATCGTCGAGCAAGACTGCAAACTCATCGCCACCGACGCGCGCGAGTACGTCTCCCTGTCGCATGCACGTCTTCACGCGCTGTGCGATCTGTATCAACAATTGATCCGCGCTTGCATTGCCGAGACTGTCGTTAACAAGCTTGAAGCGATCGACGTCGAGCAACAACACGGCGCACTGGCGATCTTTATTCGAGACGCGCAGCTTGAGCAGATCGTAGAAGCGCGCGCGGTTCGGCAGACCGGTCAACGTATCCTGCGTCAATTTCTCCTCGGCCTTCTTGCGATCGCTGATGTCTTGCACCTGGAAGAACAAACGCTTCGCGCCGCTTTCCGAATCCTTCAAAAGCGAGACGTGCCACTGCACCCAAACTGTGTGGCCCTGCTCATGAATGTAACGCTTCTCCTGCTCGTGACTCTGAATGTAGCCCTCGAGCACGCGCTGAATGTAGGTCTGCACGTGTCGCGCATCTTCGGTATGAGTGAGTCGTTGAAAACTGGTCGCGCGGAGCTCCTGTTCTGAGTAGCCGAGCAGTTTGCAAAGCGATTCGTTCACCTGGAGCCAACTGCCATCGACCGACACGATTGCCATTCCGATCGCAGCGTTATCAAAAGTGCCATGACTGCCAACTTTCCGATTTGTCGAGAGCGCAAACGGGATCGAATCGAGCGCAAACTGTGCTTCCGAATTCTGAGTTCGCTCGGACGTACGGCGTCGCTTGCTGCGCTTCTGCTCATACATCGCCTGGTCAGCTTGTTCGAGCAGCTCTTCGAAACACGCCATGCGCTCAGGCTCGAGCGTCGCCACACCGATACTGAAGGAGAGCTTGTGACTACGAGTTTCGCTCGCGTTGTAAGCTCTCAGGTTTTCATTGAGTCTCGCGATCGCTTCTTCTTTACTCGCATTCAGATCGGTGACGAGCACTGTAAACTCGTCGCCGCCGAGACGCGCGATGATGTCGGAGCTGCGGAAGCTGCGATTGAGAATCGCGGCGGTTTGGATGAGCGCGTTGTCGCCTTCGTTATGCCCAAACTCGTCGTTGATCTTCTTCATGCCGTCGAGGTCGATGAAGAGTAGCAGCAGCTTTTCTTTTTGGCGGCGCGCGAAGTCGAAGTAAGGTGCGGCTTGTTTGAGCAATCCGCGACGGTTGAATAGACCGGTTAGATCGTCTTTAAGCGAGCTGTTGCGCAACGTTTCTTCAAGATTCTTTTGCTCAGTGATGTCGCGCACGACCTGGACCAGACCACCACCGTCGACACTCGAGATCGAGATTTCGAGCGGGAAGGTGCCGCCGTTGAGTTTCAGGCCCATTGCTTCGCCGCGCCACGAGCCGTCGCGCCAGACAGCGGGCATGATCTGCTCTTTCATGCGCGCGAGCTCTTCTTCAAAGTAAAACATTTCCCAGCTCGCGCCGATGAGTCGCGTAGGATCCGCGTGACCAAAAATTTTCGCGTACGCGTCGTTTAGATAAATGCAGACGCCGGTATGGTCGATGATGGCCATGCCGTCCATCGAGGCTTTCATCGCCGCGGCTTGTTGGGCAAGAGAGCCGGCGGCGCGTTTGCGCTCGGTGATATCACGGGCCACCACTGAGGCGCCAGTCATGGTTTTGCCTTCCATGATCGGGCAGATTGTTAGCGAGACGTCGATCGGATTGCGGCCCTTCTTGAGGTGGACCATCTCATGCTGTGTGACGTTCTCCCCGCGTGTGACTTTTTCAAACAACAACGAAGCTTCCTGGCCGCGACGATGATCGAAGAGCATCGAGATCGGTGCGCCGAGAGCTTCCTTGGAAGTGTAGCCATAGATGCCGCGTGCGCCGCGGTTCCAGCTCATGATCACGCCTTCGGTGGTCACGCCGATGATCGCGTCGCGCGAAACGTCAACGATTCCCTGGAGGCTTGATAACTCGTGTCTCACCCCAGCGAGTTGCTCGTCAGTGCCACGCCAGTTTTTCCATACAACAACACTGGCGATTATCTGGGCGATAACGAGAATAACGACGAATTCAGTAAGGTTGGATCCGAAGAGCGCAGAGACGATGAAGCAGAATCCAAGCGCGGTTGGAATCACGAAGGTAGGGAGGAGCCAAAGCTTTCGGCTGGCGCGGGAGATAAAAGAGTTGCTATCGAGAAACATACCGGCTCACAGTAATGTTTGATTCGGATAGAGCTAAGTGGGTAACTGGGGGCTTACCACTCGTAGGTTGTCAAAGCGTGGCTATTCGCCACCCGACTGTAAGCCAATGGTGTGCCAGTGTGTAATTGCTGATAAACGCGCGAAGTGGACCATGCCCTAAGTCAAACTAACCGGTAGCAACGGCATTCTGACGAGAATTCGATTATTTTGATTAGCCGCAAGAAGGCACAGAAGTTCCCTTGCATTAGGTGGCCCAGGTAACGCAGAATTGCTCGCCCTCATAACCCATCTAAAACACAATCTGCAGGAGAATTAATGACTGTGAAAGAACGGGTTGAAGTCCTCTATTTGATTGCGGGCACAATCTCGGCAGTCGGTACCGTGGTTGCGGCTGTATTTGCCGCGGTTGTTTACAAACGGAATTCCAATTTTGAACGCGCCAAGTGGGCGTCGAGTCTGTACGAGAAGTTCTATGAGGGACCAACTCTCAAGCAAATCAGAGACAAACTTGATTGCATAAAGGACCTGGACTCTGTTAACGAGATCGTAATTAGAGAAGAACCAGCTTTCACTGATTATTTAAACTTCTTTGAGTTCATTGCCTTTCTCAGAGCTTCCAAGCAGCTCAAGGACTCAGAAATAGACGTGCTTTTCGGTTATTATCTTGATTGTTTGAATAGGCACGATCGGGTGAAGACTTACATATCAAGTCCCGAGAATGGCTACGAAGGGCTGGCCACGCTACTCGCATCGAGGATATGAGCCAACATCTATTCTTATACGGAACTCTCCTTCCAGGAGAAGCTCCCAAAGAGATAGCTTCCATTGTGAAGCGTTTTCGACGACTTGGATCCGCCCACGTCCGTGGAAGGCTTTACGATTTTGGTGAATTTCCGGGTGCCGTGCTCGACCCTTCGTCGCGGACTATGATCCATGGTGAACTGGTAGTGTTGCCGTCTGATGGGAGAATACTGGAAGCGCTTGATCGCTATGAAGAATTCGATCCATTGGACCCGAAGAAAAGCCTTTTTGTCCGCAAGAAAGCAAAGGTTCGGCTGGCTAACGGAAGCAGCCGCGAGGGATGGATCTACGTCTACAACAGACAGCCCGGCAAGGCGAAAGTGGTCCGTGGTGGCGACTACCTGCGTTCTAAAGTCGCGTAAAAGGTGGTGCCGGAGGTCGGACTCGAACCGACATGTCCTTGACGAACGCCAGATTTTGAGTCTGGTGCGTATACCAATTTCGCCACTCCGGCAAAGAAGGTGCACATGATAAGGCGCATCTTCCCGGAGTGCAACCACTAACAGTAGCTTCGGTAAATTGTCCCACGATGGAACCAATAGGGAGATTTACCCGGCGCTACCGCGCTCGGTTCTGTTGTAATCCTAAATATTTCAATAATTAAGTCCCGCGTAAAAACATGTTTGCCACAGGACCAGCAAAACGGCTAGAATGCCTGAGCCAAGTACTGGCGGGGTCTACCTAGCCCCTTACCCACGAACTCTCACAAGCTGGTTAAAGCTCTACTATCTTTTCTGCCGCTGATGTCCTGCCTATCTCAGGAGAAACCCCATGCCGACAACTGTGTCGCCCCGGATTCTGATAGTTGACGACGAAGTCGAGATAACCGAAATCCTCGCCGATCTCCTCAGTGAAGAATACGAGTGTTTGCGTGCGGCCTCCGCAGAGGAAGCACTCGCACACCTTCACGGAAGCCAGTTTCAGCTCGTAATCAGCGACATCACTATGCCCGGTATGAGCGGTCTCGATATGATCCCTCACGTCAAAGCACTCTCGCCCGACACGGTGGTGGTGATGATCAGCGGTATGCAGACTGTTGAGAGTGCGATCGGCGCGCTGCGTCTCGGCGCATTCGATTACCTGATGAAGCCTTTTGATCTGCGGCAGGTCGAGGCGGTGGTCAAGCGCGCGCTCGAACACTACGATCTGGTAGTTGCGAAGCAGCGCTATGAGAACCATCTCGAAGAGCTTGTCGAACAGCGAACCGTCGAGCTCGACAAAGCACTCAATTCACTGGAAGGTGCCTATCGCTCGACTCTCAAAGCATTGACAGCCGCACTCGAAACCAGAGATTCAGAAACGCACGGGCACTCAGAGCGCGTGGTTACTTACAGCTTGCGACTCGGACGCGAATACGGTTTGGGCAGCGATAAGATGAAGGCACTGGAGTTTGGCTCGTTGTTGCATGACATCGGCAAGATTGGCGTGCCGGATTCAATTTTGCGCAAGCCGGCGAAGCTTACCGAAGAAGAGTGGGTGCGCATGCGCGAACATCCGCTTCATGGACAACAGATCCTGCGTGGCATCGAATTTCTCGAAGGCGCGGCGCGCGTGGTGGCCCAACATCACGAGAAGTGGGACGGCACTGGTTATCCGCTCGGGTTGCGTAGCGAAGAGATCGACATCTGCGCGCGTATATTCGCAGTTGCGGATGCGTTCGACGCGATCACGAGCGATCGCGTGTATCGACGTGGTAAGCCTTACGAAGCCGCAGCGCAGGAGCTGGACGACTGGGCTGGTCGACAGTTCGATCCGAAGATCGTGGAGGCGTTTCATCGCGTGCCGAAGAGTGATTGGGAAGAATTGCACCGGCAGTCGTTGATGCCGAAGCCGGATCACTTTGATGTGCGTCAGGTGATGCGCATGGTGGAATCAGGGCTCGAAGCCGCGGTCAGATAAATTAGCCACAAAGCCATCCACAGATTACACAGAGATGATTCTGTGTAATCTGTGGAAGGCTTTGTGGCTAATTTGTTTGAGGGACGATGTAGCCGCGGCGAGATTGGAGGCTGAGGCCGACGCGGCGTGATGCGACTTCGATGCGTCGATACTCGCCCGGCTTCGCTTCTGCCAGTGGCCGCTTCGGACGGTAAGTGACAACATATTCAGCGCCGATCGCGCGTGCGACTTCGTTCGCCTCGGCCAGCATCTCCTGCGCGTTGAGCGGCAACATCATCTTGCCGCCCGTCTCATCAGCGACATTCTGCAAAGCCTGCTGGCTCTTCTTAACTTCCGCTTCGTAAGCCTTGCGCATGCGCTTCATCGCCGGATCGAAGCGAATGCCGATGCCATAAGACGGCGAGCGCGTGGCACCGGGGGGAAGTGTCGGATCAGTGGCGGTGATCGGATCCGAGCTAATAGGGCGTTGACCAGTCGAAACGTTTCTCGACTTATCAGAATCCTTCTGTCGCACAAACTCTGTGTAGCTGATGATGTGGACCGTCGCGCGCGCTGCAATCAGGTTCTTTATCGCTTCCGCGCGATTGATTTTGCTGCCAGGCGAGTCGACGCCGTCAGTGATCATCACAACATGACGACTTCCCTCCGGTCGATCTTTAAGTTGCAGACCCGCTTTGGCAATCGCCTCGGAGATCCTGGACCGCTTCGTTGAGATCAGTTTGCTTTTCAACGTTTTCAACACGGCTGACTTATCAGTGGTCCATGGCTGCAACATCTCAGTCGCATTACCCGATTGCATGACCGCGATCGATGCGCCGTTTTCAAGTCTTGCGACGAGCTGCGATGCGACGTCGCGCGTGAGACTCGTCTTTTTCGACAGGCCGCCCATGCCGCTCTGGTCGCCACCCGTGTCGAGCACAAACAAGACGTTGGCCGGAATGTGGCGGACGCTGCGGATCTGCTGGGCGACGCCGTCTTCGAGTACGAGAACGTCGTCGAGCTCGAGTGTCGGATCGTAGTGTCCGTAAGCGTCGAAGGCCATGACCGGAAGCCGGACTTCTTCAGTAAAGATTTTCTCGGTCTCTTCCGGAGTTGGAGACGGTTCGGGCGACGGTTTTTGTTTCGCGGGTTCCTGGCTGGAGATCTGCGTGGCGGCAAGAGAAAACAGTGCCGCAATGACGAGAAGGCCAGTTGTGCGTTTCAGCCACATTGTGGAAATCGGCTGTTGGATGCCCGAAAGAAGCCTACGTTGCCTTTAAAGCCACGGATTCACACGGATGAACACGGATCAGATCAAGTCTTCCTGGCTTGGGCTTGGACGGCTGTGATCGCGATGGCGTCCACGATGTCGCGTGCCGTGCAGCCGCGGGACAGGTCGTTCGCGGGTTTGTCCAAACCCTGGAGAATGGGGCCAATGGCGGTGGCGCCTGCGAGGCGTTCTGTTAACTTGTAAGCGATGTTTCCGGCTTGCAGATCGGGAAAGATCAACACGTTGGCATGGCCCGCGACGGGCGAGCCCGGTGCCTTTGATTGGGCGACGGCCGGAACCAAGGCTGCATCTGCCTGGAGTTCACCATCGACCTGCAACTCAGGCGCACGCGCCTTCACCGTGCGTGTCGCTTCCACAACCTTATCGATCAAACGATGCTTCGCGCTTCCTTTCGTCGAAAAGGATAGCAGCGCAACTCGAGGTTCTGTTCCTAGTAACGCACGGCAGGAATCTGCCGCCGCCAGCGCGATCTCCGCAAGCTCAACGGCGCTCGGCTCGATCACCACGCCACAATCCGCATATATCATCGCGCCATCGTGTCCAAATCTCGCGTTCGGCAGCGCCATCAAAAAGAAACTCGACACTAGCTTGAACCCCGCCCTCACGCCGATGCAATGAAGCGCCGCACGAACAGTGTGGCTCGTGGTATTGGTCGCGCCTGCAACCGAGCCATCAGCAAGACCCGACCGGACCATCAGATTGCCGTAATACAAAGGATCTGACACGAGCGTGCGCGCTTCATCCGCCATTAAGCCCTTGGCCCGGCGCAAGTCGTGAAACAAAGAGACCATCTTCTCGAAATCGGCCGCACGCTTGTGATCGATGATCGTGACGCCACCGAGATCGAGTCGATTATCTCGAGCGATCGAGCGAATTTTTTCGTCGTCACCGAGGATTGTGATACGCGCGAGACGCCCGGCTGTAGCTTCCGCAGCCGCGGTGACGGTGCGCGGGTCGTTACCTTCAGGTAGAACGATGTGTTGCGGCCTTGACGCGGCGCGCTGTCGGATGCGATCGAGGATGTCCATGGGCGTTAATGTTGCCACAGATTACACGGATCAGCACGGTTCTGTATAATCCTCGCATGTCAGAATTAAACCTGCGAAGTCGTATGACCAACCTGCTCCTCGTCATTCCCAACCTGCTTTTTCTGAGCGCGCGGTTGATGGTCGATCCGAGAGTGCCGGCAAAAGAACGGCTGCTAGTCGCGGGTGCAATTCTCTACGCCTTCATGCCGCTCGATTTCATCCCTGACATGCTGCCGTTTGTTGGGCAGGTCGACGATGCTTACCTGATCGCGTTAACGTTGCTGCGTTTGATGACTGTGACTGACCCGCGCGTCGTGCGCGAGCACTGGCGTGGTGGCGGAGACGTGGTGGAGCTGGTCGGAGCGACTGCGCTTCTCGCAGGTAAACTACTTCCAAAGCGGATCCGGCGCGTACTGACAGCAAACGTCGAAGCACCGAAAACCGCGCGCGGGCAGAAGGACACGATGAAAACGCCGTTACTCGTCGAACGGCATGTGGTCGAATCCGAATCTGTTCGATCTAATTAAGCGGCGAGCGACCAATCAATCACGCCTTCAATTGCGTTCGCCAGCTCTGCAACGTATTGCGTGTTACTCGTCTTCAACGCCCAGTACCGGATCTGCTCGGGCATTGAATCCGAGCCAACCTCATCAAAGGCCACGAGGGCGCAGCTCAACGATTTTGAGTGTGTAATTACAAACGACTCGCGGGCCAGCCGAAAATCCTTATTCAACGTGATGAGCCTGATGTTCGGATGTCGCGGTGGTCGCCAATCGTCCTGCCCAAACAGATAAACCGACTGTGACACGTCTGCGATGCGCATGTAGCGATCGATGATCGGTTGCAGCGCCGAAAACTTCTCGACGCCCGCGTAAACCCGTCCCGAGCGATTTGTTCGGAGCAGGATCGCGTTTTCGATGATCAGGCAGCCGTACTCGACTGACGCGGTAGTGGTGTGACAGATAAAACTCTCGCGCTGGAAGTCGCGCCGGGCGAGGCTCGCAATTTCGCCAACGTTCTCAACGTTCTGAGAGCCGGAGAACTTGAGGGCTTGCTCGAAGATTGAAAAGTTTCTCACTGAGGAGGGCCTCCCTGCTTAGCCAGTAAGAACTTTTAGCGGACTAAAACTGCGAGAGCGTTACGAAGATTTCGTTAAAGTGTGTGCGTCAAGGGACAGACACAGATGATTTATGAAATAAGGAAAAGAACAAGTCAGGAAGAGGGGCTTGCCCCCGCTGCTACTTGGACGGGATAAGCGGGGGCAAGCCCCTCTTCCTGACTTGTTCTTTCCACTGTGTTCGGTTTTCTAAGGTGACTTTGATTGGAGGGCGTTTAGGATCCTGTCGTGGATGCCGCCGAAGCCGCCGTTAGACATAATCGCCACCACGTCGCCTTTGCGGAGCTCGGGGAGGAGATGCTTGACGATTTCCCCCGCGTCAGGCAAAGCGATCGCGGGTTTTCCCTGTTTCGAAATCGCATCAATTAACGCGCGGGTGTCGAGGGCGCGTCCCTTTTCTGTGACCTTGTCGCTATCGAAGACGGCTGCGATCACCACGTAGTCTGCGGCCGCGAAAGCGTTCGCGTAGTCGTCCTGAAACACAGCCAGTCGTGACGACCATGAGCGCGGCTCAAAAACGGCGATCAAACGACGATCACGATATCGAGCTCGCAACGCGCGGAGGGTTTCACGGACGGCAGTCGGATGGTGGGCGAAGTCGTCGATCACTAGCACCCCCTTTTCTTCGCCACGCACTTCCGCACGTCGCTTCACGTTCTGAAAACTCGCGAGGGCGCTGCCGATCTTCTCTTTACTCACGCCCCATGCATCAGCCGCGACGATGACCGCGAGACAGTTCAACAGATTAAACTCACCGACGAGCGGCGTCTGAAACTCGCCCCACGATTGATTTTCACAAAACACTTCAAACCGCGAGAGTCCCTCACCAAACTCGGCATTACGCACTTGCCACTTCGCGCTCGCGTCAGTGCCGAAAGTCTCAAGGCGCGTGAAGAGTCTTTCGCCAAACGATTCGACTACGGCTCGCACAGGTGGACTGTCCCAACCGGCGATCAGCCTGCCGTCCTCCGGCACGAGATTCATGAAGCGACGAAACGCGAGTTTCACTGCATCGAGATCGCGATAGATGTCGGCGTGATCGAATTCGATGTTGTTGACGATCGCGAGCTCGGGCAGGTAGTGCATGAACTTCGGACCTTTGTCGAAGTATGCAGTGTCGTACTCGTCTGCTTCGATGATGACGTAGTCGCTGTCAGTGACACGAAAGCTATGGCCGAAGTTCTGCGCGACGCCACCAATTAGGAATGTCGGATACAGATCTCCCTGGTCCATCACCCACGCCGCGATGCTCGTAGTTGTTGTTTTGCCGTGTGTGCCCGCGACCGCGAGTGAATGTCGACCGCGTATGAACTCCTCTTTCACGACTTCGGCTTGCGAGCGATAGAGAAGTTTGCGGTTGAGTGTCTCTTCGACTTCCGGATTGCCACGTGGAATCGCGTTGCCAACGATCACACAATCCGGCACGGGCGTGAGATGTTCGCGTTTGTAACCTTGGAAGACGTTGATGCCGAGTTGCTCGAGCATCGTCGACATCGGCGGATACACGTTCAGGTCAGAGCCGGTCACCTGATGCCCGCGCGCCTGAAGCATGCCGGCCAGGGAGGCCATCGCTGTTCCGCAAATGCCGATTAAGTGGTAGTGCATGTGCCTTATTGATTTCTCTGTGCAACCTCTGTGTTCTCTGTGTCTCTGTGGTTAACTAATTCACCGCATCACTCACCACAGAGACACAGAGAACACAGAGGTTGCACAGAGAAGTCTATTTTCTTAACTCGTCTGCATAAACCTTCATCGATTCCGCGAGGGACATCGGTGTGAACGCAATCTGTTGCCGCGCGGCGGAGATGTCGGCGTAAAAATCGAAGTCGGATGTTACGCGATCGACGGGTATGATGTCGCTCTTGCTGCCGAGTGCTTCAACGAGGGCGCGCGCGTACTCCATGGTGGTGATTCGTTTGCCGCATCCGAGGTTCAATATCGTGAAGCGTTCGGCAGGTGGTTGCGAGATACAGTTGTCGATTGCGCGTAGTACGTCGCTGATGTGAAGTGCGTCCCGGACCAGTTCGCCGCGTGCGAGGAGCTCGATCGGCTCGTCGCGTTGCGCGGTGCGTGCGAGGCTATCGATAAAACTCTCCTGCTGATCTGCTCCGTAGAGAGCCGGCAGTCGCAGCACGATGATCCGAGAGTAGCGTTGAAATGTTTCGAGCAACTGTTCGGCCCAACGCTTCGTGGCGCCATACGGTACCGTGCCGCCTGCGGGAGCGGCTTCATCGACAGGAATGACGGAAGGCCGGCCGTACACGCCCAGCGTCGAGGTGTAAATAATCAGTCGTGGTGGTTGTTGTGTTAATCCTTCGACGAGGTTTGAGGTCGTGTGCACATTCGCATTGACGAAGTCTAATAACTCACCGGGACCGGGTTCTTTAGAGTAGGCGTGAATGACCACCTCGGGAGGAGCTAACTTCTCGATCACACGAGGTGAGTCGTTCGCCGTTAGATCAATCGCGACGGACTGGCTTGCAGCCGCGCAATCTTGCGGCGAGAGGGCGGTGACGTCGTGTTGATTGGCAACGAGGTGTTGGGCCAACCTTGTGCCGGGAAATCCGTTACAGCCGGTTATCCAAATGTTCAAGCGCGTGGTCCTAACGAACTAATTGGTGTTGCTCGAGTTCGGCAGTTGCCTGTGTCGTGTTCTCTGCTTGTTGTTGTCGCACCCATTCGAGGAGCTCGGGAATGCCGTCTGCCAGTTTCACTTTCGGCTCATACCCGAGCAACTTCCTGGCGCGCGATATATCTGCGACGCAGTGACGAATGTCGCCCTCTCGATATTTGGCGGTGATTTGCGGCTTGATGTCCTTGTGCAAACCTTGCGCAAGCATCAACGAGATATCAGATACGGAGATCGGAGAGCCCGTGCCGATGTTCACTGCCTCGTAATCGGCCTTATCAGTTTCAAGGGCCAGCATGTTCGCCTGCACGATGTCGCTGACGTGTACGAAGTCACGCGTTTGTTCACCGTCTTCAAAAATCATCGGCGATTCGTCGTTCAACAGGCGTCCCGAGAATATCGCGCACACACCCGTGTACGGGTTCGACAGAGCCTGCCGCGGGCCATAGACGTTGAAATAGCGAAGGGCAACGACGGGAATGTCGTAGGCACGGCCCACGACGAGGCAAAACTGTTCCTGGTCCTGTTTTGAAATCGCGTAGACCGACGAGGGAAAGAGTGGCTTGTCTTCGTTTGTCGGAACGGGCTTCGCCTTCGCGCCGCATTGCGGGCAGTTGATCTCCCAATCGCGATCGAGGAGTTGTGACAATGGTCGCAGCTTCGGTTGGACAGGCCCACACTTGTCGCACGCGTAAGCGCCTTCGCCGTAAATCGACATTGATGATGCGACGACGAGTTTTTTTATCTGAGGCCGGCGCTTCACGATGGCTTCCAGCAACACCGCGGTGCCGAAATCATTAGCGCGAACATAGCGACCGATCTCATACATCGATTGGCCGACACCGACTTCAGCGGCCTTGTGATAAATAACCTCGATTCCGTCGAGCGCACGGTCGACCAGATCCGCGTCGCAAACGTCACCTTGTAGAAACTCAGCCTTCGGGTTGAGGTGCTGTGGACCAGCACCGCCATGAACCTGTTCGACTAAAGCGTCGAGAACTCTGACGCGATGACCGCGATCGATGAGCGCATCAACGATATGTGAACCGATGAAACCGGCGCCGCCTGTGACAAGAATGTTCCTCATTTTATAACCCCCTCGAAATTAAGAACCTCTGCGGCTCTCTGCGTACCTCTGCGTTAACGGGCTATTTAACGCAGAGATCGCAGAGGTACGCGGAGAGCCGCAGAGAAAAGCGTGGTCAAGCCCGAGACGCGTGCTGCGAATAACGCCTCGTCATCATCGTCGCCGATCAGGTTTCGCCGCAATGAGAACAGGTCTGTGGCGTGATTATTCGTGCCGGCGTCGGTTGTCAAAGCACAAGTGTACGGAAGCTTTCGCGTCATTGCGATGGTTGCTTCGGAGTATGAGCCGTAAGGGAAGGCGAGTGGCATTGTCGCCTGCGACAGACGCGTCGCGATTGTTTGGTGTGATGCAAACAATTCATGTTCGGCTTCTACGGGCACGATTTCCGACAACTTACGATGTGAACAAGTGTGCGAGCCGATTTCCACGCCGTGCTGCTGAAGTGTTTTTACTTCTTCCCAGGATAAGAATTTTTCGTCATCAGACTCAGACCACTGGTTAAGTTGCGATTGATTGTGCGGCTGAATGCGATCGGTGATCAGGAAGATCGAAACGTGCATGTTGCGAGCGAGGAGACGCGGTAGCGCGCAAGTCAGAAAATTACGATAGCCGTCGTCAAATGTTATTACGACGGAATAATCGGGTAGCGGCGCGTTGTTCTGACACGCTTTGACGAACTCAGCGAGTGATATCACTTGATAGTGCCGGCGTAAGTAGTCCAGTTGGGCTTCAAAGCGATCGGCGCGAATGTGCAGTCCATAACGATCTGACGGGTGACGTTTGCTGCGCTCCGTTACGCCGTGATAGCAAAGGATGACCACACGCTGACGGTTCCACCAGGCTGCGAGCCGGGTGATTTGGAATTTCTGAAGAAGTGAAAAGAAGCCGCGCTTCATCTGAACATTTTGCAGGATTAACCTGATTTCTTATAACGGCCTACAAATCCATGCGCCCAGAAGGATACAAAAGCGCCTCGCTGCGCGTGCCATTTCTCAAACGGCATGTTCAGCCGCATGGTGGGGCCGGGGGCGACGCGCGTCAATGGATACGCAATAGGCGTGAAGTGATATTGAGATCCACCATCCGGAATCAGTCCCACGCGTTGCGCTGCCTGGTCCAACTCATCAGGCTGTAAACGCAAACGCGGCAGATGATCCGCCGTGGCGGCGCCCAGCAACTTCGCGATTAGACGAACAGGCTTATTGGCCGCCACGGTGACCCGGCTAACATGCCAACGCTTCGGCA
>Ga0208338_1000064_pt1 | contig 42700 bp, 38 predicted proteins | sample ForSoiNitrogNN91_FD_187858 | JGI IMG/M metagenome (GOLD analysis project Ga0208338, IMG submission 187858) | Forest soil microbial communities from Browns Valley, California, USA, that are Nitrogen fertilized - NN91 (SPAdes) | ecosystem: Environmental > Terrestrial > Soil > Temperate forest ...
GGATGGTTTCCAGGTCCAGTCAAGACATATCCGCTTGGTTACCTGTGTTTGCCGTGTTTGCTTTGGGCGGCACTGCGTTTCGATCAGCGCATCGTGACGAGCGCGATTGTGCTGATAACTGTCGTCGCAATATGGGGCGTGCGGCATGGGTACGGTCCGTTTATACAATCAAGCCGCAACGTCACGTTATTACTTTTGATCTCGCTCGTCGGCACAAGCTCGTTAATGACGCTCCTCGTTGCAGCAGTGACTTCAGAACGACGTAGACTCGCATCGGAGCTCGAGCTTCATCGTCGTCGCGTGGAAGACATCGTCCAGCATGTGCCCGGTGTCGTTTGGGAAGCATGGGGGAAACCGGACGCCGCGAATCAGCGAATCGATTTCGTCAGCAGTCACGTCGAAAAGATGTTGGGTTACAGTGCCGAAGAATGGTTATCGACGCCAAACTTCTGGCTCTCAGTTGTTCACCCTGACGATCGAGAACGTGCCGCTGCCGAAGCGACGGCGATCTTCATGTCAGGTAAAGGTGGCTCGAGCCGGTTTCGCTGGGTACACAAGGATGGGCATGAGGTGTGGGTCGAGGCGCAGTCGATTGTAGTCTGTGACGAGAATGGACCAATCGGGATGCGTGGTGTCACGCTCGACATCACCGCTGCAGTCGAGGCTGAGATCGAACGTGCCGAGCTGCTCGAGGGTGAGAGTCACGCGCGGCAACAAGCGGAAGAAGCGAGCCGGTTGAAGGAAGAGTTTCTGGCGACAGTCTCGCACGAGCTGCGAACGCCGCTGAATGCTGTCGTGGGATGGTCGCGCTTGCTTCGCTCCGGTCAACTCGACTCCGATGGCACTGCGCACGCTGTCGACGTAATCGAACGCAACGCAGCAGCGCAACGACAGATCATCGAAGACCTGCTCGATGTGTCGCGCATCATCACCGGCAAGCTGCGCATCAACACTCAACCCGTTGACCTGTTGCTGATCATTCACGCCGCGATCGATGCGGTGCGACCGGCGGCGGAAGCGAAGGAGATGAGGATCTCGACGCACATCGAGGCGCCCGACTCGATCGTACGCGCTGACAGCGAGCGACTACAGCAGGTGCTCTGGAACTTGCTGGCCAATGCAGTAAAGTTTACGCCTGCCGGTGGAACAGTTGATCTATATCTCGAAGAACATGGATCGCTGGCGGAGATCAGAATCGAGGATAGTGGTCCAGGTGTGCCGGTGGAGTTCTTGCCAAGGATATTTGAGAGGTTCAGCCAGGCCGATGGATCGAGCACGCGCAAGCATGGTGGACTCGGATTGGGGCTGGCAATCGTGAGGCACCTTGTTGAGCTTCACGGTGGCACTGTTTCAGCCGCGAATCGTGAAGGAGGTGGCGCTGTACTGACCGTGCGCCTGCCAGTTGTCATGATGGCGCGTGTTATTTGATAGAGAAGAAATAGAACAAGTCAGGAAGAGGGGCTTGCCCCCGCCGCTGCTTGGATTCGATGAGCGGGGGCAAGCCCCTCTTCCTGACTTATTCTATTTCTTATTTAGTAAGTCGGCTTCTTCAAGACAGGTGCGGAATTGTCTGACACTGTAGCGCCGGTTGACGGGTTGAAAATATAACTATCGCGTGCACGAACCGCGAGGTTTGGCTGGCGCGCGCGCACTCTAATCTGACGCCGCTGGCCCGGCTGAGGCGGACGTTTCGGGTAGTAGCCAATGCTGTACTGCCGTCTCAATTCTTCAGCAACATTCGCAAACGCAGACGACATGTTTTGCAGTGAATCAGCATGGTACTCGCGACCACCAGTGCCGTTTGCAAGCGCCACCAGATACTCGTTACCAATCTCGTAATCACCTCTGCCCGTGCCACGTCGTGACGGGTAACCGCCACCGCCACCACCGTTGCGTCCACCACGGCGACCACCACCACCACCAAAAATCCCACCGAGAATCTGATCCCAGACGTCTATACGTCCGATTGGAAAATTTCCGGAGTTCATATCCTGCGAAGTATCGTACTGGACCGGATAGATCAGTGCATCCAGCTCCTGCGCGTCCATGACGTTGGTGTCATAGTTCGCTCGACGACTAGTCGTATCGACACCGTCGGTAAAGAGCACGATGGCCTTCCTGCCCTGAACGCGACTCAGTTGCTGATTGATGACCATGTCAACCGCATCATAAAGGCGCGTGCCATCATCAGTCCGGGCGCGCTGAATTGCGCGTTCGAGCTTGCGTCGATCGGTAGTGAACTCGCTAAGTATATTGATATCGTCGTTGAATGAAACGACCATCACTCGATCATCATTGCGAAGCTGGTTGACGAAACTAATGGCTGCGTCCTGGATGTCTTCGAGTCGAAATTGAGTGGACGGGCTCGTGTCGAGCATCAACACGACCGAGAACGGTTTGTCCACTGATTGAAAAAACGCGACGTCCTGTTCGACTCCGTCTTCCCAAACACGAAACTCTTCTTTCTGCAGATTCGGGATGTAGCGGCCGTCGCGATCCATCACGCTTACGGGAATCGTGACGAGCGTCGAGTTGATGCGAATGACGTCCCCTGCATCGACTTCTTCCGGCCCGGACGGTGTTTGATCCTTTTGCGCTTCGGGTTGACGATTATTTGGATAGTTGGCGCCACCGAGTACGGGTGGTTTCGCCGGTGCAGATGCGGGCGGCGTTGATTGCTGAGTGCTGGATGAATCACCAACGCGACGCGGGCGTCCCTGTCCAAAGCCCACGATCGTGGTCATTGAAACGAGGGAGAGGAGCGATAGGAAAACAGAAATCTTTTTCATAATAGGCTCCAGCTAGTGGTCGGGCGCACCGAACCCACTTTGATGCGGTCGGGCAGCTTTGGATGCTCGCGGTTTTTGAATGATTCAAAAGGGAGAGAAAACCGTGGAATACCGCAAGGAGAATAGCGTGTTGATGCTTGGCAGGGCAAGGTGAAATCAGCGTCAGTTTTACAGGATGACAGGATTTTCATGATTTGCAGGATGATTATGCCAATCCTGTTTATCCCGTAATCCTGTCAAAAATACTGGTCTCCGCTATTACTCGGATGTGTTATTGGCGGCGGTCGATAGCGCGTTCCAGATAAACGGGAGCGTCGCCCAGGCTTGGCCGCGGTGTTGCGGCCTGAAACCGAAAAGAACGATTCGACCTTTTCCTACGCTCACTTCGGCAAGCGCGATCTGCCCGCTCAGCTTGTCTTCACCGAGCAACCAGCCACTCAGCAACACGTTGTCTTTTGCATAGCGCGCGATCACGCGCACGTTCGCATCCGTAGTGGCTGTGTATGCCGAGCTGTTGATGAAGTAAGCTGGCACACTCGATGGCAGCGTCGAGGCGATCGGTTGTTTGTTGTCGACATCAAGCGCGACGATCGATCCGGGGCAGTAAAACTCCGACGACCTGACGCCTTCAAGCGTGTTCTTCAACGGCAGATTGAACTCCTTGATCGCCATGTCGCACGCATTGTCGAAACAGATCAGCATCCCGCCGTTGTTCACAAACTCTTTCAGGTTCTTCACGCCGGCTTCAGTGATGCCGCCCGTGTACTCCTGCGGCATGGTCCCTACACCGTTCCCGTTAATGATCTGTGTGGCTGCCTGCGAAGTAAAGATCAGCGCATCGAATTTCGAGCTGAGCCCGCCTTGTCGCATGTCTGCATCGTGAACTGAAGTGTATGGAACATTGAACGTGTCGAAGATGTAGCGCGTCCAACCTTCGTCCATGTTGCCCGTCCAGCCTTTATAGATCCCGACACGAACCGGCTGCTTGACGGGATTTTTGATTGGCGATTCGTCACCTTTTTTCAACCCGAGTGCGAGATCCGCGCGCACTTCGTTGGCGTCTTTGAGGAGGGTCAACTTGCGCTCGCCCGCTGGTTCCCTGATTGCCATGACAACGGGAGCTTCGACGCCCATTTGCAACGGCAGTGTCCAGCCAGCAACGTCGTACGGACGCTCGGCCTCCCCTTGTCCGGTCAGCCTGTTGGGATAGATTTGCGGCTCGAAGAGTGCGAGCACGTTGGTTCGTTGTGGCTGGGCCAAAAAGATGATGTAACTGCCGAGCGGCACCTCCTGCATCTGCGACGATGCCAGATGAGGCAGTCTTCTATACGATCCGAGCTTCTCGGCGACTGGATTGGTTCTACGTAAGATCGGTGTGGCTAAAATCGCGTGCAGCTCTCGATCGAGACGATAAACTTCCACGCCCTGATCAACGAGAGTGCCGACCAGCTTCGCGACTGCTTCATCGCGTCCTTGTCCCGCCGTAATCAAATACGCTTGCGGGCCGTCCTTGCTTTCGATATTCGTTCGACCGAGCTCGTAGAAGTTGCGCAGGTACTCGACGCGAAACTTCGCCCCCATCTCGAGAATCGAGCGCGCCGAGATCATCTCCATCGACATGATGTCGCGCGGGCGCCATTGTCGCGCGGACCACGGATCGGGAAAGTTGGTGCTTGACTCAGTGGCGTTGCGCATGCCGCGCGTGCTGGATCTCGCGAGCTGCTCAGTTGTGACTGTCGCGGGCGACATCAGTCGAGCACTCGCGGCCTCGGAAAGGATGCCGATCGAGTTGTGAAAGTATGGAGCAGTACGGAAGCCGCCGTGCCACCACGTGTCGTAAAGCGCGTTCGTCAACACGCCTTTGAATCCTGCGGCTTGCAGATCGGCGGCGACTTTATGACCGATCAGCCCAACCTGCCTGAGTAACAACGGCGAGATATTCGGATTCGGTGGATCGTAAAAAGGCGGAATGAAGAAACGCGAACCGTTCGAGCCTTGCTGGTGTACGTCGTAAACAATCTGTGGGAACCAGTCGTGCCACAATAGACGCGTGATCAGTTGTGTCTCTTTTAGATTGAGCATGAACCAGTCGCGATTGTCGTCGTGACCGGCGTAATGATGATAAAGCTCAGGCGGCTCTTTCCCTTCGTAGGGCGTGCCGAGCGTTTTGCGATACCAGTTGGCGACGATATCGATGCCATCCGGATTTGGTGACGGAATCAGCAGCAGGATTGTGTTTTGCAGAATCTCGCGGGTGTCTGCGTCCTGAGCGGTTGCAAGCTCGTAAGCGAGCTGCATCGACATCTGCGACGCGACGATTTCTGTCGAGTGAATCGAACATGAGATGGCTACGACGACTTTGCCGTTTGCGAGTAGACGGTCGTGCTGGAGGTTCTGAGTGATCTTGCGTGGATCGGCGAGCTGCTGTTGGATCTCTTTGTATTTTGGCAGAGCCAGTATATTCTCGCGCGCGCTAATGAAAGCCACGAATAGCGGTCGCTTCAAAGTCGATTGGCCCAACGTCTGTACCAGGACGCGATCAGATGCGCGGTCGAGTCGTTCGAAGTAGTCTGTGATCTGTGACCAGCCTGCCACCGTGCGATCGTCGCCCGGAGTGAAGCCGAGAACGGATTTTGGTGAAGGGATGGTTGATTGCGCAACTGCTGCGGTCGTGACGATCAGGAATAGAAAGATTAAAAAAGAGAGGCGTTTGATCATTCTGCGGTCCTTTGTCGAGAGCACGCCTAGTACAGGATTTACAAGATTCACAAGATGGAAGAAAGCCCGGCAATCGTGGAGTCTAGCACAAACAGTTTCATGCGTCGTTTGCATTACTGGTGGTCACTATTTTGCGCGGGTGCGCTGCTCGGGGTTTTGGGTCCACCGATTTTGTTGGTTGCGTGGCTCGTGAATAAACACGATCTGGTTTATCCGTGGGCGCTCTTTGGCGCGCGCAACTGGCTGCGGCTTAGTGGCGTTGAAGTGAGAGTGAAAGGACTCGACTTACTGGATCCGAAACAGGCTTACGTCTTCGTCTCAAATCATCGTTCATACCTCGACACCGCCGCGATGTTTGTCTACACGGGCAGGCGAATCGGTCTGCTCGCGAAGAAGGAATTGTTGAAAGTGCCTGTGCTCGGTGTGGGGATGGGCTTCGTGAATGTGATGGCTATCGATCGCAGTAATCGTGAGAGTGCGATTCGTACGACGGAAGCTGCCGCGCGACGGATCAAATCAGGTATTTCGTTTGCCGTTTTTGTCGAAGGGACGCGCGCGAAGCCGGGTGAGTTGCTGCCGTTCAAGAAAGGCGCGTTCTACATGGCCAGACAAGCGGGCGTGCCAGTCGTGCCGGTTGCGATCAAAAACTCGGATGTGTTGATGGGCAAGGGAACTGGTGAGGCACGCTCAGGAAGGATCGAGATGGTGTTTATGAAACCGATCGACACCGCCCATCTAACAACGGATGACGATATCGATCGGTTAATAGCTGACGTGCACGCCTTAATCGCGAAAGAGCTGGAGACGATCACAGTTTAGGGAAATCATAAGTCAGTGTGCCTGTGACTCTCACCGTGATTCCATCCTGTGTCACTGGCGCAAACGTCGCCTCACGCGCTGCGGCTTCCGCGGCTTCGCGCAGTGCCGCTGGTCCATTCAGTGCTTGTGCTGAAACCACCTTGCCGTTCTCGTCCACAATCACTTTCACATTGATGCGACCGGAAAGCTTCAAGCGCTTTGCCTCTTCGGACAACACGGCCTTCGGCTTCGATACGGCTTTCGTATCAAGCGCTCCGCCCTCAACCGGCTTAGCCACACCAGTGTTTGAATTTCCCGGTGTTTCGTTCTCGCCGATCTCTGTGACTTTGAGTGTGGCGCTCGTCGGCGCGAAGTCCATATAGCGGACTTTCATGCGTATATGCAGCGGCTCGCCATTGTCGAAGAGCAATTCTTCATCGGCGTACGAGTAAGTCGGGAACCAGTATTTCCCATCGATGTGCTCGCGATAAGTCTCGACTGTGGGAAACTTGTTGTTCTTTGTTTCCGGAACGCCCTTGCCTTTCGTCTTCACGATTTGCAGATCCTGATCGTCGACCCAGATACGACCCTTGAAAAGTCGCTCCTTGGTCTTCTTCGGATCGGGCATGACCTTCGGTTCCACGTCGAAGATGTAAAGGTTGAGCTCGTCGATCTTTTCTTTGCCGGCGTAACGAATGTTGTACCTGGCTACCTTCGAAGGCTCGAGCGCGAAGGGTTCAATGCCGCCGAGATCTTCAACGTCTTCAGTGGTCACTTCAGGCATCGACGACATCGGAAAGAAACTGATCTTCTCGTAGCGGTTGCCCTGATCGTCGAAAGTAAACGTTGAGACGCGATGGTACTCGCCAGTGACCTGGCCGCCCATGCCGATTTTTTGCATCAGGGCGTCGCGTTTGAATGAGTAGCTATTGAGGGCTCTGCGAAACTCAGCTTCCTTCGTTGTGAAGGAATGAATGATGCGATCTACCTCAGCCGGAGGCATCGATCCATTCCCGCTAGTCTGGGCCATAACACTAAAAGCGCTGAGGACCAACAGGGCCAGTGCGGCAGTGAGCGGAAAAATCTTGATACGTTCTTTCATGATTTTTGAAACATATGAATTGGTCGTGGGCCCGATCTGACCCATTGTTACCGCGGTTTGTGGTGCGAAAACTGACCTGTGCTCAGATGCGGGAAAGAAAGAGTCCTGTTGCCAGTCCGAGAGGGACGGAAAGCCCGGCAGACCCAGGGCGCCATTTTCCTGTTGCAAAAAATCTTGCATCTAGTGTAAGGTTCCCCTACTAGAATAAGTTACGACTTAACTAGCGGCACGTTGTTCACTGAAAAAGGAGCCCGGTTGACCTCGAAAATAGCGGGCTCAGCTAGTTTGAAAGTTAAAGGTTTCTCAAGGTCCTCATGTCGGCAACAGGCACTCGTCCAAAAACCGTGAAGCTTTACGGCGCGGGAGCGCAGACGTGACGCCGAGCGGCGGCGTTGCTTACACGGCGCGGGCGATAAACCAGGCTTTGGGAGGAGCTTGGTTTTACGTGGTCTGATGTCGATGATGTGCGCGGTGATCAGTAACCCCTTCTGGGCGGGGTTGCTTAAACAAATCACCGCGCACACCCCAGCTTCGGCCTTTCAAAACAACAACTTACACAATTCCAGCGAAATCAAATAGCAAAATTTTCTTCTCCGCGGCCCTCTGCGTATCTCAGCGATCTCTGCGCTGGAACTGCTATTTAACGCAGAGACCGCAGAGGACCGGCAGAGAGCCGATCTTAAGCTTCTACGAAGTCGACCTGAACCTTGTGGGGAATAATGCCCCGTTTATGTCCTTCGTCCAATAATCGCCGCACGGCCTCCCTACCACGCTCGGTGTAGTCCAGCGTCAGCTCGTTCACCCACATCGCCACGAACCGATCAGCGAGTTCGGGCTCCATGTCCCTGGCGAACTGCATCGCGTACTGGAGCGCGTCGTCCCGGTGCGTCAGGGAATAATTAATACTCTCCCGGAGCAGCTTCGAGACTTCTTTGATCCGGCCGTCGCCGAGGTCGCGCCGGATCGCATTTCCACCCATCGGCAACGGCAAACCGTGTTGTTCGTGCCACCACTCACCCAGGTCGAGTACCTTGTGCAGCCCCTTCGACTGGTAAAAAAGTTGACCTTCGTGAATCAGGAGGCCGGCGTCACAGGTGCCGTCCAGTACCGCGTCGATGATTTCGTCGAACGGAACAACTTCGTACTGGAAGTCGGAATTGAAAATTCTCAGCGCCAGAAACGCGCTGGTCAGTTTTCCCGGGATCGCAATCTTTAAGTTCGGGATGTCGGCGGACGTGGCCGGCTCACGCGAGACGACGATCGGACCGTAGTTATCACCGATCGAAGCGCCGTGCGGCAGCAGCGCGTATTTTTCGTGAATGTATGCGTAAGCGTGAAAGCTGATGGCGGTGACGTCGTAGGTGCCGCGCATCGCTTCCTCGTTCAGCGTCTGAATGTCTTTGAGCAGATGTTCGAAATGGAGATCGCCCGTGACGAGTTTGTGTGTCGCCAGTCCGTAGAACATGAATGCGTCGTCGGAATCTGGTGAATGTGCGAGTGTGATTTTATCTGGCATATTGCTGTAGTTAGACGAGGCTGACGCTGGGTCGTTCGATGCGGTTGTAAACAGTGTCACGTTCGACTGCTTCGAAACCTGCGTCTTCAATCAACCCCATGAGCTCGGTCTTCGTCATCCTTACTTCGTTGTTTGCTTCCACTGAATAGCTGGTGGTCAATTCACCGCCTTCGGTGATCGTGCCGTCGATGTCGTTCGCGCCGTAGTGCAGTGCGACCTGCGCGAGACGTTTGCCGAGCATCACCCAGTAAGCTTTGATGTGATCGAAGTTGTCGAGCATCAAACGCGAGACAGCCATCGTCTTCAGTGAATCGACTCCGGATGGACCAGGCAGATGGGCCAGTTGCGTATCAGGCGGATAAAACGCGAGGGGAATGAAGCACTGAAAACCGTGCGACTTATCCTGTTGCTCGCGGAGCCGCACCAGATGATCTACACGGTCTTCGATCGACTCGATGTGCCCGTACAGCATCGTGGCATTCGTTTTCAATCCCGCGGCGTGAATTTTTCCCTGGAGCTCCATCCAGCGCTCGGCGTTGCATTTGTGAGCGCAGATCATCGAGCGTGTCGGCTCGCGAAAGATCTCAGCGCCACCACCGGGACACGAATCGAGTCCTGCTTCGATAAGCTTCTGAATGACGTCTTCGTCTGACATCTTGTAGAAGTGTGCGAAGTGGTCAAACTCCACCATCGTGAATGCTTTCAGGTGTAACTGCGGATACTGCTGCTTCAACGTTGAAAGCAGATCCGTGAAGTAACTGAATGGAAGTTTTGTATTCAGGCCGCCAGTGATGTGCAGCTCGGTTGCGCCTTCCGCGACTGCCTGGGCCGCGACTTTCATACTGTCGTCGATGTTGTGTGTGTAAGCGCCTGGTTGTCGCGGCGTGCGATAGAAGCCGCAGAACTTGCAGTCGGCGTAACAGATGTTTGTCGGATTGAGGTGGCGATTGACGTTGAAGTAAGTCGTGCGGCCGTGTCGACGTCGCCGCACGGTGTCGGCGAGTTTGCCGAGTGCGGGAAGATCGTCGGTGGCGTAAAGCGCGACGCCGTGTTCGAAGGAGAGTCGTTCGCCGTTCGTGACTAATTTCTCAATCTGGTTCAGTTTCTCGTCGTGTGAAAAAGACATCTCATTTACTCATTATCTGTTAAGGAAAACAGCGCTTCCGAACGTCGCCAATAAGATCACGCTGACAAATGCATTGGTCGTAAAGAACGCAGCGTTCAGGCGACTGAGATCGCCTGCGCGCACCAGCCGGTGTTGATAGACCAGCAGTGCGCCCGTTGCGATCACGCCTGCGAATGCGACTGGTCCAAGACCCGTGATGACAAACAGCCAGACCAGCGCCAGGAAAGCTGCAGTATTTAGTGCGCGTGCGATCCAGAGTGCACGACTGATGCCAACGCACGCCGGGATTGATCTCAATCCCTCGCTGCGATCGAATTTGTAATCCTGGCAAGCATACAAAACGTCAAAGCCCGCGGTCCATAACAAGACCACGAGCGACAGCAGCAGCGGTACAGGACTTCCAATCTCACCACGCACCGCGATCCATGCGCCTGTCGGTGCAATCGATAGACAAGCGCCGAGTACGAGATGCGAGAATTGGGTCCAACGTTTGGTGAAAGAGTAGAGCAGCACGCAAACCAGCGCCACGGGTGCGAGAATCAACGTCAGACGATTCAACATCGCAGCCGCGAGCAGAAACAAAGCCGCTGACGCGATTGTGAACGCCCAAACAAATCCGACTGACAACAGGCCCGCCGGTATCGCTCGGGAGGCCGTGCGCGGGTTTCGCGCGTCGATGTTTCGATCGGCGATCCGGTTGAAGGCCATCGCCGCGGAGCGCGCGCCGACCATCGCCAACACAATCCACAGAATCTGCCACGCTGAAGGAAGTCCCCGAGCGGCGAGCACCGCACCCAGAAATGCAAACGGCAACGCAAACAGCGTGTGCTCGATCTTGATCATTTCGAGGGTAAGGCGGGTGTTTTTGATTACAGTCGACACGGCTATCAGATATTGAAGTCAGATATTGCCACAAAGAGCCGTAAAAAGCACAAAAGCTCATTGTGATAACGACGTAGAACTTCTGCCTGTTCTGCTTATGTGTCTTTTGTGCCTTTTTATGGCATGCTGAACGCCCATGGATCTGAACGAACTGGCGAAGCTTTTAGCGGCCTACAAGACCGGCGAACTCGAAACAAACGAAGCAGTTGACCGCATCAAGAACCTTCACTTCGAAGACATTGGTTTCGCGCGCGTCGACCACTCGCGCGCGTCGCGACAAGGCTTCCCGGAAGTCGTTTTTGGCGGCGGCAAGACGCGCGCCCAGATCGTCGGCATCGTCGATCGACTCGTTCAGCGTTCGCCCAACATCCTCGTCACACGCACCGATGAAGGAACATTCGGCGAGATTCGCAACATCATCACAGACGCCGAATGGCACGAAGCCGCTCGACTCATACGCATCCGACGCGACAAGACGAATCAAGGTGTCGGCTCGATCGCAGTGGTGACAGCCGGCACGAGCGACATTCCCGTCGCCGAAGAAGCTGCTCTGACCGCAGAAACGATGGGTAACTCCGTCGATCGCATCTGGGACGCCGGCGTTGCCGGAATTCATCGCGTACTCGCCGAGCGCAGCCTCTTGCAGCGCTCGCGCGTCGTCATCGTCGCAGCGGGAATGGAAGGCGCGTTGCCGTCGGTCGTCGGCGGTCTCGTCGGCGTGCCGGTGGTGGCCGTGCCAACCAGCATCGGGTATGGCGCATCTTTTGGAGGGGTCGCGGCGTTGCTCGGTATGTTGAATTCCTGCTCGTCGAACGTGACTGTGGTGAATATCGACAACGGCTTCGGCGCAGGATTTGTCGCGAGCCTCATCAATCGTCGCTGGACGGTGCCCGTTGAATAGACCAGCAGTTGATTATTCTCATCGTTTAATCTTCGTTCTGATTGCCGTCTCGCTGGTTTCGAGCGGCTGCATCTCTGCGCGTCGCACTCCCAATCTCGAGCACATCTTCGCCACCGCGCGCGCCCGAACCGGAAAGCGCCCGGTGATCGTGATCCCCGGAATTCTCGGAACAGAGCTAATGAATCCCAAGACTGGCGAAACAGTTTGGCCGTCAGCGTTTCGCACGTCACAGGAAGGACTGCCGATCAGTCCGGACCTCGCGGCCAATCGCGACGATCTCATACCGGGAAAGATCATCGAGACGGTGAAACTCGCGCGCTTGCTGCCTGAAGTTTACGTTTATCGCGACCTGTTGGTGGCGCTGCGTCGTTACGCCGGATATCGCGATGGCGACTGGAACAATCCTGCTGCTGACGGCTACGAGGATACTTTCTACGTTTTCCCTTACGATTGGCGACAGGACAACGTCAGCAACGCACGCGAGCTCATCCGACGCATCTCGCAACTGAAGACGAAGCTGCAACGTCCGGATCTCAAGTTCAATGTCGTGGCGCATTCGATGGGCGGCTTGATCGCGCGTTACGCCGCGATGTATGGCGACGCTGATTTACCGCCCGGTGATGGTCCAATTCAACCGACGTGGTTGGGCGCAGCGCACATCAGCAAGATCGTGATGATCGGTGTGCCGAACGAAGGCTCAGCCGATGCGTTCGCGACGCTCGTCGAAGGGTATTCGATCACTGAAGGATTGCGGCGTCGTGTTCCGCTGCTTAATAAATTGACGGCTGAAGATGTCGTGAGTGCCCCCGCGGTTTTTCAACTCATGCCGCACGCGCGCGCAGTACGGTTTCTCGATGAAAACCTGCAGCCGCTTACGGTGGATCTCTACGATCAGGAAGTTTGGAAACGCTATGGCTGGAGCGTGATCTATTCGTCTGCGGACTTTAGACGGCATCATGCAAGCGATCTCGATGCGTATCTCAGTGCGACGCTGCAACGCGCGCGTCGTTTTCATGAATCACTGGACGCGATGCGTCCCGAAAACACGCCAGTGATTCTGCTTGCGATTGGTGGTGATTGTGAACAGACGCTGAGCTCGCCCGTGATTCTTCGCGATCAAAAACGAAATCGCTGGGTGACGCTGACGAGACCGCGCGAGTATCGCACGTCTAGTGGCGTAAAGATCTCGAAACAGAAAGCGACCGATGCGATGTACGCGCCCGGCGACGGCCGCGTCACGCGCGAGTCATTGCTCGGCGAAAATATTTTCAAATCGCTCTCACGGTACGCTGTCTTCGGCTGCGATCTCCACGGCCAACTCCCACGCAACCAAATCCTTCAGGACAACGCCCTCACCGCTATTGTTGGGGAAGTAATACAGTAACCACAGATTACACGGATTTTAAGGATTGATGATCGCGTTCAGCTTCTCGGCGTAATCTGGGTCGATGTTGGTGAGGATGGTGTACTGCTCGAGCGCGGCGTCGCGGTTGCCCATCGCCATTAAGGTGCGGCCGAGGTTGTAGTAAGCCTTCCCGAAATCCGGCTTCAGACGAATCGACTGCCGAAACGATTCCATCGCATCGTTCAACTTATTCAACTCGAAATACGCCTCGCCCATGTTGTTTGGCGCATTCGCGTCGCCTGGCTTCAACGCCGCAAGCTGTCGAAAGACCTCAACCGCTTCGCTGTACTTCTTCGACTTCAAATAACGTGACCCGAGTCGCTCGTACGCAACCGTGTAATCCGATCGCAATCGAATCGCCTGTTTGTAAGCCTGGATCTCTTCGTCAGGCTTGCCCCAGTCGCGGTAAACAAGACCGAGCGCGTATTGCGCATCGGAAGCATTGTATGGATCGAGTTTGATCGACTGACGATAGCCGTTTTCCGCGTCCTTATATTGCTTCAGATAAAAACTCGCGAGACCGATGTTGAAGTACGACTCAGCCGACGGTCGCAACGTAACCGCCTTCTTCGAAGCCTCGAGCGCTTCAGCATGCCGGCCGAGTTTCTCATTACAGAAACCCGTCTGCGCCCATGCTTCAGCGTAGTTGCTGTCTGACTCGGTGGCCTTCTCAAAATACGGCAGCGCCTTCTCGCAATCGTCTTTCGACAGAAAACTCAAACCATCGCGGAAAAACTGGACCGCCTTCGCGCGCTTGTTCCGGCCAGTGCTAAGAACGAGATCTGCGAGCGACGACATCGTTGGAGTTTGCGCGAGTTGCAGTTGTGAAATGCGTTCGGAGGGAATGGCGAAATTGACACTCTGCCCGCCTGTGATCTGCAACGTCGCGATGCCAATCACCTGGCCCTGCATGTTGACGACCGGACTGCCGCTTGATCCTGAAGAGATCGGCGCGGTGATTTGAATGATACGGCCGAACGTCGGAATGTCGCGCACGGCCGAGACGATTCCATTCGTGACGCTGCCTTCGAGTCCGAGCGGGTTGCCGATCACGACGACGCTCTCGCCTTCCTGTGGCGAAGTTTTATCGAGTGACAACGGGCGGACTGGCGGCGCCGGCGCGTCGATCTTCAGGAGCGCGATGTCGCCTTCAGCATCGACTGCAAGCACGCCTTTGACGGGAAACACCGCTCCGCTCGATGAATGAACTTCCGCGCGGTACGCGCCCTCGAGGACGTGTCGATTCGTGATGATGCGATCGACCTCGACGAAGAAGCCGCTGCCGCGAGACAGTTTTTCACCCTTCGAGTCGAACGTCTCAATCGCAACCGCGGACGGCTTGATGCGACGAACGAGTTCGGGAAGAAGATCCTGCGATGCCTCGATGGGGTGGGGAATTAGCAGGAAAAGTAGAATCCAGACGAACTTCATGCCGGAGAAAAAGTTTTACACGTTCAGTCCTGTCGATCCTGTCTTAACTTAGCCACGACGTCGCCGATTCTAACATCTTCGCTCTTTTTTGCGCTCCGATCGAACAGCTCAACCATGCCGTCCGCGATTTTTTTTCCAATCGTGATGCGATAAGGGATGCCGATCAGATCCGCATCTTTGAATTTTACACCCGCTCGTTCATCGCGATCGTCAAGCAACACATCGAGACCAGCTTTTTGCAATTCTTCGTACAGCTTCTCGCCAGCGTTACGCACATCGTCCTGCTTCATGTTTGTGATCGTCACGACTACATCAAACGGGGCCAGCGACTTCGGCCAGATGATGCCGTCGTCGTCGTGATGCTGCTCGACTGCGGCAGTGATGATTCGCTCCACACCGATGCCGTAGCTGCCCATCACGATCGGCACCTCTTTGCCGTCCTGCGTCAGCACCGTCGCGCCCATCGAAGCGGAATACTTTGTACCGAGTTTGAAGATGTGACCGATCTCCATGCCTTTGAAAATTTCGAGCGTGCCGGTCTCGCAGCGTGGACAGCCCTCACCCGCTTCGACTGTGCGCAGCTCAAACCACTCGTCAACAGGAATATCGCGCGTGATATCGACGCCGCGCAGGTGATGATCGTCTTTGTTAGCGCCGGTGGTCATGTTCCGGCGATTCTGCAACGCGGAATCAGCCACGATTCGCAAGTCACGCGATCGATTCTTCGCGCCGACGCCACCGAGACTGCCGGCGCTTGCGCCCAGCAGCTCGCGAATCTCTTCCGGATGCGCAGGACGTACGGCCGTCGCACGAATACTGTCGCTGAGCTTAGTCTCGTGAAGCTGGTGATCGCCACGCAACAACACCAACACCGGACGCGACTCGCCATCGATAGTGGCAATAAAAACCAGCGACTTGATCTGGCGGTTGGCGTCAGCGCCACCGGGAAACGTAGTCAGATCTTCGATCGTGCGAACTCCCGGCGTCGGAAACTCTTCCGGCGCTGCTGGACTAGGCTCGTCGACGATAGCGGAAAGTCGCGATGTCGCTTTCTCGAGGTTGGCGGCGTAATCGCAGTTAGTACAACTAACAATCACATCCTCGCCCGCTGGGGACGGCGCCATAAACTCATTCGACTCCGATCCGCCCATCGAGCCTGACGACGCTTCAACGATCAGAAACTGTAGTCCGCAACGCGTGAAGATCTTCTTGTAAGCTTCACGCTGCTCGATAAACGACTTGTCGAGCCCGGCGCGATCGACGTCAAACGTGTACGCGTCTTTCATGATGAAGGTACGGATTCGCATCAATCCTGATTTGGGCCGTGCTTCATCGCGAAACTTGGTTTGGATCTGGTACCACACCTGCGGCAGTTGCTTGTACGAACGAAGCTCGCTGCGCGCGATCGTCGTGAAAACTTCTTCATGCGTCATGCCGAGGCACATGTCGGTGCCTTTGCGATCCTTGAGACGAAACATCTCATCGCCGATCGCATACCAACGCCCCGACTCCTGCCAGATCTCAGCCGGATGTAGCGCGGGCAGGAAAAACTCCTGGCCGCCAATCGCGTTCATCTCTGCACGCAGGATCTGCATGACTTTGATTGCGATTCGCTGGCCCAACGGCAGGAACGAATAAATTCCAGCCGACAATTGCCGGATCAGACCGGCTCGCAAGAGAAGCTTGTGCGAAATGACCTCGGCATCGGCCGGGTCTTCGCGAAGAGTGGGAATAAAGTATCGTGACCAGCGCATAGTCTTGGCATTCTCGCTTAGTGAACGCGAGTTAGGCAAATGAGCCTCATCCACAGATTACACAGATTCTATAATTCGTCTGTGTAATCTGTGGATAAAATGAGTTACCATCACGCTTCTTCTTAACATCACTTCACGAAGGTTCTTGAGATATGCGTATTGCACTCGCAAGCGATCATGCCGGTTACGCCGAGAAGGAACGTTTGAAGCCGCTGCTGACGGACCTCGGTGTTGAGTTTGACGATCTCGGCACTGTGTCGGAAGAGTCGGTTGACTATCCTGACTATGCGCGCAAGGTTGCGGAGCAGGTCGCGCAGGGACAAGTTGAGCAGGGATTGTTAGTTTGCGGCTCCGGAACGGGAATGGCGATCACGGCCAACAAAGTTCCGGGCGTGCGTGCTGCCGTCGCGTGGTCGGAAGAGATCGCGCGGCTCGCTCGTCAACACAACAACGCAAACGTACTCGCGATCGGCGCGCGCACCACGCCTGAGGGCGAGATTCCGAAGATTGTGCGCGCGTGGTTTGCAACCGCGTTTGAAGGCGGCCGTCATGCGTCACGCGTCGAGAAGATTTCTGAAGTGGAAAGACAAAGGTAAAAATGGATAGAAACTCATCACTTGCTGAAGTCGATCCGGTCATAGCGAATGCCATCGACAATGAAGTCGCGCGTCAGGCAAACGGGCTGGAGCTGATCGCGTCGGAAAATTTTGTCAGTGAGGCCGTGCTCGAAGCTGCTGGATCAGTGTTTACAAACAAGTACGCTGAAGGTTATCCAGGCAAGCGTTATTACGGTGGGTGTGAGTGGTCCGACGTCGTCGAGCAGACTGCAATCGATCGGGCGAAGGAGTTGTTTGGCGCCGATCACGCGAACGTGCAACCGCATAGCGGCGCGCAGGCGAACATGTCTGTGTATCTCGCGGCGATCCAGTATGGCGATCAGATTCTTGGAATGAATCTTTCGCATGGTGGTCATTTAACGCACGGCCATCCGTTGAATTTCTCGGGACTCAGTTACAAAGTCGCTGACTACGGCGTTGCGCGTGAGACCGAGCAGATCGATTACGACGATTTGCAGCGGATCGCTGAAGAGCACCGGCCGAAGCTGCTTGTTTGTGGCGCATCTGCGTACCCGCGTGTTATCGACTTTGAACGCATCGGACAGATCGCTCGCAGTGTCGGCGCGCGGATGTTTGCTGATATCGCACACATTGCTGGTCCAATCGCCGCCGGATTGCATCCTTCGCCGATCCCGCATGCTGATTATGTAACCACGACGACGCATAAAACCTTGCGTGGCCCACGTGGCGGTTTGATCCTCTGTCGTGAAGAGCATGCGAAAGAGATCGATCGCAGGGTGTTTCCAGGCGTACAGGGCGGACCGCTCGTCCACATCATCGCGGCGAAGGCGGTTGCGTTTGGTGAAGCACTGCGTGACGACTTCAAAGAGTATCAGCGCCAGGTTCTGACGAATGCCAAAACATTGGCGAGTGAGTTACAAGAGCAGGGACTGCGCCTCGTTTCCGGTGGCACTGATAATCACCTGATGCTCGTTGATGTCTGGATGGACGGCAAAGGCATCACCGGCAAAGACGCCGAAAAGGCACTCGAAGCAGCGACGATCACGGTCAACAAAAACACAATCCCCTTCGATCAAAACAAACCCTTCGTCGCGTCGGGGCTGCGCATTGGCACGCCGGCCGTAACCACGCGCGGCATGAAAGAAGCAGAGATGCGCGAGATTGGAAGACTCATAGCCGAAGTGATCCACGGACCCGAGTCGGAAGAAGTTAGAAATAAAGTGAAGCGTGGCGTAGCAGATCTAACGGCGAGATTTCCTCTGTATCCCAAACGAATGAAGGGCTCCGTCTCGCTGTGACCCGGCGCGGACTCGCCCTTCGGCTGATCATCGCGGTGCTGGTTTTAGGCGTCCTCGCCATCGTTGCTTTCCGTCTATTCTTAGTTCGATTCATCCGTGTTCCCACTGGCGCGATGATGAATACGATCCTGCCTGGCGATCAACTGGTTGTGTACAGACTGCTCGGCGGCATCACTCGCGGGGATGTCGTGGTTTTCAAGTATCGTGAAAATGAGGAGTCTTACGTAGCGCGCATTATTGGTCTTCCCGGTGAAACGATTCAGCTAAAAGGGAAGCTCATCTACATAAATGGAAGTGTGCTGGATGAGCAGCGTGTATTGGTTGAATCACGAGACAACATGCACGAGCCTTTGAAGGAACTTTCAACGGAGGGCAGCGGTCCGTATCGCGTCTACTACGTTGCGCACCCATCTGCAGAAGATGAGATGTCGGGAGACATTGCCACGGAGACTCCTTTCAAAATTCCAAATGAAAGTTATTTCCTGATGGGTGACAATCGTGACAACAGCTACGACAGCCGTTACCGCGGCCCCGCTCCCCGCAATCTTATCTGGGGCAAGTGTTCGATGATCTACGTTTCAGAAATACAGCCGGAACGGATATTTAAGAAAGTGCAGTAGGCTTTGGCGTCATAAAACGCGACGAACTAACGCCGAAGGCGTTCGCCAATTTCAGCCCAGGGGGTTGGAGCGCCAGCGACAACCCTGGGTTTAGTTACAAAATCGAATCAACCCTGAAAGAGTTCGGCAATTGGCGAACCCTTTCAGGGTTAGAACCCTTTGATGTGACGGTTCCCAGGGTTCTCGCACGCTCGAACCCTGGGCTGAAATTAGCCAACGCCTTCGGCGTATTCCTTAGAATTCGCCAACGCCTTCGGCGTATTCCTTAGAATTCGCCAACACCTTCGGCGTATCTCTTTCGAATTTGCCAGGCGTGTTATCCTCTGTTTCCCACTGATTCCGAACAGGGTTTTGCAAACACATGCTTGAAGTTTTTGGGCCGGATGGACTGATCGCGGCGGCGCATCCAGAGTATGAGTATCGACCGGGCCAGATGGAGATGGCGCGGGCGGTGATGCGCGCGTTTGAGGAGAAGAGACATCTCATCGTCGAGGCGGGCACTGGTACCGGGAAGACGCTCGCTTACCTCGTCCCTGCGGTGGCGGCGGCGCTTGGCGGGAATGGGCGCGTCATCGTCTCGACCGGCACCAAGAATCTGCAGGAACAGTTGATGGAGAAAGATATTCCATTTCTTCAGAACATCCTGCCCAAGCCGTTCGCTGCGACCTACATGAAGGGTCGCAACAATTATGTCTGTCTCAACCGCCTCGCGCGCGCGCAGTCGGCGCCCGTGCTCGAAGGACTCGACGAGGTCGACTACTTCGAAGAGGTTTCCCAATGGTCACGTGAGACTGAAATCGGTGACCGCGCTGAGCTGTCAAATCTGCCTGAGTCGCTTTCGTTCTGGCGTCACATCGACGCCCGCTCCGAATCGTGTCTCGGTCAGAAGTGTTCCGACTACGATGCCTGCTTCATCACGCGTATGCGCCAGCGTGCGCAGGATGCGGACATCATCGTCGTCAATCATCATCTTTTCTTCGCTGACTTGAGCTTGCGCAACGGCAACTACGGCTCAGTCTTACCTGACTACACGGCGGTTATTCTCGACGAAGCGCATCTAGTTGAAGAAGTAGCCTCGGAATATTTCGGCGCACAGGTGTCTAACTATCAGATTGACGATCTCGTCCGCGATCTCGGCATGCTCACGATCGAAGAGGCGGAAGTCGATCAGGAGCTGACGCACAGCGTCGCGCGCATGTCGCGTTTTGCCGACAACTTCTTCATGGGTTTTCGTGATGGACGTGGTGAAGACGGTCGCTATCCGATCATTCCGGGCACGTTTGCGCGACGGAAGTCGAGCGGAGAAATGGAACCGACGCCGCTCGGCGAGTTGTACATGGCACTCGAAGGCGCAATAGCGCGCGCCGAAACAACTCTCGATGCGATGAAAGAAAAAACTCCCGATGTCGAGAACCTGATTCGTCGCTTGCGTGAGATCCGTTTTGGGCTCGAGTTTATCGTCACGGGAACAGACAAGAAGTTTGTTTACTGGCTCGAGCGACGCAATCGCGGTGTGTTCCTGCGTGCTTCGCCTATCGACGTCGCGGGACTGTTGCAGGACAAGTTGTTTGAGGAAGTGCCGACTGTGGTGCTGACATCGGCGACGCTCTCAAGTGGCGGCAACTTCGCCTTCATTCGCGACCGGCTCGGCCTCGACACAGCCGACGATCTGATCGCGTCGTCGAGCTTCGACTACGAGAGCCAGGCGATACTTTACCTGCCGTCGAAGATGCCCGATCCGAGAGATCGCAACTGGGGCCTGGCCGCGGCGGACGAAGTCATACGCATACTGAACGCGACCGAGGGACGCGCGTTTGTTTTATCGACGAGTCTTGCAGGAATGCAGTCGCTGTTTGAAAACGTTTGGAACGAGATTGATTATCCGTGTCTGGTCCAGGGCAGCGCTTCGAAAGGTCAGCTACTGAAGAAGTTTCGCGAGACGCCGAATGCGGTGCTGTTTGCAACGTCGAGTTTCTGGCAAGGAGTTGACGTGCGTGGCGAGCAGTTGTCGTGCGTGATCATCGATAAGCTGCCGTTTGCAGTGCCGACTGATCCGATCGTCGCGGCGCGACAGAGATCTATTGAAGACAGCGGCGGGTCGAGTTTTTACGAGTACAGCGTGCCGCAGGCGATCATCGCGCTCAAGCAGGGTCTCGGACGGTTGATACGCAGCACGACGGATCGCGGCGTTTTAGCGATACTCGATCCGCGCCTCCGAACGAAAGGTTATGGCCGGACTTTTCTCCAGAGCCTGCCGCCCTGCCGCGTGACTTCGCGAATCGACGACCTTGCGAGTATCTTATCGTCAGACTAGTTTAATTATGCCCGGACAATTTGAAGTAATGATTGAGCGAAACTTCTCCAGCGCGCACCAGTTGCGCGGCTACCGAGGGAAGTGTGAGAACCTGCACGGACACAACTACAAGATCGAGATCTATGCGCGCGGACGCGAGTTGGATAATGTCGGTTTGCTGGTTGATTTTGTTGAGCTGAAAGTGGCGGCGGATGAGGTGGTCACTTACCTGGACCACCGCAACATCAACGAGTTACCGCCGTTCAATGAGTTGCAGCCGTCAGCCGAGAACCTCGCGAAGTACGTGCTCGAACGCGTGGCGCAACGCGTTGGGGACGAGCGCGTGCAGATCTACAAAGTACGATGCTTCGAGACACCGACAAGTGTGGCTACCTACCAAGTAGATTGAAACGCGGATTAACGCGGATCATCTGAACGATTCAGGCAGATCAGCAACCACATAAGCCATCACGGCCATCGTCGCGACGCAGAGTGCGAGCTCGCGCGGGTTGACCTTGTCGAGCGTGTCGGCCTGAGTGTGGTGGATGTCGAAGTAGTGTGCTCCGTCCACATCCAGACTGGCGCCGATGACACCTTCGCGCATCATTGGTCCAATGTCTGCTCCGCTGCCATCCGCCGCGATCTGATCTGCGCCGATACCTGACAACAACTTAGCAATCTCCATCATATTCGACCGCACTTGCAACGGCGCTGTTGCTGCCAAGCCGAAGCCTTCCGGTCGATAAACTCCTGAATCTGATTCGATTGCGAGAATGTGTTTCGCCACATCCGCACGATAGGCGTCGTGGTAAGCGTTGCCGCCACGCAGCCCATTTTCTTCGTTCGTGTAGAGCACGACGCGAATTGTCCGGCGCGGCTTCAGCCCGAGCTCTTTGAGCAGTCGCACTGCTTCCCAGGCGACGATACAGCCGCCGCCGTCGTCATGCGCGCCCTGGCCCACATCCCACGAATCGAAGTGTCCGCTGATCAAAACTATCTCGTCGGGCTTCTCCGAACCTTTAAGTTCAGCGATAACGTTCGCCGACTCCGCATCGGGCAAAAACTTCGCTTCCATCTTGAGTCGCAACCGCGGGTGATCGCCACGATCATTCATGCGCTGTAAAAACTCCGCGACTTCAATCGTCACAGCCGCAGTCGGAATCTTTGGTTGGTCTGGATCGTAACCCATCGCTCCCGTGTGCGGCGTTTGCAGGCTTACGGGTGTGATCGAGCGCACGAGCGCCGCGACCGCGCCGTAGCGAGCCGCGTGTGATGCGCCTCCCCAGCGATACGCGACAGTCGCACCGTAGTTCGCATACGGCGCGTTATAGACGACGATCTTCCCGCGAACCTGCTCGCCAAGACGGTCCAGCTCTTCAAAACTGCGCACGACGACTACTTCCGCGGTAATTCCTTCAGCCGGAGTGCCGACACTGTTGCCCAATCCGAGCATCTGGAGCTTTCTCGGAACAGGCGCGAGCATTTCGAGACTCTCTTCACCGCGCACCCAGTGTGGCACCATCACTTTTTCTCCGCGCACGTTATCGAGGCCGTCGCGTTTCATTTCGCTGATGGCCCATTCGATGGCGCGCTCGAGGTTTTGCGAGCCGCTCAGACGATTACCGATGTGATCTGTCAGATGTGCGAGTCGTGAATAAGCGCGATCGCTCGTGAGTGCCGCGCCGATGATGCGTGCGGCGGCAGCGCGATACCAATCGATCTTGACGGTCGGTGGCGGCATCGGCGTCGGTGTTGGAGTCGGAGAGCCAGGTGGTTGTTGTGCTGCGATTGAGGGGACAACGATGAGTATGAAAACAAACAGGCGAAGAAAACCCACGTTTACGATTCCTCCGTAAGCTTAGACAGGATTTCAGGATTTACAAGATTAGCAGGATTAGTCGCCGGCGGCACTCGGTTGCGGCATCAAAACCGGCACTGCCTTATCACTCCGGGCGCTCTTCACCATGAACGGCTTCTCACAGAACCAGAAGAACACCCACGCAAACAAGATCGTCGACGGCAGCACAACCACGAACACATTCGCCAACTGCCACCAACTCGGATTGACCCAAAGCCACGACTGCATGATCACGAGCTCATGCGTCAGATAGATTGAGTAAGAGAAGACACCGAGCGTCGAGAAGACGGAAACGAGCGAGGGCAACTTCGCATGCCGCAGCCAGCTTTGTTCGGCGAGCACGGTGCGGTTTACGACGATGAAGAACCCGAGACCCCAAAGCGGGTGAATCAGAAACCAACTGAAATCGTGCAGCAAAGTGTCTTTCGAAATCCACGGCAGGTTTGTCGATAACACCGAGGCTATGACGATCAGCACAGTCGCAAACCGCAAATCACGAGACCAGCCGCGCAGAGTGGTCAGTCCAAAATATACTTCGACGCCCAGCGCCCCGAGCGCCCAAGTGAACCAGTGTGACGCGGCTGCTTCGGGCACGGGAATGCCAAACCCGGTCTTCAACCAAACGATGTGACTCAATCCCATCCAAGCGAGTCGCGCAAACAGACAAACAGCGATCGTCACGCCCCAACCCCAACGCACGCGAATGAAGAGCAGCAGGAAATACGCGAGATAGAGTTGCTCTTCGATCGCGAGTGTCCAAAACACGCCGTTGATCGTGTAGCACGTGTGTGGATCGAGATTGTGCAGCATCAGCAGATGCATGCCGAGGTCGTAGACGAAGAAGCGCGTCACGTTAAGACCGACGGTCGCCGCCATCATCAGCAGGAACAAGAGCAACGTGATGATGTATGGCGGATAAAGCCGGCGAATTCTTCGCTTCCAGAAAGCGCCGAAGCGAATCTCAGGCTCGACGTCAGCGGCCTTGGCCCTGGCCCATTGCAGGTGAATACAAAAACCGGAGATCACGAAGAACAGAAAGACGCCGATGTAACCGAACGAGCTCGCGAATTGGACCAGGCGAACCGGGTAGTGGAAGAGGTTATTTGGAAGAACGTGTTTGCCTTGCTCGACGGCGTGATAAAGAACAACGCCCAACGCCGCAGCGCCTCTAAGCGCGTCAATGCCACGAAGACGAGAGAGATACGGTGGGGGAACGTCCATCTGTAACTTATCCACAGATTAGACAGATTTTTTATTTTTTTATCATGTCTGTGTAATCTGTGGATGGCTTTGTTACGCTGAGACCAGCGAAGGCACGTCGATGTTGTACTTCCTTATTTTGCTGTAAAGTCGCGGCCGGTAGATGCCTAAGAGATTGGCCGCTGCCTGCTTGTTCCCCCCGGTTCGTTGCAGAGTTCTTTCAATCACGAGGCGCTCGATGTCCTCGAGCGTCATGTTCGGTGGCACATCCCACGTAACATTCGACGACGTTCCTTCCGGAAGCGTGCCGTTATCGAAAGGCAGATCGATCGGCTCGATCTGTTTGTCTTTTGCGAGCAGCACCGCGCGCTCGATCACGTTCTGCAGCTCGCGCACATTCCCGGGCCAACTGTGAGCGAAGAGCCTTTGATAAGCAGCCTGCGAAACACCTGTGATCGGTCGTTCATACTTTTGCGCGTACATGTGCAGGAAGTGTTCAGTCAAGAGTTGAATGTCTTCATTCCGCTCGCGCAATGGTGGCACGTGAATCGTGATCGTTGAGATGCGATAAAACAAATCGTCGCGCAGCAGGCCGTCGCGAATCGCATCAGCCGGCGGACGATTGGTCGAGCAGACGAGCCGGAAATCGACCGCGTAAGTCTTCTCCGATCCGATCTTGCGATAACTTCTCTCCTGCAACACGCGCAAGAGTTTTGGCTGCAACTCGATCGGCATCTCCGCGATTTCATCGAGCATCAACGAGCCGCCCGCCGCGTGTTGGACCAGGCCCTCTTTGTCTGCGTGTGCGCCAGTGAACGCGCCTTTCGTGTGACCAAACAACTCTGACTCGATCAACTCTTTCGGCAGCGCCGCGCAGTTAACCTTAATAAACGGTTTCTTGGACCGCAGCGACTGATAGTGAATCGCATTCGCGATCAACTCTTTACCCGTGCCTGACTCGCCCACGATCAGCACATTCGCATCTGACTTCGCGACAGATTCAATCGTCTCGTAGATCTGCTGCATCGGTTTCGACGCGCCGATGATGTTGAAATACTCGGCGCGCGTGGAGAGCTGGCGACGCATGTTCGCTGTTTCAGCAACCAGCTCGCGGCGCTCGAGCGCTTTCTCGACGAGCGGCTGTAGCTGTTCGAAATCAAATGGCTTCTCGACAAAATAGAAAGCGCCGGCTTTCGTCGCTTCGACCGCTTTCTGGACCGTGCCGTAACCCGTAACTACGATCACTTCAGTGGTTGGTCTTGCGTCTTTCATGTGACGCAACACTTCCATACCATCCACGTCGGGCAGTTGCAGGTCGCAGATTGCAAGATGATGCCCGCCTTGATCGAAGAGCTCGATTGCGGCCGCGCCCGTGGCGGCGGTGTCGACAGAGTAACCTTCCTCGACGAAATTCTGCCGCAGAGAGTCGGACATTGTTGGCTCGTCGTCTACTACCAGAATCCGCACTTCTTTGTTCTCCACCTTTTTCTCCTCTCTCGATGTCGCTGCGCCTTGGGGCATGATGATTACTCCGTGTGTATAAAGTTAAAATTACCCATTCAGTGGAAGCTGAACAACGAACTTCCTGTCTATAAACTTTGCCGAGCCGCCATGGGCCTCAATGATCTTCGCCGCGAGCGCCAGTTTGACTTCGTCGCTACCCGCAAAAGTACGAAACGGATCGTGATCCAACTCGCGCAAGCCCGACCACTCGATCACGGCCTGTGCGCCATCAGACGATTTTGTCGTTACGAAAATCTCACTGCCTTCGTCCTGGGTTTGCTTGTGCTTCACCGCGCCTGCACACAGCCACTTAAATGCATCCGTCAGCTTGATCAGGTCGAGCTCGCCCTGAACCGAGTCTGAACTCGTATCCAGAACTATTCGCGAGCCGCCCTCAGTGGCGCTCGCGCAGACCCCGCGCAGCACTTTGTCGACCTCGACGCCTGGCTGCTTTTTCAGCTCAACTGGCTGCCCATACTTCACAATCGTCGTCAAATCGTCGGCGGCGCGGTCGAGCCCGTTAATCAACTTGGCGATCGTCTCCTGCTCGTCGCCGGGGCGCTCGTTCTTCTCGATCCGGCGCCGGAGGAACGTGGCATAGAGTTTGAGACCGTTGAGTTGATTCTTGAGGTCATGAACTATTTGCATTGAAGCTCGCCCGAGGTCTTGGAGTCGTTCAGTCTCTTCGGGCCTCGACATTGCAGTCTTCATCTGGGCAAATCTTCCTCAGTTCTAATTTAGGGGCCGCAGGGGGAGGGGACTTTCGCCAGTTCCGAGTGTACTAATAAAACGCTGGCCGAAGATCCTTTTGTGTTGCGTTTCGATGCGGGATGTTACCAAAAAACGAGCACGTATTCTAGTCATACAGTAAAATCAATGACTTGCGAGGGGTGTGAGGGGGTAAAATTTGAGCGCGAAGTCAGGTGTGAAGATGATGGAGAAGGCCGAGCCACTCACCGTCTTGCTGGTTGAAGACACGGAAGACAACCGGTTTATGATGCGACGATTGCTCGAGATGTCGGGTTATCACGTAATCGAAGCGATGAATGGCGAGGAGGCGGTGAAGCTCGCGAAGTCGGAATCCCCGCGACTCATTTTGATGGATCTCAGTCTGCCGGTGATCGACGGGCTCGCCGCGACGCGACTGATTCGCAAGCTGCCGGACTGCGAGTCAACGCCCATCATTGCCGTTTCGGCCCACGACACATCTGACTTTCAGTCTGAAGCGATCGATGCGGGTTGCAATTCCTACGTTACGAAACCGATTGATTTCAACGAGCTGGAAGAGTTGATCGGTAAGTTGATCAAGAGTTAGGACCGAATACCCTAGACAATAGAACAAGTCAGGAAGAGGGGCTTGCCCGCGCTTGTATGATCCAAGCTGCAGCGGGGGCAAGCCCCTCTTCCTGACTTGTTCTATTCCTGAGGGCCTTGGTCCGCTTGGCTTTCTTTTGTACTTTTTGCGCCTCTTTGTGGCACAATTCTCGGCATCATGGCGGTTCCAGATCGACGGATTGAAACGAGCGAGACTAACCGAACCCTCATCATCGGCGTGGCAGTGGTTGCAGCGATTGTAATCGCGGGCCTCTTCTACGGTCTGATGCGTTTAGGCGGTGGTGGCGGCGGTCCAACCGGACTACAAGGCGCGATACGCGAAGGCTCACCACAGTGGGACGAGAACAAGAAAAACATCGTGCTAGATGATCCCGAAGCGACCGAAGCCAAGCGCGCGCTCGGCGACATCACGATGACTCTCTCGACCACCGTGCGCAATCTCACCGGGAAGACTTTGAACGGACTCGAGATTCGTGGCGCTGTGGTCGACTACGATGGAAAGCCTGTGAAACAACGAGCCGTCGTCGTGATCCCCGGACGCCAACCCGAGCTCCCACCAAACAAGACTCTCCAGGTAAACATCACCTTAGATGGCATGAGCGACACCGACGCCCGCGCCAACATCAAGATGGAAGTCACGGGTTTCAAGTTCAAAGAATAGAAACACCAAACACCTTCCAGCCTGCCGATCACGGCACACGCAAGTTCGTTCTTCAACGATCGTAGTGTCATAATCTGACTGACAGGCAGCCATGCCGAGTATTAACATCCGGGCATTCCCCCGTTTACCCAATCACGCTACTCACAACGAGGAGAAAATCTCATGCTGAAGCGACTCACACGCAAACTCATTACATTGTCCGCACTCGTGGCTATTCTAGCGGTTGTATCGTTCGTCCCATCAGGGCGCCAGGTATTCTGTTTCGATGGTCCCATAACTGACGACTGTGCCACCGGCAGATACTGCTGCGACCTCTCAGGTAACTGTACGTGCGGAGGAAACTGAAAAGTCTTTATCCGCGCAAACTCACGATCTATTTCTCGAGTTTAAGCCCAAGCTCTGATCTTCCACCGGAGCCTCAGCTTAATCCCATCTAACCAAGACAGGAGCTGAGGGGCAAAGATGGCGAAAAGTATTACTCAACGGCTCGAACTTTTAACCAACCTCGCGATCGTTGTCGCTGCTGTTTTGCTCAGCATAGTTTTAATCAGAAACTATCTGTTGCCTGACCGTTCGAAAGACGGACCACGCGATTTCCGAGTTCCTGCGGGCATGAAAGTCTCGTTGCCTGGCGTGGATTGGCCTAATAAGAATCAGACGCTTTTACTCGTGCTTCAGAAGGGATGTCACTTCTGCACGGAGAGTGCAGCCTTTTACCAGCGACTCGTGCGGGAGACAGAAGGGCGTGGAAGCATTCACCTGATCGCCGTATTGCCACAGACACCTGACGAGGGCAGGAAATACCTTGATGAGCTTGGCGTTGCAATCGAAGAGGTGAAACAAGCACAGCTTGATTCGATCAACGTCCACGGCACACCGACGTTGATACTCGTCAATGATCGAGGCGTGGTTATAACGTCGTGGGTCGGAAAACTGAGTGCTGATAGTGAAGCGGAGGTCTTGCGCCGGCTGAATGACAAGACGCTCGCTAGTAACTGAGCTTAGCTTACGATCTCGAGAAGATACTGTTAGGGCAAGGCTTATCTTCTATGTTTGGGAATTGCCTGAAGTTCAAAACCAAAAGAGAAGGGAGGAATGAAATGAAACGGCTGATGCGCAGACTCTTAATCCTGATTGCGATGTAACCGCACAAGTCGACCCGCTTCTTTTTTGGAGGCGAGCTTGGACCATACCGCAAAAATTTTCGTTTGGGCTAAAAAGTGAGGTTCGGGTTAAGCCAGTCGAGATGATAAACTGTGACCCACAGATTACTTTCTGAATTATCGAGAGTACACTTCGAATCATGGAAAGAAACCTCAACGACCTTTTTCAGCAGGCGGTCCAACTATCTGAGCGCGACCGTGCCACCTTGGCTGGTTTGCTTATCGAGACATTAGATCCTGTCTCCGAGCCTGACGTTGAAGCGGCGTGGTCAGTGGAGATCGAACGACGGGTAGCCGAGATTGACGCCGGCTCGGTGGAATTGATTCCATGGGAGGTTGTTCGCGCAGAATTATTCGGCGAGTCTGAATGAGAATTAAGTTTCACCCTCACGCTCGCGCCGAAATTCGCGACGCGCGAAATTGGTATTTCGAACGCAGTCCACTGAGCGCTATCGCATTCGCCCAAACTGTCGAGAACGCCACATTCAGAATAAGGCAAGCTCCAACCAGCTTCCCGCCTGCCGATCACGGCACACGCAGGTTCGTTCTTCAACGGTTTCCGTTCAATATCTTTTACCTAATCCGAGGGACTGACATCGTCATCGTGGCGGTGGCCCATCAGAAGCGACGGCCAGGCTATTGGGCCAGTCGAGCCAGACCTTAATGCTCCCCACCACATCAGAACAGATCGACGGGTCGGTGTTTTCTAGCGATTTTAACTGGCCACGATCCGTCCCACGTCTTGAACGGTCACATACAGCATCAACACCATGAACAGCGCCCAGCCTACGAGTGTGGCAGGCGCTTCGACTCTCGCGATCGGACGATGGATCTTCTCCAGAATGCAGAAGAGAATTCGCCCACCATCGAGAGGAGGAAGCGGCAGCAGGTTGAAGACCGCGAGGCTAATGTTGATCAGTACGGAAAAGGTGAGGAGGTTGGCGAGGGTGGAACCAAATTCAGCACCGCCAACAGCCACAATGCCGACGAGCCCACTCATCTGTCCCAGATTGGAAAACAGGGTCGACAATCCCTGTAGTTGCTGTTGCACTCCTGTAATCAGTTGAGTGGCGGCGAACGACAGAGCCTTAAGTGGTCCTAAACTGAACTGCGAGAGACCTATTAAGAATAACCCTACGAAAGCACCGGCGATATTCGCGATCGGCCCACCGAGAGCGAATGTGATTCGCTTATAAGTCGGGAGTCGTCGGAAGTCGGTGTCTTCGAGCGCAGGCAAAACGTATCCGCCGAATGGAATCAACGAGAACCAGTAGGATGTTTCGGCGAGTTGGAATCCAAACAGTTTGGGTCCAAACCCGATGGAGAATCGCTTGACCGGAATACCGCACAGCTTCGCAGCTAATAAATGACCGTACTCGTGGATGGCGATCAGTAGCCCGATAACGATTGCAACGGCGACGTATGACATTGTCCTTACCTCCGGGTTGTTTCGTCGCCGCCGATTCTAATCCAGAAATAACTCTTCTAGCGACTGTTTCACGGGTTGGACCGAAACAATCTTCCCTCCTGCTTTTCGCAGCGCAGCCAGCACGCCTTCGATTTCGTCCTCGGATGAGATCTCGAGGCGGAGGCCGCGGGGGGTGGGGGCGATGTCGGCGCCGGGGAGGTGTTGGCGCAGGGTTTCGGCGTCTGTGCCGGTGGCGAGGACTTCCATTCGGTTTGGACCTTCGGTTGTCCGGCGGAGCTCGTCGAGATAACCGACCTGGGCGAGGCGTCCTCGCTTCAAGATCGCGACTCGATCGCACAACACTTCAATGTCGGAGAGTATGTGCGAACACATGAAGACAGTTTTGCCCTCGTCGCGTAGTGAGCTAATCAAGTCTCTGACTTCACGACGCCCGACCGGATCGAGTCCACTCATCGGCTCATCGAGAAAAACGATCTCCGGATCGTTAACCAACGACTGGGCCAACCCGACTCGCTGCAGCATTCCTTTCGAAAACTTTCGCAGTTGCGTGTCCCAACGCTTCTCATCCAGTTTTACTCGCGCCAGCAGATCTGCGGTGCGCTTCCTTCTATCTGCCGCACGGAGACCGAAGATCTCGCCACAGTATTCGAGAAACTCGCGCGCGGTGAGGTAATCGTAGAAGTACGGATTCTCGGGCAGGTAGCCGATGCGTTGATGCATCGAGACGTCCTGAATGTCGTGACCGAGAATCCGCGCGCCGCCAGTCGTCGGAAAGATCAGCCGCATCAGCAGCTTGAGCGTCGTCGTCTTACCCGCGCCGTTCGCACCGAGGAAACCGAAGATCTGGCCGTGATCGATCGACAGCGAAAGCCCATCAAGCGCGCGCACTTTTCGTTTGCGGAAGAAACCGACTTCGTAGTCTTTCGTTAAGTTTGTGATTTCGATAACTTGCATGGTCTATTTCGCGGGAATCTCCGACTTCGGATCGAGCTCAACGTCACACGGTCGCAACACGAAAGGCGCTCCGCTCGGATCGAGTGGCGCGCCCGACGCATCGACAGCAACATGAAGCGCGCGGAAAACCGGCTCAATCTCCTTCCATGAACTCGGACACTTGCCGGTGCGTGCCTGGTAAGCCGCCAAGAATTTTCGCAAACTCTCGCGCTGGTCCAACGAATCGAGCTGGAGCAAACGCCGGCGCGCCATGTCTCTGACTTTCTCGTCAGCCGACTGCTCGTACATGCGCGTGTAGATCTCGCGTGCGGTCGCGCGACTGCCGCCGTCAGCAGCCATCTTCGCCTTCATCGCTTCCATCCACGGTGGTGCGCCCTCGATCTGCGCACCACGGCCATAGATCTCGCTGGCAGCTTGATAGTCATGTTGTTGCCAGTAGATGTATCCGAGGTGCTGATACAGCCGCCAGGCGTTTGGGTTCGCGTCGATGCCTTTTTTCGTGATGCGGATTGCGTCGTTGACGTTGATAGCGGGCAACACGATCGCGGCGTATTCGTATGGATCGAGAAATTCGGGATCGAGTGTCGTGGCGGTGTCTAACAAGGGCGCGAGCAACTTCAGATTGAGCAAACCGAGATTGTCGAGCGGCACGTCGTTATCGTTGATGATCTTTCTGCCGACGTATTGCAGCGATCGCATCCAGTACCAATCGGCAGCGAGACCATTAAAGCCGAGACTCATCCGGCGCGCGGTCTTGCCGTTTACATAAAGACTCTCGTCGATCGCATTTGGATCTTCGGGCGGGCGCAGCGTGTCGATACGTTGGACCAGCAGCGCGGCACACGCAATGCCGATCACGACGACAAGTCCGAGGGCGATGGTCCTGTTTCGATCGTTCATTTGAAGTTACGACGGCTGAAGACGAGTGTTGCGGCGGCCAGAATGACAGCGATGTAGACGAAGGCATACAGCGCGGTTGCAAAAACAAATCCGGGCGATGGTGCGCGACCATGTGCGGCCGGAGTGATGAAGCTGTAGTTCGAGAGGTTCGGCAGCAGGTAATAGAGACTGGTAAACAACCAGCGCGCGCCCGAGCCGCCCAACGATGCGGCAAGACTCTTCAAGTCAGTGCTGAAGTGGCCGATGATAAAGACCATGAACGTCAACAGCGCCGAGAGCGCTGGAGAAGAGAATGACGAGAAGAGCAGCGCGGTCGCCGTCAGCAGCATCAGCTCCATGTAGATTAACAACACTGCGGGCCAGATCGTCGGAATCAACTGATCCCAGCCGTGGCTCACGTAAACCAACGCGAGCGAAACACCCACGCCCATCACCAGCACGTTCACCAGCAGCGTGAGACAGAGACCGAGATACTTACCGACGAGGAACTCACCGCGACCGACCGGCTTCGAAAAGACAGCGTAGATCGTTCGACGTTCGATCTCTTTGTAGACAAGTCCGACGCCGACGAAGATCGCGATGAAGACGCCGAAGAGAAGCATCGCGCTGAGACCGAGGTCTACGATCACTTTTCGTTCCTGGCCGCCTGACAATTCGCCGATGAAGACTGAAGCGCCGGTTAGCAGTAGAACGAAGAGGACGAGGTTGTAGAGCACGCGATCGCGCACGGCTTCGCGGAAGGCGTTGCGTGCGATCGCGCTGATGCGCCAGAGTTTTCCCTGCCGAGATTCAGTGCGCCTAGTTGATTGTGTGATAGCTGCGGTGGTTTCCATTTAGTACTTGAAAGAAGGTTTCACGCAAAGGCGCTAAGATCGCAAAGACGCAAAGGCGCGCCCGAAGCATTTGACGCGCCTTTGCGTCTTCGCGTCTTCCTTTGCCCCTTTGCGTGAAAACTAATCATTAGAGTTTCTGCCACTGCGTTACGACGAAGCATGACGTGAATTTTGTCTGGAGTTTATTGATCCACGGCTCGAGCTTCATCAGCAGCGGCGCAAACAACTTTTTGCTTTTGGGAGGAATGCGGAATATCAATGAATTCAAAACCAGTAAGAATGCGATGTTGCCGAGATAGCTGACCTTCGTGAGCTCAAAACTCTCGCGAAAGTCTCTCTGCAACGCGCCGACATCGATCGCCGCTTCATTGTCGGAAAAGAAACGATCGAAACGATACCAAACCTTTCGCACCACATCCGGAAGCGAGCCACTGTGCGGCTCCATGAAACAAAAGTGACCACCCGGTTTCAGCACGCGATGTATCTCGCGCACGGCCGCCTTCACGTTCGGATGAATGTGATGCAGCCCACCCACCACCGCGACACAGTCGAAACTATTATTCGGCAGTCCGGAATCGAGCAACGATCTTTTCACCACGTTGGCCCTGGTCCAACGCGACTGAAAAGTGTCGATGACCTCGTTTGAAATATCCAAACCCGTCACACTCGCGCCGCATGCGAGTAGGTAACTCGTCGTTTGCCCGCTGCCACACATCGCATCCAGCACCTGCGTGCCGTCGAGATTTAGACCAGAAAACATCGGCTCGTAAATAAACTGGCGGCGGTATTCGACGCTCCACTCGTCGCTGTAATGCGCTTCGTAGTCAGCGGCGATCGTGTCGTAGTGTTGTTGCTGCTGCCGTTCAGAAGCGCCAAGCTGGGCCTCCCACGTAGCCGCCACGGATGAGTCGAGGGCCTTTTCAATCATTGCTTCTTCTCCGCTTGAACGGGAAAGCGAGCATGCCGATGATTATTAAACCGCTCAAACTGCTCATTGTCGATATTTTTGTTTTGCGAGGCTCGCGGAAGTCGAGGTCGACCGTGGTTGCGTTTTGCGGCAGAGAGATCAAGAGCGCGCCGTCTTTGTCAGGGCGTGTTGGGAGGGTGCCTGCTTCACTCATTGCGGTCCAGTGTGGGTAGTAGAAGGTTCTAACGCGCGCTTCTGTGGCTGGGCCAGCGGCAACTGAGAACTTCCGGTGTTCAGGACGCCACGAGCTTACTGTCACTGTTCGCCCGTTTGCTTCGACTTCGGTCAACATTTTTCTCGCGTCGGTGCGGGCCCAGATGGGAAACCAGTAGTTCACGCACGAGCTGCCGCGGACGTTCGTGACCATGGTTTCGAATTTCTGTGGTGGAAAATATTGTGCTTCACGGATGACGTGAGAGAGTGTGAATGCAATTGCGATCGCCATTGCGCCGAGGACCAGCATTCGTTTTGCCCCGGGCGTGATCATCGTCAAACCAGCAGCGGCGAGTATTGAGCCGCCCATCGAGATCAAGACGAGCCAGCGCCATGGGAATTGTGTTTCCTGTAGAGGCTTCAGCAACATCCAAACAGGCCGGCTTAGAGGAAGCGCCATGAACAAAGCAAAGAGTGTTAGGGCAATAACCGGAGGGTGGCCACGGAGCGCCACCCGTTTCTTGAAAAGCAACAACGCGGGTGCGAACAACATGAGCGTCATCAAAGCCATGATGTTCATCCACCAGACGTTGAGATTCTCGGGCGAGAATGTTGACAGTAAAAAGTTAACGCGGTAATCAACCGACGAATCACGCTGCAGATTGTTAACGCCGATCCAACCTACTTCCGACACCATCGTCACCCAATAGATCGCACTCACACTCAATCCAAGCGCGCCTCCGATCGCAAGTTTCGCAAGCTTACGAAGCTCCCGAACCTTAACGAGCGAATAGACGACGAGCGCCATCGATCCGATCACTGCGAGCGGCAAATGCGTGAACAACAACAACCCGTACGTTGCCGCAAGCCCTGCGACATCCCTCCGCCGCCCACGCTCACAAACACGATCGACAAACCCAAACACAAACGGCAACACAGCACTGCCGGCCCACTCGGCCAGCAACGTCGCCTGGTAAAGCTGATTGAGATGATAAGGCGCGAGCGTGTAGAAGAAAGCAGACCAACTCGATTTGGACCAGAAATACATTCCAAGTCCGCCCGCGATCGAGATTAGAACGAACACGACGAGAGTCGCGCCGTACCAGTTGCCGATCACAAATCGCGCAAGAGCAAGCAGGTAATAAAGTGCGGGCGGATAAAACCGGAAGCTCGGATCACCATAGCCGCCGTTCGACTCAGCGAGCCAGCCCGGATACGGATCACCAGCGACGATCGCGTCGTAAAAGGGAAGTGCAAAACGAAAGTGATTCGTGAGATCGAGGTTGGAAGGGATGCCCCAGACGATCGCGGGCACAATGGCGAGGAATGAGACGACAACAACGAAGGCAATCGACGGGTGCCAGTTGCCGAGTGTCGATTTCCAGGTCCCAATTCCTGATTGTTGGTTTTCAGTTATCGACCGCATGCTGGTAAAGCTGCCAATTGCCAACCGGTGGGCGATCCGATTGGCAACCGGTTTCTTGAGGGGGAAGAGAGAGTTGGGAAAGTTAACTAAGTTTGAATACTAGTTTCCGAGTGGTGGCAAAGCATTGATGTCAGCTCTCGTGTTTGGTATCGCAGTGAGGTCGGTGTCACCACGCATTACGCCACCTTCAGTGGTACCAAAAGTTCGTGTGCCCGTTTGCGATACGCCACTCGTCGTTACCGGAAATGCGTAAACACCGAAGACAGCATTGGCGTTAACACCGGCCTGTTCGACAATCGCGAAGTTGTATCCACTCTTAGTGCCGCTGCTCAATACAGTGTCAGTTAAGGTCTGACCTTGTAGTGTCGCGAGTGCACCGGCGAACGCTCCGGCTCCGGCTGTCGCCTGATACACCACCTGAGCGCTATGGATGGTGCGGAGTGATGACTGGGCCGACCCTTCGTTAGCGGCGCGGCGTGAAGCCATGAGGTTCGGGATGGCGATGGCGGCGATGATGCCAATGATCGCAACGACGATGAGAAGTTCGATCAGTGAAAAACCATCTTGTCGTTTATTCTTCATAGACTCTGCTCCTTCAAGAAACCGGTTCCTTTCTCTCCGCCCTCGATCGTTTTTATATTTGCGGAGCACGATTTCTTACGCATCTACATAACAAGATCCATGCCAAGCTCGTGCTCTAAAGAACCGGGGAAAATATGGGAATTTTGGGCCAAAGTGTGGACCAGTGACAGATTCTGTCAGCGTCAAAGACAAACTTTTGTGAGTGCTTCTCTGCGTAACCTCTGCGTTCTCTGCGTCTCTGCGGTGAAGGTAATTTGTTAACCGCAGAGACGCAGAGAACGCAGAGAACGCAGAGGTTACGCAGAGAAAAAAAGAGAGGATGGAGGTTCTCTCCATCCTCTCGATGTGGCTGAGGGCCTGAGCAAACTTAATTAGTTGCCAAGCGGAGCCATCGGCGCACCCACGATCAAAGCTCGCGTGTTGGGGATCGCGGCCAGCGTGTTGTCGCCATACATCACACCAACTTCGGTGATGCCGAAACGACGAGTACCAGTCTGAGAAACACCGCCAGTGGTTGTCGGGAAACCATAGGCGCCGAACTCTGCTGTCGCACCGGTTCCAGCCTGTTCGACTACTGCGAACGAGTAACCGCTCTTCGAACCGCCGGAAAGAACACTGTCGATGAGGTTCACACCGTTGAGGGCGGCGAGGTTAGCGGCATACGCGCCGTTGCCGGACGTTGCCTGGTAAGTAGCCTGCGAGCTGTGAATCGTACGCAGGGAAGACTGTGCCGAACCTTCATTAGCGGCGCGGCGCGAAGCGAGGAGGTTAGGGATTGCGATTGCGGCGATGATGCCGATGATCGCGACGACGATGAGGAGTTCGATCAACGAGAATCCTTCTTGGCGTTTGGTAGTCATGGTAATTCTTGCTCCTTATAAATTTGAGTAATCTGAGGTCAACTGTTTAGTTGCCAAGCGGTGCCATCGGCGCGCCCACAATCAAAGCTCTCGTGTTGGGGATCGCGGCCAGCGTGTTGTCGCCATACATCACACCAATTTCAGTGACGCCGAAACGACGGGTACCGGTTTGAGAAACACCACCGGTGGTTGAGGGAAAACCATAAGCGCCGAACACTGCGGTAGCACCCGTACCAGCTTGTTCGACAACTGCGAATGTGTAACCGCTCTTAGTGCCACTGGAAAGAACACTGTCGATCAGGTTGACACCGTTGAGGGCGGCGAGGTTAGTGGCATACGCGCCGTTGCCGGACGTAGCCTGGTAGGTGGCCTGCGAGCTATGAATAGTGCGCAGGGAGGATTGAGCCGAACCTTCGTTGGCGGCGCGGCGGGAAGCGAGAAGATTGGGGATTGCGATTGCGGCGATGATGCCGATGATCGCGACGACGATTAGAAGTTCGATCAACGAGAAGCCTTCTTGGCGTTTGGTAGTCATGCTGAGTTCCTTTTCCTAAAGTTTTAGTCGCGCCATCGGCTTTCGTTCCCAAGGTTTGAGCCGCGCAAAGCGCGAAGTGTCGGGAGGCTCTAAAACAACCGTTGTGCCATGCGGGATTGGCGTCAAAAAGAGGAAATTTCGATCTTTTTTGATCGAAATATTCGAACTGGAAGAGTTATTGGAATGTTCCTGACAATTTTCGGCAGCAGGGAAATGCCACAAAAGGGCACAAAAGAAGAGTAGCCACAAAAAGGCACAAAAAGCGCATAAAAGAACAAGTCAGGAAGAGGGGCTTGCCCCCGCCGCTGCTGTTGAAACAGCGGGGGCAAGCCCCTCTTCCTGACTTGTTCTTTCCCCTGACTCTTTGCGCTTTGTGCCTTTTTGTGGCTAATTTTCGCCAGCGCCGGCGGCGAACTCGGCTGAGTCTTCGGAGCGACGACGTGGGCCCTGGTCCGTAGCCCGGCGACGCGGAACTGAATCTGGACCACGTCGCTCGTCACGCATCTGCGCTGTTAGACCACGAGCGCCATGCTTGTCGAGCAGGTGTCGCAGCGAGCGCACCGAGAGACGCAAAAGCTCGGCGGCGTTCGTTTGATTGCCCGCGGTGCGACGCAACGCTTCGAGCACGTAAGTCTTCTCAAGCTGGTCCAGGTGCGCGGTGAGGTTGATTCCTTCTTCCGGAAATTCCATCGCCTCGGCGACGCGATACGGATTGTAGTTTGTGACCTTCTCCGGCAGACGTTCCGGCTCGATCGAGTTAGTACGCTCGAGCGCGACCGCTCTCTCGATCGTGTGTTCCAGCTCACGAACATTCCCCGGCCACGAGTAACGCTCGAGTAGTCGCATCGCATTCTCGCTGATGGCGAGTGTTCGCCCAGTCGGTGCACAGAACTTCTGCACGAAATGATCGGCGAGCTCCGATATGTCCTCCGCACGATCGCGCAAAGGTGGAAGCTCCATCGGAATCACGGAGATCCGGTAGTAAAGATCCTCGCGAAATGTGCCGCTTGAAACCATGCTGGCGAGATCGCGATTCGTGGCCGCGATCACGCGCGTATCGACGAGCGTTTCTTCAGTGGCGCCGACTGGTCTGACTTTGCGCTCCTGCAACACGCGCAGGAGTTTGACCTGCATCGCGGGCGACATCTCACCAATCTCGTCGAGAAAGATCGTGCCGCTGTTTGCCGCTTCGAAGAGTCCTTTGCGATTTGCGTTCGCGCCGGTGAACGAGCCTTTCACGTAACCAAACAATTCTGACTCGAGTAGTGTCTCAGTAAACGCACCGCAGTTTACTGACACGAAAGGTTTTTCAGCGCGTGGACTCAGATCGTGAATCGCGCGCGCGACGAGCTCTTTTCCCGTTCCGGATTCGCCCGTAACAAGCACGGTCGACTGCACCTCCGCAACCTGCTCGATCATCTGGTAGAGCGCTCGCATGCGTTCGCTGCGTCCGATGATGTTGCCAAGCCTGCCGCGTGTGCGTTGTCCCTGGATGAGCGCCTTGTTCTCTTCGAGGAGGGCTTCTTTTTCTTTGATGAGTGAGATCTTTTTGAGCGCGCGGGCGACTGTCTCTTTGAGCAGGTCGTTGTCGAAAGGCTTTTGAACGAAGTCGTAGGCGCCGAGTAAAAATGCTTCACGCGCAGTATCGACGTTAGCGAAAGCCGTCATCATGACCACTTCCACTTCGGGAAGCAGCGCGCGCACCTCGCGCAGCAGATCGACGCCGCTCATGTCGGGCATTCTGATGTCGCAGACGATCAGATCGGGCGCGAGCTGTCGTATTTGTTCGAGCGCGGCGTGTCCATTTTCCGCGACGCGCACAGTGTGTCCTTCGCGCTGGAATAAATGCGTCAGAAACTGACGCATTCCGAGTTCGTCGTCAACAATCAAAAGATTGGCCATGGCTAATTCGACTGGTCAGGAGTGTCGTTACCGTTGTTTGTGGCAATTGGTAACTCGACAGTTATCGTGGTTCCCTGTCCCACGAGACTGCGGACATTGATTGTACCACCATGATCGCGAATGATTTGATAAACAATTGAAAGACCGAGACCCGTGCCGCCCGTCGTCGATGAGAAAGGCTCGAACAAATGTTCGACTTGTTCGGGCGACATGCCGCGTCCGGTATCCGTGAATGTGATGCGAAGACGCTCGTGGTGATTCTTTTCGAGCGTCGCCCGCAACGTTCCACCCTGCGGCATCGCCTGTAACGCATTGCGCGCGAGATTCCAGAACACCTGCTTCAACTGGCCTTCGTCAGCTTCGGCGTAGAGCGCGTCGTCCGGCAGCTCTTCAATGATGCTCTGATTCGCCCCGATCTCCGGACTGTGGCGCATGAGTGCAAACGTTTGGTGCAGCAAGTCGCCCACGTCAACACGCGCCTGGATGAGCGAGCGCGGCCGTGCGTAACTAAGAAAATCCGTGATGATGCGGTTCAAGCGATCAGACTCGCGCAGGATTATCTCCATCAACTCTGTCTGTGCCGGATCGCTGTTCATCTCCGAGCGCAGCATCTGAATCGAGCCGCGCATGGCTGCAAGCGGATTGCGAATCTCGTGCGCGATCGACGCTGCCATGCGACCAATTGCCGCCAGACGGTCCTGACGGCGAGAGGTTTCTTCAAGACTGCGGACCTGCGTCAGATCCTGAAACGTGATCACCATGCCGGTCGTCTCGCCGGCTTCTGTCGATAACGGCGCGATGCTGTAGCCCAGGCGCAGACGCATGCCTTCGGACGTCAGGCAGCTCGTCTCGAAGCGTGGGCTGGTGTCGCCCTTTTCCAAAGCGCTCAATGTCTGGGCGACATGCTCTTTTAGATCGGTGAAAAGGATCGAAGCGTCCTGCCCGCGAATCGTCGCTTCCGGGTAATGCGTGATCTCCTGGGCGGCGACGTTGAACGTGAAGATGCGTCCTTCCAGATCCGTGGTGACAAGGCCGGAACGGATCGACGCCACGATGCGTTCATGCAACGCGCGTAGGTTAGCGAGCGACTGTGTTGCCGCTGCGAGACGCACGTCCGAGCGTGACTGTCTTTCCGCGAGTCGCGCCGACAGCAGGCCGACGACGAAAAACGCAACGTCAAAGAGTCCGACCCATTGAATTGTCTGTGACACCGAGCCGCCGACGAGTCGCGACGGATCGGTCTCGCTCATCAGCCCCGTGATTTCCAGCGCGCACGCTGTGAACGCCACCGCGCATCCGACCGACGTCACGACAGCTTCGCGTGGTCCTAGAAATAAACTCGAAACCGCAATGATGACGATGTAGAGCGCGACGTACGGCGATTGGATTACGTTGGAATTCCAAACGAGCCACGTGACGAGCAGAACGTCGATGGCGAGTTGAAACCGTGCCTGGATGAGAATGTTTCTTGAGAGACGAAAGAGCAGCGCGTAGCAAATCGTGAGACACGCGACGATCGTCAACAGTCCGAGACTTTTATTGATCGACTGTGAGGCTTGTCCGGTCCAGAGAGTTCCGACGACACTGAGGAGAAGTGCGGTGACGAGTCGCCCGGCGATCATCCAGCCGAGCTTCGAGCCTACGGTCCGTTCCAGCGTGGCCATCGGGGCCAAAGCGTAACACAGATCTACACGGATGAAGACGGATTATCTATTCGTATCTCAACGCGCTCAATGGATCAATACGCATCGCTCGTCGCGCCGGCAAGTAACAAGCGAGCAGCGACACGATCACGAGCAATAGCGAAATACTCGCAAAGGTCGTCACATCAACTGCCGCAACGCCAAACAGTAACCCGGATAAAAGTCTGGTGAGCGCAAACGCCGCGGCGAGTCCAAGCACAACGCCCACGACCGTCAAACCTAGTCCCTGTTTCAACACGAGCAGCAACACCTGTCGTGGTTGCGCGCCGACGGCGAGTCGTAATCCGAGCTCGCGCGTCCGCAAGGCCACGGAATAGTTCATCACGCCGAAGATGCCGACGGCTGAGAGCAGTGTCGCGAGTCCGGCGAAGAGTCCCAACAGCAGCGTGTTGAAACGCGAACGCGCCACCCATTCGGACATCACCTGATTCATCGTGCGCACATCAGAAACAGGTTGGTTGGGATCGAGCGCGCGAATCTCACGTTGAATCGCAGGCGCGATCGCGGTCGGATCGCCGTCAGTGCGCACGACGAGCGTCATGAATGGATAAGCGAGATCCGGATGCGGAAAGTAAACAGCCGGTGGTGCTTCGTCAACGAGACTGTCGTACCGCACGTTGCCGACGATGCCGATGATCTCGGCTGGCGTCGGACTCTCAAACATCCCGACATCGAGACGTTGCCCGATCGGATCCTGGTTGGGGAAGTGTTTACGCGCGAGCGCTTCGTTAATCAGGATCACGTGCTTCGCTTCTCGTTGCTCAGTGTCGGAGAAGTTGCGTCCACGCAGCAAAGGAATCCCGAGAGTGCCGAAGTAACCTGAGTCAGCGACGCGCACGTCTGTCGATGGTCCTTGTCCCGGCGGTGGCTCGGGTTGGCCCAGAATCTTGAAACCGGTATTCGAGCCGAGTCCGCCGTACAACGGCAGGAAGTTGACGATGCCCGCGGAACGAACGGTCGGCAACTGTCGCACGCGTTCGAGTGCCTGCGAAAAGAATTGTACGAGCTGAGGATCTTCTTTATAACGCGCTTCCGGCAGACGGATCACCATCGTCAGTACGTTGTCAGTGATGAAGCCCCGGTCCACTTGTTGTAATCGCACGAAACTCCTGATCAGCAAACCGGCGCTGCAAAGCAGTACGACTGCAAGCGCGATCTCGGAAACGACGAGCGCGCTGCGCAGTTTTCGGCTGCCACTCGCCTGACCGGATTCTGACTTGCCACCGTCTTTGAGTGAATCGTTGAGATTGAGACGCGAAACGTGCAGCGCTGGAGCGAGGCCGAAGATGATTCCGGTTAGTAGCGACACGCCGAGCGTCCAGCCCAATACGGTGAAGTCCAGACCCACCGTTTGCAAACTGACGAGATCGCGCGGGCTGATCGCTATGAGCGCTTTGATTCCGAGCCACGCGAATCCTAAACCAAGCACGCTTCCAACCAACGCGAGCAGTACGCTTTCCGTTAGTAACTGCCGGACTATGCGAATACGACGCGCGCCGAGAGCAGCGCGCAAGGCGATCTCTTT
>Ga0208338_1000065_pt1 | contig 42550 bp, 36 predicted proteins | sample ForSoiNitrogNN91_FD_187858 | JGI IMG/M metagenome (GOLD analysis project Ga0208338, IMG submission 187858) | Forest soil microbial communities from Browns Valley, California, USA, that are Nitrogen fertilized - NN91 (SPAdes) | ecosystem: Environmental > Terrestrial > Soil > Temperate forest ...
AAGAGGGGCTTGCCCCAGCTGCTTGACTTGTTCATTCCAAGCTTGTTCATTCAAGTTAATGAACTAAATAAGAACAAGTCAGGAAGAGGGGCTTGCCCCCGCTCTTCGAATGGTAATCCTTAACTCTTTGTGCTTTTTTGTGGCTGAAAGAGAGATTTGCTGCTGCCATTGAGAGTCGTGTTCATGAATTTTTCGTTCATGATCAAAAATGCGCCGAGACCATGGAAGTCGTTCGTGTTGCGCTTGCGTGCGAGGTAGTAGGCGAGGTCCGCGACGTTTGTGCCTTCGCAGATGTCAGTGATGTTTGTCAGGCCGTCTTTGTCGAGCGAGACTTTCGTGAGCACGCCCGCGTAACCTCGATTCACGCCGGCCGCATATTTCTTCTCAACGTAGCCGCGATCGACGGCCATCGCAGTCACGTACGTGTACATGCTGGAGCTCGACGTCTCGAGCCAGTTCGCCGGATCATTGCCCTTATCAACAACCTGATACCAGAGCCCGGTCTTTTCATCCTGGTAGCGCGCCCACGCTTTCACGAGCAGGCCGAGATGGCCAACCAGCAACGGGCGCTGCGGATGATCGCGCGGCAACAGCTCGAGCACCTCGATGAGCGTCATACCAAACCAGCCCATCGCACGGCACCACCTCTCCGCGGAGTGCTTTGTTTCTTTGTCCGCCCACGCGGATTGCCCGCTCTCGTCGTAGGCGTGAAACATCAGGCCGGTCATAAGATCGTTCAAATGGATCCAGTAGGTCAGCAGTTGCAGAACGGCCTCATCATTTGCGTATTTAGCGTCGCCAAACATGCTTCCATATCGCACCAGAAACGGCATCGACATGAACACGCCGTCGCCCCACAACTGCCACTCGCGGCTCTTACCCGTCGCATGCCAGAAGCCTTCATCTTTCGTGCGCGGGTAAGTGTCGAAGCGCTTGCGAATGCGATCGGCGGCGAGCTTGTATTTTTGCTCTTTCGTTTCCTGATAAAGCAGCAGGAGGAGATTGCCGGGCAGCATGCTGTCGAGGTTATCGAACGTGATCTCGCTCACTTCACCCTTCGCGTTCTCACTGCGGACGACGCCCTGATCGTCGACGTGCATGTCTACCCAATCTTTAATGTATTTGAGATAACGCGGATCGTGCGTGCGCTTGTAGACGAGATACTGACCGTAGAGATAAAGCGATTTGGCGTAGCCCCACGAGCCGAGATCTTTCGCGGTGGGATAACGCTTCATTGTCGATTCGACCGTGGCGACTGACCAATCGGTCTTCGCATGGACGGTGAATGGGATTAACAACAGAGCGATTACTATGATCAGCTTCATTGGTTGTCCTCGTTGTGCTACTTTATGCGGACCGGTACAGTCCAAAATCATCTGGAAATGGTTTGACCAATAACACAAACCGCGGGAGAGAAGCAATGACCAAGTCTCGTGATAATCGTGATGACCACGATCCTGGCAGGCGCAAGTTTCTGAAAGGCGTCGGTATCGCCGGCGCTGGCGCTGCGATCGCCGACCATTTGTGGGTCGAAGCAGAAGGCGCGGAAAGTCCTGCCACTCCGGAATCGCTTTCGGGAACAGTGAAAGTTGTTCTCGACGTGAACGGACAGAAACGTGAAGCGCAGGTCGAGCCACGCACGACGCTTCTGAACACTCTTCGCAATCATCTCGATCCTGCGGTCACTGGTCCAAAGCTCGTTTGCGATGTGGGAACGTGTGGCGCGTGCACCGTCCTGCTCGACAATAAGCCTGTTTACTCGTGTCTCGTTCTCGCCGTTGATGCGACGGGCAAGAAGATCACGACCGTTGAAGGTTTGGGCACGCCGGACAAACCCAACGCCGTGCAGTCAGCATTCGTCGAGAACGACGCCTTGATGTGTGGCTTCTGCACGCCCGGCTTCGTCACCACGATCTCAGCGTATCTGAAGAAGAACCCGAACCCGTCGCTCGCGGAAGTGCGTGAAGCATGTAAGGGAAACTTCTGCCGCTGCGGCACCTATCCGCGCGTGTTCGAAGCTGCTCTCGCGGCCGCGAAAGGATCTCAGGCTTAACCATGCAACAACAGCAACCACAACCATCTCCTTCTCCGAAACCCAAGAAAAAGATCCGCGTACCGCGCGTCGTCAACGGCGTCGAGCAGATGGTCGAGATCGAAGTCGACGCAGACGCCGGACCAGGCTGGGGACCAAACGACAAACACAAGCTACTCAATCAACGCTACACGCGTGTTGATGGTCCACTGAAAGCGACCGGTGTCGCGAAGTACACGTACGATCAACGGCTGCCGGGCATGCTTTACGCACGAGTGCTGCGCAGTCCCCACGCACACGCGCGCGTCACACAACTCGACACAGACGCCGCCTCGAAGATTCCCGGTGTGAAAGCGATCATCCCCGCGCCGCTTACTGAAGTTCGCTTCGCAGGCGCGCCGGTTGCCGCAGTCGCAGCGACGACGCCCGAGATCGCGGGCGACGCACTGCGTGCTATCAAAGTCACATATGAAGTGCTACCGCACGTGGTCCATGCGCACCACGCGATTCGACCCGACGCGCCGAAAGTTCTCGCCGATGAAAGTAATCTCGCAGAAAAAGGAAAGAACGGCGACGCGCAGAAAGCCGAAGCTGCGTTTGCAACTGCGGATGCGATCGTCGAGGGCGAATACATCACCTCGCGCGTTCATCACGTGTGTCTCGAAACACACGGCATGGTCGTCGATTATCGCGGCGGCGACTCGGCCACCATCTACGCATCAACACAGGGCACATTCACGATTCACGAAGACGCGGCGAAAGAGTTGGGACTGGCCAGCAACGCCGTGACGACTACAGTCGAGCACATGGGCGGCGGCTTCGGCTCGAAGTTTGGACTGGGCCTCGAAGGTATGCTCGCGTGCCGGCTCTCGAAACAAACCACCGCGCCCGTGAAGTTGATGTTCACGCGTTACGACGAGTTTGTGATGGCGGGCAATCGCTCGGGATCTTGGCAGAAGTTGAAAGCGGGCGTAAAGAACGACGGCACGATCGTCGCACTTCAGGCGCGCCAGTATCGACTCGGCGGCCTCGGCCAGGGCTCGCAGGCCGGTCAGCCGTACATCTATCGCATGGGCGACTCGTATCGCGAGGTTTACGCGCTGCACACGAATGAGGATTCGTCGATTGCGATGCGCGCGCCGGGCCATCCGCAGGCGTCGTTCGCGGTGGAAACACTCGTCGACGAGCTCGCTTACAAGATCAAGATGGATCCGGTTGAGTTTCGCAAGAAGAACCTGCGCGACGAGGTTTATCACCGGCAGCTAGACCGCGGCGCTCGCGAGATCGGATGGTCCAGGAGGAATCCGGTTGCGGGTGGAAATGCTGGTCCATTGAAGCGCGGGATTGGTTGCGCTGTCGGCACGTGGGGCGGCGGTGGAAACAATCAATGCAAAGTTGATGTGACGATCTCGCGCGACGGATCGGTGCTCGTCGCAGTCGGCACGCAGGATCTCGGAACGGGAACACGCACGTACACGAGAGCGATCGTTGCCGAAGAGCTCGGGCTCGGGATCAAGGACGTGAAGGAGCGCATCGGCAACTCGAAACTCGGCGCCGCAAATCCGTCTGGTGGATCGACAACAGCGCCGTCGTTGTCGCCTTCGGTGAAAGACGCGGCAATCAAAGCGCGCATGTTGATGGCGGAGCGTGTCGCGCCTCTACTCGGTAATCCGAAGCCTGAAGAGGTGATGTTCGCTGAGGGCAAAGTCTCGGCGAATGGCAAAACGTTGTCGTGGCAACAGGCGGTGGCAGCGCTGCCTGCGGCGGGCATTACGTCGCATGGTGAGTGGCGTGCGGACTTGCAGGCGCGTGGCATTCACGGCGTGTGTTTCGCCGAAGTGGAAGTGGACGTTGAAACAGGCCACGTCAAACCGATCAAGATGGTCCACATTCAGGATGGCGGGTTGCCGTTGAATCGTTTGACGATGGAGAGCCAGATCAACGGCGGCATGATCCAGTCGCTCGGCATGGCGCTTTGGGAAGGACGCGTGATGGACGCGCAGCTCGGCATGATGCTCAATCCCGGCATGGGCGATTACAAGGTGCCGGGCAGTCTCGAGATGCCGGAGATGGTGCCGCTCATCGACGACGAAGATAAACGCGAGGCGGTGATCGGGATCGCGGAAGGCTGCATCATTCCTGCGGTTGGCGCGCTGGCGAATGCGGTTTTCAATGCGACGGGCGTGCGCGTGCGCGAGACGCCGATCACGCCTGACAAGATTTTGATGGGGCTAATGAATTCGAATGTTTTGAGCCGAGGATAAACAGATGAAATCGTTTGAGTGGACGAATCCAGCGAGTGTTAGTGAAGCGGTAAAGATGCTTACCATCGCGTCAGGTGATATCGATGATGCGCCGCGGCCGATTGCGGGTGGGCAGGACCTGCTGACGACGATGAAGGATTACACGTCGCGTCCGGTGCGTGTCGTGAATCTCAAGAACATTCGCGGGCTGGATCGGATCACGGTGAATGCGCGTGGGCTCACGATCGGCGCGCTCGTGACGTTGAGTGAGCTCGAGGAACACGCGGGGGTGCGCAAGAGTTTTCCCGGGCTTGTTGAAGCCGCGCATTCGATCGCGACGCCGCAGATTCGAAATCTCGGCACGGTTGGTGGAAATCTCTGCCAGCGTCCGCGTTGCTGGTACTTCAGGCTCGAAGAAGTCAACTGTTTAAAGAAGGGCGGCTCGGAGTGTTACGCCGCGCATGGCGAGAACAAGTACAACGCGATCATCGGTGGTGGTCCATCGTACATCGTGCACCCGTCAGACCTCGCGCCGATGTTGCTCGCGCTGGGTGCGTCCGTGACGGTGGTGAGTGCGAAAGGTAAGCGCACGATTCCGTTGGATAAGTTTTTCACGTTGCCGTCGGAAGGAAATATTAGACGTGAAAATGTTTTGAAGAATGAAGAGATCATTACAGAGATCGTAGTTCCTGCTTCGGCGGTCGCCGCGCATTCGACTTACTTGAAATTCAAAGAGCGTGAGTCGCTCGACTTCGCACTCGCGTCCGCCGCGGTGGCGGTGCAACTCGGCACTAATCGAGAAGTGAAGGATGCGCGAATCGTGCTTGGTGGCGTGGCGCCGATACCGTGGCGCGTTCCGGCGGCGGAGAAGTTTGTGATTGGAAAAAGCCTGACGCCGGAAGTGCTCGCCGAAACCGCGAAGATCGCGCTCGCCGATGCGCGTCCGCTCGAGAAGAACGCATACAAAGTCCCGCTCGCCCAAACGCTCGTGCGCCGCGCGTTGGCCAAAGCAGGTCAGTCGTAGACAGGATTTACAAGATTTTTCAGGATTAACATGTAAATCTTGTCCAATCTTGTAAATCCTGTAAAAGACTTACGGAGAATCTTTTATGCCTAATGAATCCGTCGAACCGATGCAATCACCATTTTGCGGGTCGTTGCGCTCGAAGAAGTACTACATGCTCGACCGGCTCGCCACGAGCGCCGATGAGTATCTCGACGCGACTAACCACGTCTGGTGCTGCGAAACGCAGGAAGTGATCGGGCCCGATAACTCGCACGTCGATCCGGAGCGCTGCGGTCCCGGCCGCGCCTGCTACACATCCGCACTCAAATCCGTATAATGAATTTCGGAGGTATCGAAATGCGAAAAGGATTATTGGCAGTCGCAGCGATGCTCGTGGCAGTGAGCGCGCTTGTTTTCAGCTCGCAGGCCGAGAGTGTCAGTCTTCGTGGCGATTACGTTGAGGTGCGGACGGCGAGCGTGTTTGCCGGTGCGTGTCACTACAACGGCGAAGTGGTCACCACCGGACGCGACGCGATGATGGCGTGGAACGTGACCTCCGGAAAATGGCAGGGCGTGGATCTCAGCGGCGTGCGCGTGATGGCGATCGTTAGCTCTGACGCTAATCTCAGTGAAAGCAATGCGGCGCGCCAATCGGAGATCATCATCGACGCGAATGCTTCGCGTACGCAGGCGCTCGCAATGGTCAACGCGCTGAAAGAAAAGTACGCTGCGTCACTTGGTAACGTTGTCGAAGTACGCAGTGCGCCGATCAGCTTCGCGCGCAACGGTCGTGAGTATGCGGTCGTGACGAATGAAGCTGCGATCAATGTCGAAGGGATGCCGAACGACCTCTGCTGCAAGATGCCGAACCTCGTCTGGTACGCACCACTCGTCGGCCTTGAGAATCGAAAGGTTGGTTACACCTCGAAGGCGCTCTATTCCGGTAAAGTTGTCGGTGAGCCGTGGTCGCGATCGGGTGAGAACAGCGCGTTCTACGGTACCTTTTCTCTCTAAACAGATTATTCTAAGAGCGGGGGCAAGCCCCTCTTCCTGACTTGTTCTTTCTTGAAGCGTTCATTCCTTGAAGCACCTAAGAAAAGAGAACAAGTCAGGAAGAGGGGCTTGCCCCCGCTCTTAGATATTTAAAACTGCAGTCGGCAGACCCTCGGAAGAAACACTCACCACCACAGTTCCCTTTGCCGCCACACTGATCTGAGCGCGGCCGTTGTAGAGCTCGACTTTGCGTGATGTACTTGACGTGCCGAGGTTGTCGATCAGGCGCCCGTCACCTGCTAATCCAAAGCGCACAACGTTGCGCGCATCGAGACATAAAACGTCCTTTGCATCGACAAGCTGCGCTTCAACAGTCGCAACATCACTCGTAGAGCTCAAAACTTTCAGCACGAACTTCGCCGGCTTGTCCCACTTCTCGGTCTGATACACGAACCGGATCTCATCCCACACCCCAGCCGTTCCGACCTTTGGCGCCGCGCGAAGAACATTTTCGCCCGGCTTGAACTTCACGAGCCAACGCAATCCCGCCGCCGGAAAGTCCTGACTGTTTCGCTTCTTAACACCCGCCGACACGCCATTCACAAACAGTTCAACCTTCTCGCAGTTTGAGTAAACCTTCACCAGCTTCGGTTCGCCAGCCTCGCCCCAGCGCACCGGCTGCGTGTGCCCGTAGATGTGGACCATAAACTTCCTGGCCCAGTACGACTGAAAGACAAAATACCCTTCCTTCAACGTGAGATCGCGCTCGACGAGTCCCTTTTGATTGACGCGCGGCACCGGATTGCCGGGCCGCAACGTCGTCGCGAAGTCTTTGAAGATCCACTGCGCACTGCCCGTCAGCTCAGGCATCGTCTCCTGCTCTTTCAAATGCCAGTCAAACAGATCGCAGATGTACGTCTCCGACCAATCACCTTCCTGCGGCGCGCGCGCGAGGATCTGCTCGATTTCAGAATGACGGCGCGCGTGACTGTCGCCGCCCCATTCCATGTGCAGAAAGTGATCGACTTTCTTGATCTCCGCCTGCACGCGCGTTTTGTATTCGGTGTATTTGCCCTGGTACCAGCCAGACCAGATCGACGGCGAGTAAACATCGACGACGTCTTTGCAAAAATCACAACGCCGGATCGCGGTCTTGCGCGACGGATCGAGCGTGTGCGCGAGCGTGTTGAGCTCGATCATGAACGCGCGAATCTTATCCTTATCAAACTCTTCGAAGTCGCCGGGCCAGTCGTTCTCGTTGCCGAGTCCCCAGATGATGACGGACGGGTGATTGCGATGCTGATCGATCATGTTGCGCAACATGCGGCGCGCCTGTTCCTTGTAGCGCTCGCCGCCCAGCCCGCCGCGACACCACGGAATCTCTTCCCACACGAGCAAGCCGAGTTCGTCGCAGAGATCGAGAATCATGCGTGATTGTTGAAAGTGTCCGAGACGGATGAAGTTTGCGCCAAGCTCTTTGATCAACTGCATCTCTTTGCCCATGAGCTCGTCGGTCATCGCGGCTCCGACACCGGCGTGATCTTCGTGCCGCTGTGTGCCGCGAAGCAGCAGTCGCTCGCCGTTGAGTTTGAATGGACCGTTTTTGACGAACTCAAACGAGCGCACGCCAAAGCGTTCACCGGCCCGCGATATGCCACGATCATTCGCCACCGTTACGAAACAGCTGTAGAGGATCGGCTCTTTTGGCGACCACAGCATTGGCGACCCGATCACAAACGTGGATAGATCGAGAGTGCCTGTCCAGGGATTGAGCTTCGAAGATGTTGAATGAATGAGCCGATTATTTACGTCAACAACTTCGACGCTAACCTCGACCTCGTCCTTGATCTCTGAAGGATTGTAAAGTCGAGCTCGAACGGTGACTTTCGCCTTTCCGTTTGGCAGCAGCTCCGGAATCACGTGTACACGCTCGATCGAAAGCGCCGCCACGTAGACCAGGTTCACATAACGGTAAAGCCCGCCGTAAAGATTGAAATCGCTCAGATTGGACGGAATCATCTCGAGGTCGCGCGAGTTGTCGCACATCACGGCGACAGGCAACGCATCCATGATCTTCGGGCGCGCGTTGACCTGGTCAGTGATATCGATTGTGAATTCGTCGTAGCCGCCGACATGCGAGCCAACCTTGTCGGTGTGAACGAACACCTCGGTCTTTTGTCCCGCGCCTTCAAAGTGCAACAGCGTGCGACCCGCCGGATATGGATTCTTAATCGCCAGCCTCGTTCGATACCAGCCGGGTCCCTGGTAGTAAGGCACGTCGGGATCGACGGCGTCGAAGGCGTTGAAGCAATGAGGCACTTGCACTTTCGTCCAAACGTTCGCGTCGTCATTGGCTTTCCGCCACGCTTCCCATGGACCACCGAGACCGCCGCGCCGGTATTCCCACTCCTTTATTCGCTCGGAGAATAAGAATTTTGCGGTGGTTTTGCCGAGTAAAGCGCTGGCGACTATTGCTGTTGATGCGGACTGCAAAAAGGCTCGTCGACTGATGGGCTTCATTTTAGCCACGGATTATACGGATAAAAATCCGGATTTCATCCGTTAAATCCGTGGTTAAATGTCCTCCATGAACGGGTACCTGACATTCATTGCATTGATCTTTCTCTTTCAGAACGGCAACATCGATCTCCGCAAGTCTGCACTCAAATCAACAACTCCATCAGACGAGATCGTCCGCATCGACATCAATCACGACGGCAAGCCTGACATTCTCGAGCGCTGGTGGAACGGCAAGCGCGTCCGCTGGCTCGACGAAAACGGCGACATGCTCCCCACCGATACGCGCGGCGATCAGGTCGGCGACGTGATGCAGATCGACAAAAACGGCGACGGCATTTACGACAGCGAAACAGACATCAACATCAAGTGGGCCGACAACGACGGCGACGGCCGCGCAGATCTTCAGGCATTCGTCACGGAGGGACGCGCGTGGTCCAACGGCACTTTCGATCCCGGCGAGTCGCACTGGATGGTCTTCATCGACGTCGAGAAAGACGGCGTGCTCGGCTGGGTCGATTGGACAAAATACGATTTCGGCAACGACAACTGGGGCTATACCGGCACGACTGACTGGCTTCCCGATTACAACGGCAACGCTGTTTTTCTGAAAGTTCACCGGCCGCCGCAGTCGCTTCCCGATCCGCGTCTCAACTGGGAAAACCCTTTTGCTTTTTATGATTTCGACAACGACGGCGTGAGCGAGATGGCGATCCGCTGGCTCGATCCGGTGCCGCCGCTCGACAAAGACGTCACGAGGCTTTCAGGTGTGTTGAGCGAGGCTTTTGCGACGTTTGATCTCGACAACGATTCCACCAAAGGGAACGAGACTGATTACGATATGTCGTTGCGCGGCGCGGGTGGACCGGGCATTCCGTACCGGCAGTTTACGCACAAGTATCCCGCGCTCAAAGGCAATCCAAAGTTCGATGGTTGTTTTCAGTGGAACAACTGGCGGCAGATCGACGAGCTGATGTACATGCCGCACGAGAAGAGTTACGACGAGTTTTTCAACGCGCGTTGGGCCACGATGTATTTCGTCTTTGACGAGGACGACGACGATCATCGCTGGGAACGTGTCGAGATGTATTACCCGATGCATGGTTTTGGTGGTCCAAAGGATATCGATCTGTATTCGACGAAGAAGTGGCGTCGTGGTAACTACGCGGAGCTCGCGATGGCCGGGCCTGACGAAAAGCCCGGGCTTTCGGGTCATCCGCAGGCTGACTCACTCGGCGATCGTGGTGAGTTTGATGAAGACAATTCGGGTGGCGGCAAGCTTTACGTCGGCGTGTTCGATCGCAAGTTGCATTTAGCGGGGGCGGAGTGGGGCGCGTGGACTGTTGATAAGAATGCCGAGTATCACGGCGGGAGTAAGACGCCTTCGCCGAAGCCGATTGCGCCGCGCGTTGAGGAGCTGGTGAAGTACACGGACACGGATAACAACGGATTTTTAGACACGATTGAGTACGATTATGACGGTGATCGAACGATCGATCTGCGCGTGTCGCTGCTGGATTATCGCACTCCGAGCAATCCCCATCCGGACGTTGTGCCGCTGATCGATACGCACAAAGAAGGCTGGAAGGGTTTGAATGTGCTATTCGGGGAGATCGCGAGCCAATCGTTTCAGGAAGGACTGATGGTCTACCGCGCGGCGTGGCGACGCGGATTAACGACGCCCGAGATCGACAAGCTCGCCTCCGCCTCGGCGATCGGTGAGCGTTACGATCATGGTTACTGGTTGAAAGAAAAGATCTTTCGGGAGATCCGGAAGCGCATTCGCGGCACCGCATTAGAAAAAGACCTAACGCGCCTCTATTACACGGGCCAGTTCGAGGAATATGCCCGCCGCATCGCGGAAGTCCCAGCGAAGTAGTCCACAGACTACTCAGATGACACAGATTATCTGTGTAATCTGTAGATGAAAAATTTTTATCTTCCTATAAAGATTATAGCTTTGACTCTTGGCCCAACCCTCCGTAGCATCCTCGCTTGCTTGCCCGCAGGAGGGGAACCCCATGCCACAGAACCGAGTCAGCATCTTTGATACGACTTTACGTGACGGCGAACAGTCGCCCGGCTGCTCGATGAACCTGACTGAGAAGGTCCGGATGGCCAGTAGGCTCCAGGACCTCGGTGTCGACATCATCGAAGCCGGCTTTCCAATCGCTTCCGACGGTGACTTCGCCGCCGTCAAAGCTATCGCGGCGCAGTGCCAGCACGTGAAGGTGGCCGCGCTCTGCCGCACCGCCGAACAGGACGTCGCGCGCGCTGCCGAGGCGCTGAAGTATGCTGCTCGTCCGCGTATTCACACCTTCTGCGCAACGTCTGATATCCATCTCGAACACAAGTTGAAGAAGACGCGCGCCGAAGTGATCGCGATGACGCGCGCCGCCGTGCGACAGGCACGCAGCTACGCCGATGACGTTGAGTTTTCAGCAGAAGATGCGACGCGCAGCGATATCGACTATCTGTGCGAAGTGCTCGACGCTGCGGTTGATGCGGGCGCGTCAGTGCTCAACGTGCCGGACACGGTTGGATATACGACGCCGAACGAATACACGCGTCTGGTCCAAGAAGTGCGCCAGCGTGTCGTGAGAGATCGAGACGACGTGATCATCAGTGTGCACTGTCACAACGATCTCGGGCTCGCAGTCGCAAACAGTCTCGCGGCGATCGAAGCGGGGGCGCGGCAGGTGGAGTGCACGATCAACGGTATCGGCGAGCGTGCGGGCAATGCGTCGCTCGAAGAGATCGTGATGGCGCTCCACGTGCGCGCAGATCGTCTACCGTTTGAGACAAACATCAAAACCACCGAGCTTTATCCGACGAGCCAACTACTTTCGAGCATCGTCGGATTCGACGTGCAACCGAACAAAGCGATCGTCGGTCGCAATGCTTTCGCACATGAGGCCGGGATTCACCAGCACGGCGTGATCAATAATCCGCTTTGTTATGAGATCATGACACCGGAATCGGTCGGCGTGCCTGCGAACTCGCTCGTGCTCGGCAAGCATTCCGGACGACACGCATTGTCGCTGCGCTATGCTGAGCTTGGTTACGACGTCACGGCGGCGGAGCTCGATGCAGCGTACATGAGATTTACAAACCTGGCGGATCGCAAGAAGAACATCTACGATCAGGACTTGATTTCGTTGATAGGCAACACCCAAAACGTGGCAGCAGCTTAGCCACAGATTCCACGGATGAACACGGATTGTCTTATCAGTGTTTATCCGTGAAATCCGTGGCGAAATAAGGCAAAGGGTTTTATGAAAACAAGAATTACGATTCTTCCCGGGGATGGGATTGGACCAGAAGTCACGGTGGAAGCAGTCAGAGTGCTGCAAACGGTGGCAGCGATTCACGGTTACCGGTTCGAATTTGAAGAGCACGCCATCGGCGGCGATGCGATCAAGCGATTTGGCTCGCCACTCCCGCGAGCCACGCTCGATGCAGCACTCGCGTCAGATGCTGTGTTGCTCGGCGCGGTAGGGTCGCCGGAATTCGATCGCGTGCCACCGAATCAACGTCCCGAAGCAGGTCTGTTGTTGCTGCGAAGCGCGCTTGGCGGGTATGCGAACCTGCGGCCAGCAATCGCCTACTCGTCAATCGCGGCTTGTTCGCCCGTGCGCACCGAAGTCGCGTCAGGCGCCGATATTCTCATCGTGCGCGAGCTGCTTGGTGGTCTCTATTTCGGCGAGCCGCGTGGGATTGCTTCTGATGTCGCGACAAATACGATGCGCTATTCGGTCGAGGAGATTGAGCGCGTTGCGAGGGTCGCGTTTGAAGCGGCGCGCAAACGTCGTGGCAAAGTCACTTCCGTTGATAAAGCGAACGTGCTCGAGACTTCGCAACTCTGGCGACAGACTGTGATTCGCGTCTCGCAGGATTATCCTGACGTGACGCTCGAGCATCTTTACGTCGATGCGTGTGCGATGCACTTGATCACTAACCCGCGGCGCTTCGATGTGTTGTTAACTGAGAATCTCTTTGGCGACATTCTTTCTGACGAGGCGGCGGTGATTACCGGATCGTTGGGCATGCTCGCGTCGGCGTCGATCGGCGGCGAGGTCGGGCTTTACGAGCCGGTGCACGGCTCGGCGCCTGACATCGTCGGGCAGCACGCGGCGAATCCGTGTGGCGCGATCGCGTCAGCAGCGATGATGTTGCGCTACTCGTTCGGCCTCGAGCAGGACGCGAGCGACATCGAGACCGCAATTCAAGACGTGCTCGAAGCTGGGTATCGAACGCCTGATATTGCTGAAGGCACGGGCGGATATGTCGTGACGACGAGCGAGTTTGGTGAGTTGATTTGCCAGGCTGTCGCCGAGATCGCTGACATGCGCCACGCGTATCACGCGGTGTAACTCGTCATGCCTACGCTATTCGATAAACTCTGGCAGTCGCATGTCGTTCGTGAAGCACGTGGTGAGCCCACGCTGCTCTACATCGATCTGCATCTCATTCACGAGGTGACGTCGCCGCAGGCGTTTGACGGTTTACGCCAGGGAGGCCGGAAGGTGAGACGCCCGGATCTAACTTTCGGCACTGTGGATCATAACGTTCCCACCACCGATCGCAGTCTGCCGATCGCTGACGCTATCGCTGCTAATCAAGTCGAGACACTGCGCCGAAACTGCGATGAGTTTGGCGTGCAACTCTACGACATCAACTCGCCCGAGCAGGGCATCGTTCACGTCATTGGACCAGAGCTCGGACTGACGCGGCCCGGCATGACGATCGTCTGTGGGGATAGTCACACGAGCACGCATGGCGCGTTCGGCGCACTCGCGTTCGGCATCGGGACGAGTGAGGTCGAGCATGTTTTGGCGACGCAATGTCTGCCGCAGAACAAGCCGTTGACGATGAAGGTCGAGACGCGCGGCGCGCTGCCGGAAGGTGTGACGGCGAAAGATCTGGCGCTCGGCATCATCGGTAAGATCGGTACTGACGGTGCGACCGGATGCGTGATCGAATACACGGGCGAAGCGGTGCGAACGCTTTCGATGGAAGGTCGCATGACGTTGTGCAACATGAGCATCGAAGCCGGCGCGCGTGCGGGGATGATCGCTCCTGATGAGACTACGTTCGCGTATCTCAAGGGTCGCAGGTTCTCTCTTGATGAAGACGTGGATTACTGGAAGACATTGCAGAGCGATACCGATGCGATATTCGATCGCACAGTTGAAATCGATGCCTCGCAACTCGAGCCGTTTGTGACGTGGGGCACGAGCCCGGGCATGGTCGTGCCGGTGACGAGTTATGTTCCCGATCCCACGGACGAGGCAGCGCAGCGCGCGCTCGAATACATGGCGCTCGAGCCGCGCACAAACATTCAAGAGATAGCTATTGATCGCGCGTTCATTGGCTCGTGCACGAATGCGCGTATCGAGGATTTGCGCGCGGCGGCGCGTGTGGTGAAGGGTTACCGGATCAACTCGTCAGTGAGCGCAATGGTCGTGCCCGGTTCGCAGGCAGTGAAGCGCGCGGCGGAACGCGAGGGCCTCGATCGGATTTTTCATGAAGCGGGATTTGAGTGGCGTGAAGCTGGATGTTCGATGTGTTTGGGAATGAATGAGGACATCTTGCAGCCGGGAGAGCGCTGCGCGTCGACGAGTAATCGCAACTTCGAGGGAAGGCAGGGACGCGGCGGCCGCACGCACCTCGTGAGTCCGATGATGGCGGCGGCGGCGGCGATCAAAGGACACTTCACGGACGTGCGGCAGTGGCAATTTAAATAAGCCACGGATGAACACGGATGAAAGCATTTACGAAACATACCGGACTTGTAGCCCCGTTAGATCGTGCCAACGTCGACACGGATCAGATCATTCCGAAGCAGTTTCTGAAGCGTATCGAGCGTACGGGGTTTGGTGAGTTTCTTTTTTACGACTGGCGTTCGGATCCAACTTTCGTTCTCAATCAACCACGTTACAAAGGCGCGTCGGTTCTCGTTGCAGGGAAGAATTTTGGTTGTGGATCGTCGCGCGAGCATGCACCGTGGGCGCTCGGTGAGTTTGGATTTAGAGCGATCGTGGCGCCGTCATTTGCTGATATTTTCGCGAATAATTGCTTCAAGAACGGCATGCTGCCGATCACACTCACGACCGAACAGGTCGAAGAGATCATGTCGCGCGCGCAGCAGCACGAGGGTTACGAGCTGACAGTCGATCTCGAACGGCAAACGATCGAAGATTCGCGTGGGTTGTCGATCTTATTCGTGGTTAGTGAGTTTCAGCGTTACTGCTTGTTAGAGGGGTTGGATGATATCGGGCTTACGTTAAAGCATGAGGATTTGATCCGTGAGTATGAACTTAGCCACGGATGACATCGATCTCGCTGTAAAACGTGTTGCCCCAGTTGTCGTAAAGCTCGGTTACGTAGATATCGAAAAGCAGGTATCGATGCTTGCCTAAATCGCTCACGCTGGCAGCGTATTGACCACCCATCTCACCTCCATCCGGCAGCGTGCTCACGAGCGCGATCAATTTCCAGCCACAACTCGCGGGATCGACACCGCGTTTCGGATCGAGATTGAACTTCGGATCTGATCCATCCGACGCGTAGAGTTTGTACAACTGTGGACCACGTGAGTTCGGGTGCCACGAGTAAGTGTTGACCTGCGCGATCGAGATTGCTGATCCGAAGTCCATGCGAAAGCGGCCCCCCGAGCTTCCCGCCTTGAAGTAAACATTCGAGCCCGGCTCATCTTCATCGCGTGGCAGTCGACCGTCTGTGAGCGCTGCGAGCTCTGCGCTGCCGCCGTCCAGTTCGCCGTCGATCATAGTGAGCTTCGCGTGCGTCGCGGCGTCGTCTTTGGATGGGGAAGCGACGTTCTTGAATTTGAAGTCGCGGCTCGCGACGCTGCTCGGGTTGTGATCGAAGATGATCCCCGGACCGAGCAGAAGGAACAAGAAAATTTTGGCCACGGATGACACGGATTTTATTCGGATAAGAATCGATATAAGCTTGTTTGTTTATATTCTTCGCCGGGACGAAGCACTGTCGAAGGGAAGTTTCGATGGTTCGGCGCGTCGGGGAAGTGCTGCGGTTCAAGACAAAGACCAGTGTACAGCTCGTAAGCGACACCGTTCCGTCCGATCAAACTTCCGGCGAGAAAATTGCCTGAATAAAACTGCATGCCGGGCTCGGTGGTAAAGATCTCGAGCACACGGCCGGTTACCGGTTCGTAGAGTCGCGCGCCAAGTCGCAACGAGCCGTCCGAGTTGTTCAAAACAAAGTTGTGATCGTAGCCACCTGCGACCTTAGCAAGCTCAGAGCCGATGGCCTTGCCTTTGCGAAAGTCCATCGGTGTTCCTGCGACGGCTTTGAGCTCGCCCGTTGGAATCAGATCTTCGCTAACCGGAGTGTAATGATCTGCATTCAACGTCAGCTCGTGGTCCAGGATCGTGCCTGCGCCGCGCAGGTTGAAGTAAGAATGGTTCGTCAGGTTGACGATGGTAGCGCGATCAGTCGTCGCGCGGTAATCAATGCGTAGCTCGTTGTCGAGCAGAGTGTAATCGACGAACGCGGTGAGATTACCGGGATAGCCTTCTTCGCCGTCTTTGCTGAAATAGGTAAGATGTAGCGCCCCATCGCCTTCGCGCACATCCCACATGCGCTTATCGAAACCCTTGAAACCGCCGTGCAGATGATTCGCGCCGTTGTTGCACGGAAGCTGGTATTCAACGCCGTCGAGCGAGAAGCGCCCGCGCGCGATGCGGTTGGCGTGACGCCCGATGAGCGCGCCGAAGTAACGTGGATTGCGAACGTAATCGTCGAGCGTTTCAAAGCCGAGCACGATCTCACCGAAGTTGCCGTCGCGATCAGGTGTCTGCAGCGACGTGACCGCGCCGCCGTAGTTCGTAACCGAGACTTCAAAGCCGGCTTCGTTCTTGAGAGTGTAGACTTTTTTAACCACGGATTTTACGGTTTGCTAAACACGCGGTTCGCTTCTTCCAGTGTCTCGATTGAGCCGACGTCGTACCAGAGGCCCGGCACCTTCCACACATAAAACGGCACGCGCGGGTAGAGCCATTGGACCAGGCGGCCCGGCTGATCGGGATTGTTGCCGTCTTCGATGTACTGGTGAATCAACGGCATCACCCATTGCGGATAGTAATACAGCGCGATGCCGGTCAGCGTGCTCTGCGGCTCTTTCGGCTTCTCTTCGAAATAAGTGATGCGATTCTTCTCGTCGATCACGATCGCATTGTATTTCTTGATCTGTTCGAGATCGCCGACGTCGTAAACGCCCGTCACCGGCGCATTTTTCTGTTTGCAGTACTCACCAAACTCGGCGAGATCTTCGCTAAAGAGATTATCGCCGCCGACAACGATGATGTCGTCTTTGATGTTGTGCTGTGTGAGCACCAGATGCATGTCGCCGATCGCACCGAGCTTGTTTGAATCGTCAGTGCTCTTGTCGTTGACAATGGTGAAACGGAAGTGGAGATCGGGGCGATAGTTCTCGGCCCACTTTTCGAAGTGAGTAACAAACTTCGCATTCGTGACGATGTAAGCGTGGTCGATATCGCGAATGGTGGAGATGTTGTCGAGCACGTGCTCGAGCATCGGCTTACCCGCGACCGGCAGCAGCGGCTTGGGTTGATTGAGTGTTAGTGGATAAAGGCGCGTCGCGTAACCCGCCGCTAAGATTATTAGTTTCATATTGATTCGTGATGTTGATGTCAGCTTTAGACAGGATTTACAAGATGTTTCAAGATTTACAAGTCCGTCAATCCTGCAAAATCTTGTAAATCCTGTCTAAGACTGACTCACCTCCTCCGCGCCGTTCCCGGCACTACGAATGTAAATCTCCGGCTTCAATCCCGTGACACGCTCGTATCCTTCGGCCACGCGCGCACGAAACTCATCAGCATTCTCTTCCCTCACCAAATTAACTGTGGATCCACCAAACCCACCACCTGTCATGCGCGCGCCATAAACTCCGTCGATCTTCTGCGCCAGCTCGACCATCAGATCCAATTCATCAGAACTGACCTCATAATCATCGCGCAAGCTCACGTGCGACTCGCCCATCAACTTCCCAAAGCGAACCAAGTCGTGATGTTCCAGCGCCTCGCCCGCTTCAATCACACGCGTATTCTCCGTCAGCACGTGCCGGCACCGGCGATAAACCACTTCAGGCAATTCACGGCGGTGCTCTTCGAGCTGCCCAAAAGTTACATCACGAAGCGCTCGGATGTTCGGATAAAACTGCGCCAACAATCGCACACCCGTTTCACACTGCGCGCGACGCTCATTGTAAGCGCTCGATGCCAGCTCGTGCTTCACCATCGTGTTGCAAATTATCAAACGAACGTTGTCGGGCAGCGGCAACAGCTTGAATTCGAGTGAACGACAATCGAGCAGCAGCGCGTGCTGCGCCTGTCCAAACAACGAAACAAACTGGTCCATGATACCAACACGCGCACCAACAAATTCGTTTTCCGCACGCTGGCACAGCAACGCGAGCTCGCGCCTGTCGATTTCCAGGCCTGAATTCGCCGTAAGCGCACACGCTGTCGCGACTTCGATTGCGGCCGATGAGCTGAGTCCGGATCCGATGGGGACTTCGCCACGAATTCGCAACGACGCGCCTCGCAGGCGATAACCCGCACGCTCGATCACAACCGCGACACCGATCGGATAATCGCTCCAGTGACCACGTGCGGCGAGATTCGGATCGTCGAGATCAACCTCGACTTCTTCGTTAAAGTTTTCTGAGTGAATTTGCAGTTTGTGTTGATCGAGCGGCGTGAGGCGCACCGAGGTAAAGAAGTCGAGCGCGGCGGGCATCACAAACCCGTCGTTGTAATCGGTGTGTTCACCGATGAGATTCACTCTTCCCGGAGCCCTGAACGTACGCATGCCTCAAGACTTAGTTAGCCACAAAAAGGCGCAAAAACACAAAAATGATTTTGCTTAATTCTTTTGCGCTTTCTGTGCCTTTTTGTGGCTAAAAAATTTTTGTGCTTCTTTGTGGCTAATGGGGATTCGCGACGTCCATCACGATCCGCCAGATGCCATTTCGCTTCTTCCAGATCCGCACGTAGCTACCATTCTCGATCACATTCTTCGTGTCGTCGATCACTTCATACGTCCCATGCGTGTAACCGAGGTCGCCCGCGAGCGAGACGACGCCGCCGATTGGCTTCCACCTAATCCGGCCCTTAGGTGTTGCCAACGCCTCAGTCGCGGCCTGAACACCGACGTATGGAAGGTTGTTCGGACGATAAAGCCGGACGTCACGCCCGGCATAAACGGGAAAGACCGCAGCAAGTGCTTGCTTCCGTTGTGCACTGGCATAGTTTCGATCGCGCTCCAGCAATGCCTCTCGCGCCGTTGCCTCGTCGACCGGCTTAAACGACGTCTTCTTGTTCGGATCAGGCGCTGGCGGTTGCCACAACGTTTGTGGTCCACCTGACTGCGGATGGCTGATCCCGAGATCGATGAGGAACTTCCACGTGCCATCCGCCTGCTTCTTCCACACAGTTACAAAGTCGCCATAGCCGGACGGATTCTGATCGCTCCGATCCGCTTTGAGCTCCCATGGTCCAGTCGTGAAACCCAGGTCGCCTGACACTGACATGCCGGCAAACGCAGGCTGCCACGCGAGTAACGGATTCTTGTCTGACGGCGGCACCGGATGTTCCTGCATCCACTGCTTGCCGTTCACAGCACCGGGACGAAACAACAAACCATCGTCGGCGATGAACGCTACAAACGCATCGCGCGCATTCTGCTCCTCGGCCATCTTCGAAAATGCCTGCTCAGTTTTCACCATGTCCTGCAACGCTGACTGTCCTCGTGCAGACATTGCCACGACCAAACAAATAATAATTACAGAAATGTATTTCATAACGTACCTCATCCGTGTAAATCAGCGGCGGCAATCGCCGCCTGTAAGACAGATTCCGGAGTCCATTGATCGATCGGCTTCACTTCGGAAAGCCTGCCGCGGCTCATCACCGCTAGTCGATCACACATCCCAAACAATTCCGGCAAATAAGAGCTTACCATCAACACCGCTTTGTTCTGCGCCGCCAGCGCAGCAATCGTTTCGTAAACCTGCGCTTTGCTGCCGATGTCGATGCCGCGTGTCGGCTCGTCGAGCAAAAGCACGTCCGCGTCCTGGTGCAGCAAACGTGCGACGATCACCTTTTGCTGGTTGCCGCCTGACAACGATTCGACGCTCTGTTGTACTCCGCGCGTCCTGATCTTTAAAGCGTTGACAAGCTTCTCAGTCTGTTTGCGTTGCGCGCCGAGATCCAGCCAGCCCCAACGCGAGCACGAATTGAATCTGGTGACCGTAACGTTGTCGGCGATCGACTGGTTCAACGTCAAGCCGTCGCCTTTGCGATCTTCGCTGAGATATCCGACACCCTCGATTAGACGCATCGCCGGCGTGCTCTGTCCTGGCCGCAAACTCTTTTTGTTTACTTTGATCGTTCCACTTGCTGGACGCTCGAGTCCGAAGATCGTGCGTAACAGCGGCGTGCGTCCGGAGCCCATCAAGCCGGCGATGCCGAGTATCTCACCACGACGCAACTCAAACGATGCACTCTTCAATAATGGAGGCGATGCAAGATTTTGGACGTTAAGTATCGTTTCGATTTGGGCTGCTGTTTGAGAACGTACCGGGAAGAGATTTTGTTGCGCGCGACCGACCATCTTCGCGATCAATTCGTCGTCACTTACGTTTGCGATCTCTCCGCTCGCGACGCTGCGTCCGTCGCGCAAGACTGTGAAGCGATCCGAAATCTGGCGCACCTCTTCAAGAAAGTGACTGATGTAGATTACGGAGATTCCTTCAGCGCTCAACTTGCGGATCAGCGTGAAGAGTTGGGCCACGTCTTCGCGTTGCAAACTGCTCGTCGGCTCGTCCATCAGGATGATGCGCGCGTTGGCAGCGAGTGCACGTGAGATCTCGACGATCTGGCGTGCGGCAACGGAGAGATCGCCGACGCGTTTTTCGGGACGAATGTCTGCGTGCTGAAATGTTTTGAGAACGTCGTTGGTGCGCGCAATGAGCGCGTCGCGATCGAGCCAGCCCAAGTGTGATAAACGCTGCGACGACTCGATGCCCATCATCACGTTTTCGGCGACGCTCAGGTGCGGACAGAGTGAGAGTTCCTGGTGGATCAGTGCGACGCCGTGTGTGCGTGCGTCGAGCGGGTTTGAGGGAGCGTACGGTTTACCGTTGATCTCCATCGTGCCCTGATCAGGGCGCAGCGAGCCGGCGATGACGTTCATGAGTGTGCTCTTGCCCGCGCCGTTCTCGCCGATCAGTGCGTGTACTTCGCCTTCGCGCAGCTCGAGATCGACACCATCAAGCGCGATAGTTGGACCAAAGGATTTGTGGATCTTAGATAGCTTGAGAACAAGCATTCTGTAAGAATTAGACTATTAGACTTTTACTTTCAAGGATTAAGAACCTTAAATTAGAACAAGTCAGGAAGAGGGGCTTGCCCCCGCTGTTTAGAACCCAAGTAGCAGCGGGGGCAAGCCCCTCTTCCTGACTTGTTCTTTGCTTATCGTTCAAATTCCTCCAGGCAATATTTTCAGCGCTCCAATGTGTCGTAGAGCGGCTGAGCGGGCCTTACGCCGCCGCGCTCGTTTGAGCTCGTGATCGCCATGATGCGGACGCGGTCGTTGGTTGGCAGTGTTAATGTTCGCGCGTTCGCAGGCACGTCGAGCGTGTAAACGAACAAATATGAATAGGCGTAAGCTTCGTTGACGCCTGCGGGTGTGTGGCGATGCGATGCGAACCAACCGAGGGGTGTACGCTTGATGAAGCCCGGTGTGATGCCCAGCATCTCGCCGTACGGATCCGTTCTCGTTCGCGATCTCTGCAACAGCGCGGCGACGTCAGGCGGGATGTCCGGTGGTGGAGTGCGCGGCTGTAAACGCACTTCAGTCTGCTTCCACTGTCGATTGTCCCACTGCCCGATGAAGCCACTCCAGTCCTGAACCGTCACTTTCATCTTTTTTCTGCCAACACGAAAAGCGACGTCCTGATCACCGCCGACTGACGCCGCGAGCACGTACAACCGCTGCACCCTCGCGGGCAATGAAATCTCCTGCCCACGCGCCACGAGCGCATTTGCTTTGTCTGGTGGACCAAGACGGAAAGTTATACCGCCGTAAGAAAGCTCATGCGGAAGCATCTCACCAGGCAGCGCGTAACCTTCGCCGTCGAAGCCCGCCTTCATCCTCTCACCATCACGATCCGCGCCCGCGAGATCGTAAGCCAAAGTGATTGGCGTCGATTGTGGTGGAGTTAGGTTCACTGATCGTGGCGCGAGTTTCACCGCAAACGTGCGCGGTTGAAATCGTCCCAGGCTCGTCACCAGCTCGCCTTTATCGATCGATGCTTTGCCTACCGGTTGTTCCTGACTATTAACTTCGCGCGCCGCAATTACCGGCGCCGCAAAGGCGATACGTACGTCCGGTTGTTCGCGCTCGTCAAGCTCAACGATCCGCACGATCAGCTCGTCCGTGTCTTCGGCTTTCTTCAGCGCGAGCACACGAACACGACTACTGTTCGTTCGCAAGATCGAAAATGTCTTGCCTAGTATTCCCGGATGTTTCGAGCTCTCAAACGCGATCAGCGGCTGGTTCAAACGTTGCGCGTGCCAATCAGTTTGGGCACGACGATAATCACCGGCATGCGACGCGAGGCCGTAAATGATCTCGTGTCGTCCCCAATCCTGTGTTGATTGATCGGCGTAGCCCGCCCGTGGAGCGATGCCCGGCGTGCGCAATAGAGTCAAACGAAGTGTGTTGTCGTCAGGCTTATCAGAACCGTACTTGCAGTCGGAAAGGATCGTGACGCCAAACGCACCGCTGCGATCAGTCAGGTCGAACCATTGATGCGACGGCACCTCAAACTTGCGCTCGTCGTTGTTGCCCCGCTCGATCGTACCGATGTCCCAGTTGTAAGTCGCCTTCCCGTTTGCAGCGGTAAGCGGAAACGTCGCTTTGAGATTCGCGTTCGCAGTCTTCCACTCAATGACATCGCTGAACTCGACACGATTCCCCGCATCTCCTGTCGATAAGCGAATCGTTTGAATAAACTTCGAACCTTCGGTCTCGCGCACAACTTCGACCGCCACACGCACAGGACCATTTTCAACTACATGCACTTGAGCGTTCCCACTTACATAAGCGCGCGGCGATTTCTGCTGATCGGTCCAATCCATGTTCCAAGCGGGCCACTGTGCGGGCGTATCGTTCTTAATCGCAAGACGAACCGCCGCACTGAGCAACTCGCGGTCGAGTTGCTTATCAAAAATACTCGCGACGTCTCCATCCCTATTCAACGTGACGCGATAACGCTGATTCTCGAGTGACGTAGGTGAGACCTTCAGCGTCTGACGTGTCGTAGAAAGAGCCGGCCGAATATCGTAAACCGCAAACCCGAGCGGTGGCGTCTTAGCCAAAAACACGAGCTTATTGCCGACGATTTGCGATGGAACGTCGCGACCGTCCGGACCAACCACCCGCGCCCCGCCGACGACTATCGGCATATTCGTCTCAACAACATCTTCGCGCTCGATGTTCAGCGGATTGTAGACAACGATCGATGTTCCAACCGCACGCGTGTCCAATTGCGAAGCGATTCCTTCCGTCGCACTCGTCAACACACTTGCAAACTGATTCATAGCGATCACATCGTCGTTCCACGAAAAGTTAAATGCCTTCGGTGTCGCGGTGCCCGGTAGAATGTCGTGAAACTGGCCGCCCATCACGAGCACCCACGCATTATTCAATCGCTCCTGCGGATACACACGCGTTCCCAACCATGCCGCGCCCACGGAAGCCTTTTCAGCCGCGTCAGCAAGCAGCTCATTCTTCCGGTTCCAACGTTTCTGATACGCCTGCGAAGTGATCGATCCGGCGGAGTGATCAGTTAACAACAGATCACCTTCATAGCGCGGCAGCCGAGCGATGTGTTCCGGACGAATGTTGAGAAACATCTGCTCCGCCGTCGCCGAGACGACTTTCAATGGACCACCAACGACAGCAGCCTGCGCTTCGACGAGCGCATTGTTACGCGTGACGATCGCTTCCATCATGCGCACCGAATCTTCGCGGGGGCTTCCGCCGGTATCACCCGTGCCGTAATAGTGATAATCAGTGAATAAGCCACTCGCTTTTCCATTTCGATCGACACGACGCGGCCAATCGACCGTGTTGTTGCCGGGCGTCGCAGGGCTCTTGCTGATGTCTTCTCTGACTTGTCCGCCGTAACTGCCGGGATTGAGTGCCGCGACGATCCCACGCCCGTCTGGTCCGACCCAGTAACCAACGTTGAAAGGAATGCCGCGCGGCGTTTCCTCGATTGAGCCGGGGCCACCGGCTGCGGCCGCCGAATTCCACGTGAGCTTTTGTGTCGAGAACCCTTTCAATCCGGCGTGCGCGAGAATGCTCGGCAGCGACGCGGGAAAACCAAAACAGTCAGGCAGCATGTACTCCGCACTCGTCTTGCCAAACTCACTTTGAAAAAATCGATTGCCGTAGAGTATCTGCCGGAAGATCGACTCCGCTGACGGAGAATTGACGTCGCCCTCTTCCATCGACGAGCCTGCCGGAAACCATCGACCCGCGGCGACGTACTGCTTCAGGCGCGCGTAATCAGCGGGCCAGTATTCACGCATCATGCGATAGCGATTCGCGCCGCTGAAGTTGAAGATGTAGTGCGGATACTTGTCGATAAGCGCGAAGTTGTCGTGCAGCGTTTTGGGAATGTAGTCGTTGATGACGCGCGGATACTCCCAGCGCCACTGCGTGTCGAGATGCGCGTACGCGACGACATAGAGCGTCGGATCTTTAGTGAGATCGGTTTGTGCTGAGACCGTCAGAAAACTTGCGAGTAAAACAGCAAGAAGCTTGGTGAATGCTCGCATGTGCGTGGGCTCCTTTTGCCGCGACAGGATAACAGAGCGTGTTAGAATGCGCAGCCATGACAATTTCATTCTCGGATCGCGTGACGGTCCCTGACGAGGTCCTGATCTCGCAGCTTCAGGAAGAGTCGGTAATTCTGAATCTCGATAGCGAACGCTACTACGGGCTCGACGACGTCGGCACGCGCTTTCTATCAGTCCTCACAACTTCAGAATCGATCGAGACTGCCTACGACAAGCTTCGTCACGAATACGACGTCGATCCGCAGGTTCTACGCGAGGATCTGGCTGCGCTCGTCGAGAACTTGATCGATCAGGGGCTCGTCGAAATTTCACGCAAAGACGCAAAGATCGCAAAGACGCAAAGGAGAATTTAGCCCGCCTTTGCGGCCTTTGCGATCTTTGCGTCTTTGCGTGAAAAAGCCTAATGAGCGCCTCGGCCAAATTAACAATCCAAGCCAACGCCCGCCTTGATGCTCGCGACGGATTAAACGGATCTGATGCTGAGTTGATCCTCCAGGCGTACGAGAAATGGGGTGACGACTGCGTCAAACACCTGATCGGCGACTTTGCTTTCGCGATCTGGGACGAGAGCCGACAGCGGTATTTCTGCGCCCGTGATCATTTCGGTGTGAAGCCATTTTACTTCACGCACATCAATAACGAGTTTGCGTTTAGCAGCAGTCTGAACGAGCTGCGCCTCAACCCGCGAGTCTCAAACACGCTCAACGAGATCGCAGTCGGCGACTATCTGCTGTTCGGAGTAAACCAGGATCTATCGACGACGATCTTTAAAGACATTCAGCGACTAAAGCCCGGCCACACACTCACCGTCGCAAACGGCTCGATCACAGTAAAGCCTTACTGGACACTGGAACCATCAACCGAAGTGCGCTATCGAGATCCGATTGCTTACGTCGAACGTTTCTCAGAGCTCTTATCACGCGCAGTAAAAGATCGTATAGACACTGATCGCGTCGCAATCTCGATGAGCGGCGGGCTCGACTCAGCCAGCCTCGCGGCACTTGCGCGTGAACAAGGCAAAGATGTTCGCGGTTTCGCGGTTGTTTATGACAGCCTGATCCCGGATGAGGAGCGCCATTATTCGGCTTTAGCCGCCGAGCACATTGGCATTCCAGTTACGCATTTAAATGCCGATCGATATTCGTTGTTTGACGCGCAGACGCCGGATGAAATGGATCAGCCAGAGCCGTTTTTGATATCTGCGCTAACGGGACAGTTCAACGATCTGCTGCGACTGGCTGCGGATTTCAGTCCGATAATGCTCACCGGTTATGACGGCGATGCGTTTATGAACGTGCCGCAGCCCCCGGGAATCAAAACGCGGATAAAGAGGCTAATTCCGAAGAAACGGGCGGCCACGGAGGGCATCCCCTACAGTTGGCTGAACGAGGAGTTTGCGAAACGTACCGATCTGGTTGAGCGGTGGAAAAGGCCGTCGATCAGTCAGGCGAGTCCTTTGAATCCGATTTGGACGGCGCTGTTTGAAGGTTATGATCGAAGCTCTACTAAACTAAATCTCGAGGTGCGTCATCCGTTCATGGATGTGCGGCTCGTTGAATTTTTGTCATCGATTCCGGTGGAGCCGTGGTGCGTTAATAAGCACATTCTGCGCGTCGCAATGAGCGATAAACTACCGTCCGCCGTACTTAATCGACGAAAAACACCACTCGTAAGCGATCCGGCTCTTCAATTGGTACGGCGCGGTAGTGTAAGATGCCTCGATAGTTTTGAGGTCAGTCCGCAGCTCAGGACTTTTGTTAACCTGGATCGTCGACGATCACTGGCGGATGAAGAGACATCCGACGGCCTCTGGGCCAATCTCCGAATCTTCGCGTTGAACTACTGGCTCGCTAACTCCCAGCCCGGTGTTCGACGAACGTCGCAAACGCAGGTGACTACAGTCGCGGCAACAAAGACTTCAAACGCTTAAACTGGATGAAGATGGAGATGATGCATGGAACGTAAACCCAACCCCACCACCCAGGAACTCGAAACGAAGAAGCCATATCACAAACCGGAAGTCGTCATTTACGGAAACATTCGCGAGATCACCGGGAACGCTGGTTCAAAGGGGAATGTGGATGGAGGCGGTGGCGCGGCCGCCGGACCCAAAACCGGAACCTGATCTCAGTCATGCATTACCGGTGCTCGATCTATGGTCTCGGAGTGATCTCCAACAGAGCAATTCCCGGCGTTTCTCCTTCAACAATAGCATCGGAAGACGTTCGTATTTCCTTCGGCTCACTTCCCGCATGGCTCGATGAAGTAACCGCCATGCAGGTTGAGACCTCCTACGTCGCAGATTACAAAAGTGAATGTGGTGAGCCTGCCTTGCGCGTGTTTCGCGTGCGCGACGGCGAGTTTTACAGGTTCTGCTACGCCGACGAGACGGAGTTTGTAATCGACAAAGCAGGTACCGAGGTGTGGGCTGCATGGCGTGAGCCTTTGACGCTCGCAGACACGACGACGTACCTGCTTGGTCCAGTGATGGGATTCGTGATGCTGCTGCGCGGCGTTGTTTGTCTGCACGCGAGCGCGGTTGCGATTGGAGATGAAGCGATCGCGTTGCTCGGTCCGGCAGGATCAGGTAAGTCGACAACGGCGGCGGCGTTTGCGGAGCGCGGTTACAACGTTCTCGCAGAAGATGTCGTGACACTGGACGATCGCGGCGATCACTTTCTCGTGCGGCCGGGTTATGGGTTGATTCGTTTGTGGCCCGCGGCGGTGAAAGCGCTTTATGGATCGGAGACGCACTTGCCGAAGCTCACGCCAAACTGGGACAAGTGCTACCTCGATTTGAACGATAACTTCCAGCGGCGGCCATTGCGGCTCGCGGCGATCTATCATCTCAGCGAGCGACGTCACGATGCCACCGCGCCTTTCGTGCAAGCGCTCGATCGCGCGGCAGGGTTGATGGCACTCGTGGCGAATACGTACGCGACGAAGCTGATGGACAAACACATGCGCGCGCGTGAGTTTGAATTGTTGACGCGCGTCGTGAGCAACGTGCCCGTGCGACGAGTAACGCCGCATTCTGACGTCGCGCACATCCCGGAACTGTGTACACGGATCTTATCGGATTTTCAATCCGGATTTTAAATCCGTGTTATCCGTGGCTAATGTTTTCTCTTCACTTCTACGGCCAAATGCTCGCTGACGCTTCGCGTATGGAGGCGTACGCGGCGGCGCTTCGACACACAGTCAATCGCGATTCTGTCGTGATGGATCTCGGCTGTGGCCCCGGTGTTTTCGCACTTCTCGCGTGCAAGCTCGGGGCGCGACGTGTTTATGCGGTCGAGCCGGACAATGTGATTGGTCTGGCGCGTGAAGCCGCCGCCGCTAACGGCTTCGCTGATCGAATCGAGTTCTTCGAAAAGCTCTCGACCGAGATCACGCTGCCAGAGCCCGCAACCATCATCGTTTCTGATTTGCGCGGTGTGCTGCCGTGGTTCGAACAAAACATTTCCTCGATCATTGACGCGCGCAAAAGACTACTTGCGCCTCGCGGCGTGCTGATCCCGCGCCGCGATATTTTGTGGGCGGCAGTTGTCGAAGCGCCCGAGCAATACGCGGAGCTTGTTACGCCGTGGCAGAACCGGTTTGACCTCGATCTCTCCGCCGGAACACGCTTCATTACGAACAACTGGCGGAAGACTCATATCAAGCCGGAACAATTTTTGGCCGAGCCCGTGTGTTGGAACACGATCGATTACAACGAAATTGAGAGTCGGGACGTGCGTGCTGAGATCTCGTGGCGCGCAGCACGAAATGGAACGGCGCACGGATTTACGGTCTGGTTTGATTCAGAGCTGGGCGATAATAACAGGGATATCGGTTTTTCAAATCATCCGTCGGCGCCGCGAATGATCTACGGCCAGGGCTTCTTCCCTTTTTCTCAGCCGGTTGAAGTTTCGCAAGACGATCGCATTGAGTTGCGGCTCGCGGCGGATTTCGTGCAAGACAATTACGTTTGGCGCTGGGACACCGATTTCATCGATCAAAAAGTGAGTTTCAAGCAGTCGACGTTCTACGGCGTACCGCTCTCCACAGCGCAACTTAGATAATGTTCAGCTCAGTCAAAATCCTCAGCTCGAAACTACGCAAGGCGCTCGCGCAATTGCCTTACCTGCCGCGCGCGTTGAAGCTCGTTTGGGCTGTGGCGCGGCCGTGGACCACTGCTTGGATCGCGCTGCTGATCGTGCAGGGACTTCTGCCGGCGGCGACGGTTTATCTCACGAAGCTGGTGGTCGATGGTGTTGTCGTTGCACTGCGTGATGGAAACTCGCGGTCCGTGCTGTTGCCGTTATTTCTGCTCGGCGGCGTGTTGTTATTGATGGAAGTCGTGCGCAATGCGATCAACTGGGTGCGCACGGTCCAAGCCGAGCTGTTGCAGGATCACATCACATCGTTGATTCACGAGAAGTCAGTTGCCGTCGATCTCGCGTTTTACGAGCTGTCTGATTACTACGATCACCTGCATCGCGCGCGTGCGGAAGCGCGGTATCGTCCCACCGCGCTGCTTGGCAACCTCGGCGCGTTGCTGCAAAACAGCATCACGCTCGTCGCGATGGGCGCGATCCTGATTCCACTTGGTCCATGGCTGGCGCTCGCGCTCCTGCTCAGTACGTTACCGGCGTTTTACGTCGTCGTTCATTACGCACTCGCTGAGTATCAGTGGCGGCAACGCACCACGACCGACGATCGACGCGCGTGGTATTACGATCTCATCATGACCACCGCCGAAGCAGCTGCGGAGATTCGGCTCTTCGATCTCGGCAAGCACTTCCAATCACTGCACAAAACGTTACGAGCCCGGTTGCGCAGCGAGCGGCTTCACTTAACACGACGACAAGGGTTCGCGGAATTAGCCGCAAGCCTGATCGCTCTTGTAATAATGGGCGCCGCGCTCGGCTGGATGGTATTGAAAGCCTCGCAGGGTTTGGTAACACTCGGTGAGCTCGCGTTAATTTACGCTGCCTTCAATCAAGGCCAGGGCCTGATGCGCACGCTCCTCGAAAACGCTGGCCAGCTCTACGGCAACAGCCTCTTCCTCGGCAACCTATTTGAATTTCTCGCTCTCGGCAACAACTCCGGGGGTGGCACTCCGTGGCCACCCGTTCGTGACATCCAACACGCCATTACCTTCAACAACGTCTCATTCTCCTATCCGGACGCTTCGAGCAAAGCGCTCGACAACTTCACAATGACCATCCCTCGCGGAAAGATCGTCGCGATTGTTGGCCCGAACGGCGCGGGCAAAAGCACGCTATTAAAATTGTTATGCCGCTTCTACGATCCCGACTCAGGCTCGATCGCCATCGACGGCAAAGATCTCAAAGACTTTCCAGTCGACGATCTGCGACGCTTGATCACCGTCCTGTTTCAACAGCCGTTTCACTACAACAGCAGCGTGCGCGATAACATCCTTTACGGCGATCTCAAACTCGACGCAACAGACGCTGAGATCAAAGCTGCGATTCGTGCTGCAGGCGCCGAAGAGATCGTTTCGCGTCTCCCGGAAGGAGAACAAACGCTCCTCGGCCGCTGGTTCGCAGGCGGAACAGAGCTCAGCGTCGGCGAGTGGCAGCGCATCGCACTCGCACGCGCGTTTCTGCGACAAGCCCCAATCATCATTCTCGACGAGCCCACGAGCGCGCTCGATCCGTGGGCCGAAGCAGACTGGCTCGAACGCTTCCGCCAACTCGCATTTAACCGAACGTCGATCATCATCACGCACCGCTTCACCACCGCGATGCACGCCGACATGATCCACGTAATGGACCGCGGCCAAATCATCGAATCAGGCAACCATCAACGATTAATCGATCAGAATGGTTTATACGCACAATCATGGTCACGCCAAACGATGGCCACAGCGTTGTGTTAGAACAAGTCAATTGAATGAGCGCGTTGAAAATGAACAAGTCAGGAAGAGGGGCTTGCCCCCGCTCGTCCCAATCCAAGCAAGGGCGGGGGCAAGCCCCTCTTCCTGACTTGCTCATTTCTAACTTGTTCATTCCAAATTGCGAAAATGTTCTTGAAAATGAAGCACGAGTGTTCTGAACACAATTTGATCCTTTGCATCGCGCGCCGCGAGATCGATCGAGCTCAGTTGCGTTCTCTGACGAGCGCGCCGCTCGACTGGGATTATGTTATCGCGGTTGCGTATGCCCACGGACTGCTCCCACTCCTGCACAGACACGTGGCCACAGATCTCGTCCCCGCTCACATCCTCTCGCGCCTGAAACGCGAGTCAGTCGCGAATTCACAGAACGTCCTGCACCTCACCGGCAAGCAGCTTCGCGTCTACAAGCTCTTCAAAGAAAACAACGTCGCTGTTGCAATCTTCAAAGGCCCGCTGCTCTCGCAAATGGCCTACGGCGAGATGTCTGTGCGCCAGGCGGGCGACATCGATCTGCTCATCAATCGTCGCGACTTCACACAAGCACGACGGCTGCTCGAATCGCTCGGCTACGAAATGGCACCGCGACTCACGCCCGCGCAGCTATCTTCACACCTGAACAACCACTGCGAGATTCAGTTCATGCGTGACGAATGGCTCACGGTTGTCGATCTGCACTGGGACCTCGCGCCGCGCACCTTTGTCTTCGGAGTTAAACCTGAAGACGTAATGTCGCGACTGCAATCCGTCTCGCTCGCGGGCGCTACCGTCGAGACTTTCGGAGCTGAGGATCTCCTGCTGTACCAGGCAATGCACGGTGCGAAACATCTGTGGCGACGTTTGGAATGGATCTCGTGTCTCGCCGAGTCGTTACGGGCCACCGAGATTAACTGGGACACGATCGTCGATCGCGCAGCAAAAGCACACGCGACGCGCATGCTCGCGCTGGGCTTGCGACTCGTCGAAGAGTTTTCAGACGTGCCGGTTCCATCCGAAGTGTTTGCGTCAGTCGACGAAGACAAATCGATGCAGCGCATGGCGACGCAGATTCGTGCGCAGCTATTCACCACGTTTGGACCAGCCGAATCGACCGAGACCAATCTCTACAACCTGCGCATCATGGACCGCAAACGCGATGCGCTCGTCTCAGTCTTGCGCTCGATCTTTGTCCCGACTTTGCCTGACTGGCAATCACTCGCGCTGCCCGCATCATTGCACTCGCTCTACTACGCTTATCGCCCGCTGAGGCTCTCGAAAGTCTACTGGCGCAAACTCACCGGGGCTCGCGATGTATAAGCCGCCGTTGAAGTGGGCCGGCGGCAAGCGTTGGCTCGTCTCGCATCTCAAACCGATTTGGGAAGGCAACACAGAGCGTCGATACGTCGAGCCATTTTGTGGCGGGCTGGCAGTCGTGCTGGGTCTGCAACCAAAGCAGGCGCTGCTCAACGATATCAATCCGCACCTGATCAACTTTTATCGTCACGTGCAAAATGGTTTGCGGATGCGAGTGCGTATGCGAAATGACGAGGAGCTTTTCTATCGCCATCGCGAGCGCTTCAATCGTTTGATCCGGCGCGGCAAGGCGCACACGGAGGAAGGCGCGCAGTTGTTCTACTATCTGAACCGCACGTGCTTCAATGGTCTGTGTCGTTTCAACAAAGCCGGCGATTTCAATGTGCCCTTCGGGACTTATAAAGCGATTAACTACGCGCGCGATTTCTCGAATCATGCGGCGACGTTTCGGCAGTGGGAGTTTAGTAATGTCGATGTTGAGACGCTTCGTTTGCAGGCGGGAGATTTTGTGTATGCCGATCCGCCGTATGATGTAGAGTTCACGACGTACAGTGCGGGCGGGTTTTCATGGAATGATCAGGTGCGCACGGCGAAGTTTCTGGCGGCGCATCGTGGGCCGGTCGTGATATCGAACCAGGCGACGCCGCGGATTATCGAGTTGTATGAGGGGCTCGGGTTTCAGTTGAGTTATCTGGATGCGCCGAGAAGGATTAGCTGTACAGGCGACAGGACCGCGGCGCGCGAGGTCTTAGCGATAAAAGCTTAGCCACGGATTACACGGATGAACACGGATCGAGTGTGGTTGCCGGATTTGATCTATGTTGACGGACGCTTTCAGTCTGGTCTCGCGATCGTGTGTGATGATTCCGGAAAGATCGTGGAAATTGGAAAGCGTGATGAGGCTATACGTTTGAAGAATCGTGCGATGTTGCCGGGATTGGTCAACGCGCATTCACACGCATTCCAACGCGTCATTCGCGGGCGTACTGAGCATCGCTCACATCACACGACTGACAGCTTTTGGACGTGGCGCGAGCAGATGTACGCTGCTGCGAATCGTCTCGGGCCGGAAGAGATTTACAACGCATCACGCCTCGCGTTTCTCGAGATGGCGTTGACGGGCATCACCGCGGTCGGCGAGTTTCACTACATTCATCACGCACCTGACGGCTCAACTTACGACGATCCAAACCTGCTCGCGCGTGAAGTGATTCGCGCTGCTCACGACGTCGGGATTCGTATTGCTTTACTGCGCGTCGCTTATGCACGATCAGGATTCGGACTCGAAGCGAACCCACAGCAGATCCGTTTTATCGAGCAATCTCCAGACACATACCTCAAACATCTCGAACAACTGCTCGACGCCCCTGAGTTGAAAAGTGACATGGCGTGGGCCGGTGTCGCGCCGCACAGCGTTCGTGCCGTGCCGCTCGATTACCTTAAGACGATCGTGAAGTTTGCAAACGAGCGTGGTCTTCCGGTTCACATGCACGTCGCTGAGCAACCGGCGGAAGTGAGTGCGTGTATTGAAGAATACGGTCGCTCGCCCGTCGCATTACTCGACACTGAAGGCTTGTTGAGTAAACACTTCACGGCAGTTCATGCGATTCACGTCACGCCGAAAGCGATCGCGTCAATGGGAAATGCCGGCGCAATCGTGTGTGGATGTCCGACGACTGAAAGAAACCTCGGTGACGGTGTCGTGCCGGTTGATGCTTATTTCGATGCGGGCGTCCGCGTGTCGCTCGGGAGTGATAGTCAGATTCAGATCGATTTGTTGGAAGATGCGCGTGAGCTTGAGTATCACTTGCGCTTGCAGAAGACCGCTCGGAATGTGCTCGCGCCAGTTGATGACGATTCGAGCTCCGCACTCGCGCGAAGGTTATTCGAATGCGCGACGATTAACGGCGCGGAGAGTATCGGCTTCGATGGAGGAAAACTCGAACCCGGCGCGCCGGCTGATTTTTTCACTGTCGATCTCGATGATGTGTCGATTGCGGGAGCGTCGCCCGAAGACTTGTTAGCTAATATCGTCTTCTCGCTGTCAAGAACAGCAATTCGCGACGTGGTCGTTGGTGGTAAGCAAATCGTTAACACGGATTAGACGGATGATAAAAGAGATTCTCGCGGATTTGGTAAGGATTGATTCGGTCTCGACGCGATCGAATGCGGAGATTGTTGCGTATCTTGAGCGACGGTGCGAAGCGTTGGGTTTGATCACGCGACGCTTTCCATACAAGGATGAGTACGGACTCGAGAAGATCAACTTAATTGCGTTGACTCACGATGTGCAGGAAGTTGAGCTCGCGCTCGTGGGCCACACGGATACGGTGCCTTACGATCCAAACTGGTCCGAAGCCACAAATCTCACCGAACGTGACGGCAAACTCTACGGTCGCGGCTCGTGCGACACCAAGGGCTTTATTGCTGCCGCGCTCACAGCCGTTGAAAACACAAAAGTGAAGAAGCCATTGGCGCTGATATTTACAGCCGACGAGGAAGTCGGATTACTAGGCGCGAAAAAGTTGGCCCAAGCGAAGCCGCTGCGCGTGCGGTACAGCATCGTCGGTGAACCTACTTCACTTAAACCTATTCGCGCCGGCAAAGGCTACTCGCTCGCCGAAGTAATCGTGAAGGGACGTGAAGCACACAGCGCTTATCCTGCTCTCGGCGCGTCCGCCGTCTTTCGCGCCGCACGACTGATTAATCGACTCGAATCAATCACAACTCAACTGAAACAAGACCAGTACGACGCATTCGACCCACCTTTCACTACTCTCAACATTGGCTTGATTCACGGTGGCTCAGCGAAGAATGTCTTAGCCGGCGAGTGCCGGTTCACACTCGAATGGCGCCCCATCCCGACACAACCTTCGGAACACCTGCTCGATCTTTTCAATACAGCGATCGCCGAAGAGATGAAGTCTGATCCGGATTTTCAGTGCGTTGTCGATGCAAACCGCCAGGACACTGGCTTCGAAACCGCGCCCGAATCACCACTCATCAAGCTTCTGGAAAAGGCGACGGGCAACAATTCAGGCACAGTCGCGTTCGGAACCGAAGCCGCGCAGATGATGTTGCTCGGAAGCGAAGCGGTGGTGATCGGCCCCGGAAACATTCGCGAAGCACATCGAACCGGCGAATTTGTGCCCCTCGACGAGCTTGAGCGGTGTGCCCAGGTTCTGCGACAATCCATCCACGAACTTTGTTGAGGCAACTGCTCGTAATAAACGTCCATCGGAAGATTCAATGCTCCGCATTAATAAAGCTCTTTTGATAGTGCTCCTTTTATGGTCATGTGTCCCGCTCTCAGCTCAGGATCCAAAGCCATTAACCAATCAGGAATTCGTCAAGCTGCTCTATCAGCTCCAGCGCAGCCCTGACACACGTGACGATCTCATCGAGCAGATCAGGAAGCGTGGCATCGGTTTTCCGCTCACCGACGGCATGCGCTCGCTCGTCGCTACGAAGAGTGGTAACGACCCAGTGCTGCGACGCACGCTCGAAGAAGCCGAGCGCCGCCGCGTAAACCCAACCGCGTCCACACTCCCACCTGAAAACGAAGGACGCGAGCTGCTCGAACGCACACGCAACGTCACGCTCATGGCCGCGAATGCGATGCCCGACTTCCTCGTGAAGCAGATCATCAAGCGCTCTGTCGCTTACGGCAACACGTCCAACTGGATTCTGCGCGACAATTTGACGATCGCTGTTGGTTATCGTGCGAATGCCGGTGAGGAGTACAAAGTCCTGACCGTGAATGGAATGGCGCCACCGCCCGGCGAAGATGCCGAAGCGAGCAAGGATTTTAGTAAGAACAAGTATGTGCCGAAGGGCGCGTCGTCGAGCGGCGTGGAATACATCTCGGCAGTCGCGGATGTTTTTAAGCCGGAGACTAAAGCAGAATTTCGGATGGTCGATACGGACCTGATTCAAACCAGACGCACGGTCGTTTATGAATATGTGGTCAAGAGAGACAACTCACAACTGACGCTGGGTCTTGCCGATACCGGGGCGAAAGCGTTGGTCGGATCACGCGGCCGCGTTTGGATCGATCGCGAGCTGGATCGTGTGCTGCGTTTCGAACAGATTGCCACAGAGATTCCGCCTGACTTTCCGATCACCGCCGCCAGCAGTTTGATCGATTACGATTGGTTCAACATTAACGAGCATAAGTATCTGCTGCCGACGCATTCCGAGATCCTTTTGACAACCGTCAATCCGCAGATGGTGGTTCAGAGTCGCAACGACATTCGCTTCCGGAACTATCAGAAGTTTGGAGCGGAGCTGAAGGTCGTCGATGAAGTCGGGGAAGACGACGAACCCACACCTCCACCGAAAAAACCGTAAAAATTTAGCCACGGATTACACAGATAAACACTGCTCTGATCCGTGTTATCCGTGTAATCCGTGGCTAAAAAAAGTCTACAAATGAGGACGCCTAAAAGCGTCACTGTGCCCATCCGTCTACACGCAAAATTCCCTGCCTAACCAGAATCTGCTTTGTTTCCAGCACTCATAGATCAACTGAGCCAACGGTACGGGCTTTGCCAATGACCCACCGGAATGAAGCCCAGAATTTTAATAGTTGATGACGACTCCCAGATCACGCAACAGCTCTATTGGACGTTGTGTGATGAGTACGACGTGGTGACCGCCAACGATATGCAGACCGCGATTCGGCGGGCGACGTTCTACAAGCCCGATATCTCGATATTGGACTTGCAAATGCCTCCCGAAAAAGACTCGCCCGCGATGGGTCTGCGTTTGATTGAGTACATCAAAGGTCACCTCTCGAACTCCAAGGTTTTAATCATGAGCTCGAACACTGACCCGGAGGTGCGAAAGGCGTGCGTCAAGGCAGGCGCAGACGGCTTTTTCGCCAAACCCTTTGAGCTTGAAGACATGCTCGCGAGCATTTGCCGGTTGACCCCAGTTCATAGGATGGAATTGTTCGCGCAGATTCTTTGACATCCGGACGCACACTCCCTTTGGCGTCCGTACAGCACCGTGGATGGAAACCCCTCTTCATCTGACGGTGTGCTCGATGGCCCCCGCTCACGTTGCCCAACACGAATAGCGGGGGCCGACTTTTTTCTACGTCTTTGCGGCCCTGCGCGCCCTCTGCCATAATCCTCTCCGTAGCCGATAAATTAAATGAGCGAAGCCAGCGATAAAGTGCTTGGGCTGCACGAGCTCCCACTCTTTCCCCTGCCGGTAGTGCTGTTTCCCGGTGTGCCTCTACCTTTGCACATCTTCGAGCCGCGCTACAGGCAAATGCTTCTCGATATTCGTCTCGGGAAGAATCTCTTCGGTCTCTCTTACTTCGATCCAACAACTTCCGAGAATGAAATGCCGCCGACAGGTCATGTTGGTTGTGTCGCTGAAGTAACCGAGACACAGACTTTTCCGGACGGTCGGTCAAACATACTGACGATCGGTGTGATCAGGTATCGCATCGAGTCGTACGTCGAGAGTGGCGAACCGTATCTCGTGGCCCATGTCAGTTACTTTGAAGACGAGGACGAAGACGAAGAGCTACTCGCTGCGCCGGCGAGAGAAGTAGCAGAGACATTCACGCGCATCGCGCAGGCAGTGCGAACCATCAACGACGAGCGCGCGACCTTGCCGGACATCACCAACACCGAGCCGCAGCGACTCTCGTTTCTGGTCGCAGCGGCGATGGAGATCGATGCTGAAGTCAAACAGGAGATGCTCGAGCTGCGCTCGACGTCGGAACGGCTCGAAAGATTGCGATCGATGTTGAGCATCGCGGTCAAAGGTTACGAGGAGCGTGCGCGAATTCACGAGCTGGCCAAGAGCAACGGGCATGGCGGCAAAAGGATTGAGATTGAATGAACATTCGTGTGTTGTTCTTCGGTGCGGCGCGTGATGCGGTTGGGGCGAATCAAATGGATTTGGCGCTCGAGGCTCCGGCGACGGTTTCGAGTGCGTTTCAAAGTTTGAAGGAGAGGTTTGAGAAGCTCGAGCGTTTCGGCAGATCGTTGTTGTTTGCAGTGAATCAGGAATATGCCACACCGGATACGCAGTTGAAAGAGAATGATGAGCTGGCGGTGTTTCCACCCGTCAGTGGTGGATCGCACGACTTTTTTGAATTAACGACTGAGTCGATCGATGTCGGCGAGGTAGCGCGTCGTGTGGTGCTGCCTGAGTGTGGCGCGACAGTAACGCTCGATGGCTATGCACGCGAGTGGACCAAGGGCAAACACACGCTCTACCTGGTCTATGAAGCCTACGACACGATGGCGTTAACGGAGATGCAACGCCTCGGCGCCGAAGCGCACAAGCAATTCGAGATCGCGCATATCGGCATCGTCCACCGCACCGGCCGCATCGACATCGGCGAAACGAGCGTCGTGATCGCCGTCAGCGCCCCTCACCGCCGCGCCGCGTTTCAAGTCTGTGAGTGGGCTATCAAAGAGTTGAAACGCACTGTTCCGATCTGGAAAAAAGAAATCTACGAAGGCGGAGAAGAGTGGGTGGAAGGGTCAAATTAAGATTTCACGCAAAGGCGCAAAGAACGCAAAGACGCAAAGGCGGGTCAAATGCCTCAGGAGCGCCCGAGAAATTTAACCCGCCTTTGCGTCTTTGCGCTCTTTGCGCCTTTGCGTGAAAACTACTCTTTAGCCCGCCGGCGACTCCTCAGTCTCTTCCTCCGCGGCGGCTTCGACCAATGACGCGCTCGTGACTCTATCGCCCGGATCGGTCTTGATCAGGCGCACGCCCTGGGCGCTGCGACCGGTCTTGCGGATGTCGGCGGCCTCGAGGCGAATGAGCTTGCCCTGTTGCGTGATGATCATGATCTCCGACTCATCTTCCACCGGAAACACCGCAACCACCTTCCCGGTCTTGTCAGTCGTCTTCATGTTGATGACACCCTTGCCCCCACGCGATTGCAGCCGGTAAGTCGTGATCGAAGTCTGCTTCCCGTAACCCTGCTCGGAAACTGACAGCATCCGCTCCTTGTCTTCGGCCGACACCGGGCAAACAGAGACGACATAGTCATCCGGTCTCAGATCGATGCCACGCATGCCCCGCGTCGCACGTCCCATTGGTCGTACGTTCTTCTCGTCGAATCGAATCGCGAGTCCGTTGTGCGTCGCGATGAAGATGCGCTTCGTGCCATCAGTCAACACAACGTCGAGCAACTGATCGCCTTCATCGACATTGATCGCGATAATTCCATTCGTGCGAATGTTCTGGAAATCAGCCAGCGACGTCTTCTTGATCACGCCCTTGCGCGTGACCATTACAACGTGGCGGCCTTCGGCAAACTCGCGCACCGGAACCACGCCCGCAAGCCTTCGATCTGACGGTATGTTGATGAGATTCACGACCGCCTTACCGCGCGCAGACGCCGCCGCATCAGGCACTTCGTGAACTTTGATCTTGTAGACCATGCCGTCGTCAGTGAAGATCATCAGGTACGCGTGCGTCGACGCGATGAAGAGGTGCTCGACGAAGTCGCCATTCTTCGCGGCAGCGCCGAAGCGACCTTTACCACCGCGTCCCTGGCGTGAATACGTCGTGATCGGCGTGCGCTTGATGTAACCACTGTTCGTGACCGTAATCGCCACGTCTTCATCTGCGATCAGATCCTCGATCGAGAGCTCAACACCCTCGTCGACGATCTCCGTGCGGCGCCCGTCACCAAAGTCTTTCTTAACTTCCTCGAGCTCTTTGGCGATGACGCGACGCAGCGAACGCTCGTTCCCGAGAATCTCTTCGAGCTCGGCGATGACTTTGATCACCTGCTCGTACTCGTCGATGATCTTCTGTCGCTCGAGCGCTGATATCCGTCGCAGTTGGAGATCGAGAATCGCCTGCGCCTGAATTTCAGAGAAAGCGAGGCCCTCCATCGTCTTCTGTATGCGGCCCAGGTACGTCTTGAGCTGAACGTCAGACGGAATGCCCTTCCATGTTTTGACTTCACTCGTCGTCTGTAACTGGCCCATCAGCCACTGCCGCGCTTCGTCAACCGAACGCGAATTACGAATGAGCAGGATGATGGCGTCGAGCGCGTCGATCGCTTTCGTGAGACCTTCGAGAATGTGTGCGCGTGCGCGGGCCTTGCGCAGCTCGTATTCGGTTCGCTTGCGCACAACCTCGCGACGAAACTCGATGAAACACTCAAGCATCTGCTTGAGATTCAGCACGCGCGGCTGTCCATTCACGATCGCGAGATTGATGACACCGAATGACGACTGCATCGGTGTCAGCTTGTAAAGCTTGTTGAGCACGACTTGCGGCACCGCATCTCGTTTCAACTCGACCACGATGCGCATGCCAGTGCGATCTGACTCGTCGCGCAGATCGGAAATACCGTCGATCTTTTTCTCGTTGATTAATTCGGCGATGCGTTCGAGCAAACGGGCTTTGTTGACCTGGAACGGAATCTCGGTGATGACGATGGCATCGCGCTCCTGCGCGCCGCGTCCAATCCGATCGATTCCCGCGCGTGCGCGTATCTGCAACACGCCGCGGCCTTCTTCATACGATTTCCTGATCTCGTCGCGGCCGTAGATGAATCCACCGGTTGGAAAGTCAGGCCCGGTGACGATCTTCGTTAGGTCCTGAACAGTCGTCTCGGGATCTTTCAACAACACCAACGTCGCTTCAACGACTTCGGTGAGATTGTGCGGCGGGATCTTCGTCGCCATTCCGACCGCGATACCGTCTGAACCATTGATCAAAAGGTTCGGAACGCGCGTCGGTAAAACTGTCGGCTCACTGAGCGACTCGTCATAGTTCGGCTGAAACGTAACTGTCTCTTTCTCAAGGTCGGCCAGAATTTCATTCGCCAACCGCGCCATGCGTATTTCCGTGTAACGCATCGCCGCCGCTGCATCACCGTCGACCGATCCGAAGTTGCCCTGTCCGTCAATGAGCGGATAGCGCATCGAGAAGTTCTGGGCCAGGCGCACGATCGTGTCGTAAACAGGCATGTCGCCGTGCGGGTGATACTTACCAATGACGTCGCCGACGATACGCGCGCTCTTCTTGTACGCCTTGTTGTACGTGTTGCCGAGCTCGTGCATGGCCCACAACACGCGCCGGTGCACGGGCTTCAATCCATCGCGAACGTCAGGCAGCGCGCGGCCGATAATTACGGACATCGCGTAGTCGAGATAAGACCGCCGCATCTCGTCTTCGATGTTTATATGATTGCGTTCAGGAGTTGTTTCCATCTAATAGCCTTTCCAGTACAATCCGCGACACAGTTTGGCCCTGCTGAAGAGATACTGAGCTTAAGTTTGGCACTTTTCGGGGGGAGAAAAAACGAGTGAAGCATAGGGCTCAATGTAGTCCGTATTTTAGCCTTTTTTGCGTGTGGTTGGCAACCACGAAATAGGCGAAAACTCTAATAAAATCAATAGCTTCGTGTAAACACTCCCGACGTTTTCGGAACCGTTCTCACGTCCGTCGGCTCCCATGAGTGAACAGCGAAAATTTAAGCGTATTCGCGAGCGACTCCCACTCTCGCTACCCGTGCGTGTTCGTGGCCGCGATACGCCGACTTTTGAGTGGACCGAGGTCACGCGGCTCACGAATGTGACCCCGTTTGGGGCGGGTTTTACACTCCGGCATCCCACCGAAAAGGGTCGCCTGTTGCACATGACGATCCCAATGCCGCGGCAGTTGCGCGTGTTCGATCATGTGGAGGACCAGTATCGGATCTGGGCGGTAGTGAGGTATATCAAAACGTCGATTGTGGAAAACAAGACCGTGTTTGAGGTTGGCGTCGCGTTCATCGGTAAGCGTGCGCCGGCGAGTTATGAAACGGAGCCGTCGAAGCGTTACGACATCACCACCAACACCACGTTTCAAGCTGCAAAGTCTGCCGACGAGATTCTGATACCCTTTGCCGACCAGCGAGCTTACACACGGCATAACATCGCCGTCGACATGCGCATCGAGATCGTCGACGAAGCTGGCAACGTGATTGAACAAGAGCAAACAGTGACGGAGAACATCAGCACTAAAGGCGCGACGCTTTTCACGACGCTCGAGGTCCCGCACGGCCGTTTTGTTCGTTTGACTAGCGAACAGTACAGGATAACCGTGCACGCAGCCATCCGCTCGCGCAGCAAAGGCGCGGACGGTGTTCCGAGAATTCATGTCGAGTTCATAGATAAGGAATGGCCGTTGTAAGATAACCATCTATAACCGTGAATACTGTAAGCAACAACGGCTCCGCTAAACGAGAGGCCCCGCGCGCCGCGGCGAGCACCACGATGCTGCCGCAATGGGCGCTGAACAAGATCCGTCCGGTCGTTGGCGCGTTTAGCCGCATGCTCTGGAAGATTGAGTTTGTTGGTGTCGATAACGTGCCGGAGCGTGGCGGAGTGATCGTGGCGGCAAATCACCAGACGTACATCGATCCTTTCTGGCTTTCGCTGCCGATCAAGAGACCAACGCGATATCTCGCGTGGAGTGCGGCGTTCCGCTGGCCGGTTGTTGGGACGGGACTGAAGTTGCTCGGCGCGTGGCCATTAGCGCTCGAAGGTAGTGATCCGGCAGCGATACGTACGTCGTTGCAGTGGCTGCGGAATGGTGGCGTGGTAGTGATCTTTCCTGAGGGTGCGCGGAGTACGGATACAG
>Ga0208338_1000066_pt1 | contig 41944 bp, 32 predicted proteins | sample ForSoiNitrogNN91_FD_187858 | JGI IMG/M metagenome (GOLD analysis project Ga0208338, IMG submission 187858) | Forest soil microbial communities from Browns Valley, California, USA, that are Nitrogen fertilized - NN91 (SPAdes) | ecosystem: Environmental > Terrestrial > Soil > Temperate forest ...
AACTTGGAGCGGAAATCGGCTAGAATCCGTTCCCATTTCAGGTGCCGACTACACCTTATTCAAGCCGTTTTTCTGTCCAACATTTGGGGAGACCCTAAGGCTGCTGGAGTTGAACCGGCGACCTTCTAATTACGAATCGAGTCAAGGAGAAGAGAGCAAGTAAATTCAATTCAACAGGTTGCAGCCACAGCGGTTTTACAGGCATTTTTGATGATTCTATATGCAGCTTTATCGCTTCCTATTGCGTTATCTGAATTCGTGTCACAACTACGTCACAAAGTGGGACTCCTCAGGACCCTGACGTTGGATAAATGTATTCGCGCACTGGTTCCGTAACTTGCCAACGGATCTAATAAGTCGTGTACGGCTACTTGCTGACGATCCCAATTATGATGTAGTTGAATGACGTTTGCGCGAGAGTTACAAGGACCTGGTTGATACCTCGAAGATCAAAGTTCGCGTCGCGGTAACCGGGAGTCAACAACTCAAGCCGATCTTCTAGCGAACACTCAGTGGCCTTTGGGTAATGCTTCAAGCGCTTGTTTACGGCGCGCGACTTTCGCCCCGCGAGATTTCAATAAAGCTTGGTGGCTTGGTATCAAGAGTTCCCTCACTGTCTCTTGCGTGTGCGGAATTGTTGGCCGGTATTTTACCCGCCACCGGAAAACTAGATATTGAGCTTTTCGATCACTTTCAGAGGCAGGTAAAGATGAAGACGGTCGTCAGTTAATTCATTGAACCCGAACTTCAGGTAAAAGCTCCTGGCAGATTCATCTAACGCATCGACGACTACTGCGTAGATCCCAACGATCTTAGCTGCGCGTTGGGCCGATCGCAATGCATGAATGAGGAGTGTTTCTCCCAATCTTTCGCCGCGCGCGGTACTGTCCACGGCCAGTCGCCCGACCAGCGCAACGGGTACAGGATGGTGTGGAACGTTTTCTGGCACGACGTCAAAAGCGACAGCGCTGCTTGAGATAGTGTAATAGCCGAGTACACGAGTATCATTCTCTTTAATTGCCACATAAGTGCGGCCCATCCCTTTGCGTTCGTGCTGGCTGGAATATCTCTGGAGGTAGGAATTCAGTTCTTCGACTCCACAATCGAAGTCGCGCCTGTTATGGTAAGAGGAAAGTTTTTCGATAATGAACATCGTAAAGTAGAAACCGTTATCTTACATAGATTACACTCCAGCTTGCGGCACCAGCCGCGCGTCTTGCTGGTGGTCTCACAGTAATTTTGGGTTCGCTCGATCTTCAGGAAGTAGTGACGATCACTGAGTGCGTTCATGGCGAGCGCGCTTAAACCGCTCAGCCGCTTTGCGCAATGCTCGATTTGGGCGAACGTCTGCGTCTAGTGCTGTGAGGAAGAGATCCCGATCGCGCTTGCTGAGGTGAATCATTCGTTGACGTTGAAGAGCCTCCTCGGAAACACGCAAAAGGCTGGTCACAACAAAATCAGTCAGCGACTGATGTGACACGACGGCCGCCTGCTCGATTTTTTCTTTAGCTTGTGGATTGAGGCGTATGTCCAACCGCGCTGCGCGAACGCTTTCCTTTTTTGTACGAACTGTTGCCATAAATTCTTTCACCGGTTTCTGAGCACTAAAAAATAATAGCACATGTACGGCACCTTGCCGCACAGAACTCATGTACTGGAAGCCTTTCCATTCAGCGCAAAGTACTTAAATCATATGGACACTTAGCGGCGAAGTAGCGGTGAAATGCCCGCCGCAGTTAGTACAGCTTACCAACATAGCCGAAGCAGCCGACCGTTCACATAAGTGCTCAATTATTTGAATTCGTGAAATCTCTAATAGTCCGAGATGATTGATACTCCTCTGCGCAAGGCTGGACGGTGGAAAAGGGCCAAGATCAATCGTTATTGGCGGTGCAGGGACAAAAGGAATGCATCTATGATTGCCGATGACCGGCAGATCTCTATATTCAGAAACACAGGAGGCGCGTGAGAGTCATCCACGTCGACAACTCGCCGGAGAGATCTTCAGTGACGGCTAGAACACTTGACGCTGGCATAACTGCATATAACGCTGCCCTTGATACGAGGCAGGAGCCTCTCGACTTCGAAGTTTTGACATTTGACGAGTATGACGCCCTGCGAACGCCGATAAATCCTGATCCAGCTTTGTTCTTTGTCACCGTCAGCGAGAGTGAACTCTCGCATAAGAATCATGACGGCCAGGTCGTCGCCTGCCGATCTCTTGAGACAGCTCGAACGATTGCAGCTCAAAATTCTAAGGGAAAAGTTTTCTTAATCGCTGTTGCTGCCGCAAATGAATTAACCGGGATTGACGCTGTTGTTGCGGGCCTCAACGGAGTGGCTGGCATCATCGATGAGCGGGGCCTCATATTGAAGGAAGTAGTGGAATCGACAGTGCATCATGTACCGAACAGTCGTCGCCGCAAATCGCTGATGTTAGTTGGCGAGCTAGGCTCGCGAATTACGGCGATGAAGGAGATGCTTTCGGATTGGGAAATTGATGCCGATTCAGAGCCAACATTGGATCTTGCCTGTTGGCGTGCCGCCATCGCGTTGGCGCAATTGAAACGGCTGGAACCCATCATAACAGTGCCTCAACCGACAAGCTACAGTTCATTGGCAAACGCTCTTAATTTAAACGAGTCGGCAACCGCGTTCCGCTTGAACTCTAATGATCTTCGCCGCGTGTTGAGCACGCTTGGGAGAAGATGGCTGGGAGAAGGTCACGACCCTCCCGAAAGACTGAATCTGCCCCGTTATGCAAGACGTAGCGGGTTCCCGAGACACCGTCCGGTAATTATTGGATTAGATCACCTCAAAACTGACAGGCAAATTTTGAGTGCCTTCCAGAATTTGGAGATTAAAGCGGTTGCGAATCTGGCAGGTATGAACCACTGGCTAGTCTACCTGCCAGCTTCGATGCGGCGGCAGGGACGCCTTAGTTGCAGATGAAGGAGAGCTGTGATGGCAAAGCTAAACTTAAGAAAACCTACGTGGCTTTTGGGCCCGACTGAAGTTGAGCGCCGAAGATTTCATAATATCGACATTGAAGTATTCCTAGGAGACGTGTCAATTGACTCAATCGAAGGCTGGATGGGCAATCCACGTACCGAATTACAGGCTGAGCAGTTTACGGAACGCTACGGAAGACAACCGACAAATGATGAAATGTACGACATAGTCCTCGCAGACAACGACCCGAAGGAGGGGTTGAAGATTAAGGAGCTGTCTGGAAGCATTTTTAAGAACGGCGTTCGCGTTCCAATTGTGCTCAATTATGAGCGCAGACTTTTGGACGGCAATCGGCGCTATTACGCTTGTATGTTTCTGTCTAAAGAGGCCTCTCCTAAGGAGGATCGCAAGCGTTTCCAGCGACTCCCGGCAATGGTTCTGCCCAAGGGAACTACGAAAGACGTCGAGCACGCAATTATCACAGAATTCAATTTCGCCGATGACTACCGAGAGGAGTGGCCATATTACGTGAAAGCAACACGCGTTTATGCTGATCACGTTGCTGGTCTTGATAAAGAGGAACTTGAGCAGAAGTACGCTTTGCCTTGGCGGATCCTAAATACATGGATTAGGGCCGCCGGACTCTGTGAGAAGTTTCTCGCTTATCACAACCAGAATTTCCTATCCCGTCATTTCGCCTACCGTCATTTTATTATGTTCGATGAAATGATGCGTCGCTATAAATCGCGGCTAGACCAAGCCGATTTCAGGGACTCGGTTTTTGATCTGCTCCTAGCGGAGTACCCCGACAACCATCGGTTTAAGAGTTCGGCTGATGTCATACGGCTCCCTGAAATGCGAGACAATCCTGAATCATGGGACACGCTAACGTCGAAAAAAGGGCCCGAAGCTCTCAAGTCTGCGTTACGAATTCTGGAAGTTTCGACATTCGATAACGTCGCTGATGTTAATTCCCGTTTTAAGAGAGTGGTTAAGTCGCTTGAGAAGTTAGTCAGTACGGGAGTGCTTTCTGCGGTCGATGACAACTTATTAGAGGAATTTCATGGGCAAGCAGAGGGAGTACCTGGGTCACCACAAGATCCTGCAGCTCAAGTTGAAAAGATGATTGAGTGGCTGGACGACATGACCTCATTGCAGATTGCGAGTCTTGGGGCTGGAACGCTTACCAATTTACGCAAGGCATTGGAGCGTGTTTTGAAGATGGCGGAATCGATTACTAACGAACAACCGGCTAAGCGGACAGTCAATCACAAAAGCAAAAGGCGGTGATTTAGATCAAATGATAAAGATCCGCCCTCACGCCAGAGGATTCTCGCTATCAACAGAGAATCCGGTGTTACTTAATCGGTTACTTCGTCAACTTGAAAGACGAGGTTGTGAAGGGATTATGGTTTTCCGACACTGTCTAATCGTTCCGACGCGCCTCGCCGCGGACGTCTTGGAGATAGTTGGACAAAATGCGGACTGGGATGACCGGGTCCTTCATCAAGCGCGACACCAAACCGAACATTATAGAATGCAAACCAGAGCACGTTTGGAAGTAGCTCAGGCATTAGAAAAACCACGTCAAGCTCTAAAAGGATACCAGCGTCTTAATCAACTCGACGCACATCAGATCGCTGCAGTTGCTGCAATTACGACGCCTTCACTCCGTGGCCTCGCGCTTTTCGATGAGCAAGGAACCGGTAAGACCATAATCGCACTCGCCGCTTTCGATCGACTCAGGCAGTTAGCCGCTATAAAGCGTCTGCTCGTGCTAGCGCCCAAGTCTGTGTTAATAGCTTGGCAGTCTGATTGCGAAGTATTTTTCCAACAAGATTACATAGTTGCGATCATTAGCGGGCCTTCGCGACGGAAGAAACTATTGGAGAGCTATTACGACATTTTGCTCGTAAGTTATGACACTTCCGTAAAGGAAGAAAGGTTATTGCGAATGATCGTGGCAGCGGAGCCAAACACATATATGCTGGTCATGGATGAATCCTATTTCATAAAGAATCCAAAAACCGAACGCTCCCGCGTTGCTAATAGCATCAGACCATTTTGCGAACGTGCTCTCGTGCTTTGCGGTGCGCCTGCGCCAAATTCTTCAGCAGACATCGTTAACCAGATCGACTTGGCGGATGGCGGAGTGGCTTTTGGTGGTCGCTCAATCTCAAAGGATCCAGATCAAACGCGCCGCTCGATCGAACTTGGCATGCAAAGAACGATCTTCTTGCGACGACGGAAGGAAGATGTTTTTCCGGACCTTCCTATAAAGGAGTTTGAAAGGATAATGATCGATCTTAGCCCGACTCAAAAAAAGTTATATGACGAGGCACGGGATCATCTTGCACTGTCACTTCGCAGCATCGATGATCGCGAGTTCACCCGCAAGTTAAGTTCATTCTTAGCGAAGCGGGCAGCTCTCCTGCAGATTTGTTCAAATCCGTGTTCGATCGACCCACTTTACTCTGAAGAGCCAGCCAAGCTCATTTGCTTGGACACATTACTTAAGAAGCTCGTTGAATCCAATAATCAGAAAGTGGTTATTTGGTCGTTTTTTCGGAAGAGCCTCGAAGCGATTGCGGGGCGGTATAAGAGATATGGCCTCGTTCGAGTTGATGGATCGATCTCACGCGTCGAGGATCGACTTATTGCGATTGATCGCTTTCAAAACGATCACCGTATTCGAGTGTTCTTAGGGAACGCTGCTGCGGCGGGTGCTGGTATCACTCTTACCGCTTCTCACTATGCGATTTACGAATCCTTCTCAAATCAAGCGGCACACTATATACAGAGTGTTGATAGGATTCACCGACGAGGTCAACGTGAGACAGTCGTTAATTACGTCCTTCTCACGAATGACACAATCGAAACTCGAGAGTTCGACACTATCCTAAAGAAAGAGAGAGCAGGTCGTGACTTGTTAGGAGATCCTCATTCAGAGTTACTTACGCGGGAACGGTTGCTCGCGGAGTTAGAGCTATGATGAACCGTGAAGCCTTTCACTGTTGTTACAGGGTCTTGGGTGCTAAGCTCGAATTGTTTCCTCGCCCCCTCAGCTCGTGGAACTTTGGTTCCAAGCACAACATCAGCAATAGCAAGTAAGTCGCCTACGTATACAGTCCCGATAGATGCTGCAAGTTTATCTTCAACTTCCCAAATGAGATCTGCGACCGAGAGATTTCCGAAGCGACCTATCAACGTTAACAAATAGTTATTCATGTGAAGTCGCGACCCACCGTTAGGTTCTCCGCAGAAGTTTTTCTTTGGCGGTGAAAGTAATGTTCGTCGCACTCGATTAACAGCTTTCTTTATTTCCGCTGTCTGCGCGGGAGTTCGTGATCGAATCTGGTGGATGGGCGTGTGATACGCACGCCAACCATCCAAGCCTTCTCTGAAGTAGCCATCTACCCATTTTTTTATGCTCGTTTCAGACACATTTGCTTGCTCGAGTATGGTTTTCTTTGGAACACCATCCATAAATTGGAGAATCGTTCGTGCACGCTTTGCAGCCCGATAGTTGCCAGGTTGTTTCGCTAATTTACGCAACCTTCGCGTTTCTGCAGGACGAGAATCCGGTGGCCGTTGTTCACAATCCCACACAGAGCTTGAAGTCTTTATAGGAATTTGGGAGGTCGGATGTTTGACGGTTTTCCGGGAGACTCGTCTGTCGAATACTGGGTGAACCTGTCGTTGTGTCAAAACTGGAAAGACTTCGGGATTCTCTATTGAATAGGCGGTGATCTTAGAGCTTAGCCGTCCGGCCCTTCCCCACGTAATCGCTTTTTGTCGCTCGTAATGACAGTAGAGAATGGCTTCCGCAACGGCACGAGCGAGTTTAGGTGGTACAGCGTTGCCAACTTGTCGGTATTGGGACTCTAGGCTTCCATAAAAAACATGATGATCCTCGAAGCTTTGAATGCGTGCAGCTTCCCTAACGCTTAAAACCCTATGGTGTATCGGGTGGGTAAAAACCCCCGCTGTAAGGTTAAGACATGAATTCGTTATTGTGTATGCCGGCCAATCCCATAACAGTCGACCATACGCACCTTTCTGATCTGATGCTCGCGTGCCGAAATAGCCTTCCGGCAACAACTTTATAGGCATGAATCGCCAATCTTCTCCTGGTCTTATGCTTTTCATACGCGTTTTGTTAACACTTGTGATACTTCTACAGTAGTGATTTGGCGGCGTTCTACTCAAGCCATCACAGCCCTCGATCCTCGTATGGCAGTAATCGTTGGGCTCGACATCTGTAAGATCAAAGATCGCTTTCCTAACGGTGGGATATTGATACTTAACTGCATCCTTTGGTGTTGGAAAACGAATTGGTGCCCCTGTATTCGTCCCGATGATAAATAACCGATACCTAAGCTGTGGCACATCGTGATCAGCAGCCAGAAGAACATCACCAGCGACTTCGTATCCTTCGATCGATTCGAACTCTCTAAAAATCGTAGCGAGTAGCTCACGGTTATTTGCATGCGTTAGGCCTGGCACGTTTTCCATCAAAAACCATCGCGGCCTCAATTCTTTTACGAGACGAATGAATGCAAGGAGCATAGCATTGCGGTTATCATTTGGGTTGCGGAGTCCGGCTGGACTCACGCCCTGACAACTCGGGCCACCAATTAACACGTCCAGGCGTCGATGCGGTTTTATCGCGGTAAGGATTTCGGCGCCGGTGATCGCCGTTACATCTTTACAGGGTGCAATGGTTTCAAGCGACTCCTTGTTTTTGCCGGAGAAATGAAAAGCTCGAAACGTCGAAATTGCATCTTTGTCTCTGTCAACTCCGTAGACAACTTCGAATCCTTGACCGTCAGCGCCGTCCCACCAAGCCGTTGCATTCTTGAATCCAGCAGACAGGCCGCCTGCGCCACAGTAAATCTCTGCTACACTGAGTCGTTTACGTTTCATCCCAGATATTTAGCTCGCGCGTCTTTTCTGAATCCCGTTCTTCATTACAGCTTTGGCCCACACGCCACTTGGCCGTCGCCATCCGCCCCAGACTTCGTCTGGTTTGTCGCGGCTAGGACAGATGTCGTTTAAAACGCACTCAGAGCACTTAGGCCAGTAGGTTGTGCACGTTTGTTGTCCGTGCGAAACAAGGTTGACGTGAAGTGAATACCTTATTGACCGAGGAACTTTTGCTTCTAACGCTAGTTCTTGTGACTCAGTTGGCTTCGCTACTGCCGGTGCCAATCCCAAGCGTCTAGCTATTCTCCACACGTGGGTATCGACGGGAAACACGTTTCGCTCGAGCGAGTACATCATTATGCACGACGCGGTCTTGTTTCCGACACCCGCGAGCGATGTCAGGTATTCTCTTACAGATTTATCGGGAAGAGCACGAAGAAAACTTAGAGATAAGCGCCCGGTGTCGGCTTCTATTTTTTCCAGAGCTCGCTTGAGTTGAAAAGCCTTTTTACGACCCAGGCCGCCCGAACGAATGATATGCTCAATCTCTGCTTCGTTAGCGGTGCACAGCGACTTTCGAGTTGGGAAACGTCGACGTAGGTTTTTGAATGTTCGTCTAAATGAATACCATTCAGTTTGCGCCGAAAGAATGATGAAGATCAACTCATCAAGAGGATCTTTACGATTATGATGTCGGCTTGTCCCATAAACCTTCAATAGTCGATTAATTTGACGAATGTAAGAAGTCGATATATTGACAGGTTTAGGGACCAGCGCCTTGCCATTTTGAATTTCTACCCTGGATTTCATAACGACAGGACATGTTAGCATGGGGAGATAACCTCGTCGAGCCATAGCATGTCAATGAGGACGGTTTCTGATAACAGATGATTCCTGAAAGAATCCTTCTGAATTATCTTACACGTCGTCGGTTTTGATTTTTGACATCACACCGTCTTGCAGTTACGACACCCATTTCCCGCTTTAGCGATTCATAAACGTGGCGACCTTTTACAGCCACGCACATTACCCCATCAGTCGTGATAATGGCATCGTGAAGTGTGTTTCTCCTCACGGGAACGCATATTATCGAGAGCTTTCACGGCTCAACTTGGCTCGCTGGGCGAGCGCGTTATCGGCGAGTTCGGCAGCTCGTTCGGTGGCAATGGCGCGGAGTTTTTTCCACTGATCTGCGGTCAAATTGTCGTCGGCTAGTAATTGAAAACCTTGCGTGACCAGGTACTGCGCGCGCACGAAATGCTCGAATAAGAGGCGCTCGGCTTTGGACAAACTAAAGTTGTTATTGAGTCTCTCAAGCGCAGCGTTCCGGCACCATTCATGCGCCGTCAACTGTCTGCCGGCAATCTCTTTTTGAATGCCAAGCCAGGCGTCATCGGTCAGTCGAAAACTGATCGTGTGCGGGTAATCGGTAAGACGCTTTCCCATGTTGTTAGTCCTCAATGCGTTCTTGAATTCGCGTTTGCAAATGCAAACACGATGTTTGCATTGCAAACGCCAAACCGCGATCTCTCGCATCCACGCAAGTAGACGCAGCAAACTTCAAGTTTGCTGCGTGTGCCCTACGAGGGTGACGTGTCAAAATAATCAGGTGCGAAGCACCTCCTTTCGATTTCATTGCTCGCGATGTAATCAAGAGTTGATCGTTTCTATCGGCTGACTTGCGCGTCTGTTTTTGTTTTGAAGGTCCGTCAGTTAGGTTTTCTCGGCGGTATGATCTCGATCCAATCAGGCTTTTCCACGTTGTCTAAGTCTAGCTTTCGATCGAGAAGGATCTCTCTTGATTCGCTTGGATCGTAGTCACGATCAAAGTCGGGCACCGCAATTTCAATTGTGCGGATCACACCCGTTTCCGCATCTTCCCATTCCCATGTAAACGTCTTTGATTTGTCTTTCATGGCGTCGGTCTCTATTCCAATTTGGTTTGCTCGGCGTCTCCGTTTGTTAGACGAACGGTGACGGTTGTTTCGGTCTGCCGGTATCTGCAAAGGTGACGCCGTTGGGTAAGTAAGCGTTGGAATCGGGTGAGGCAGTTGTGCGGGCACGGGGGTGCGATCGAGGTCTTTAGAACCCAAAGAAATAACAATCTAGACGCGCGAAGCGCGCTGCGTCGTTTGCCTTTGGACCGCAACGAAATCAGCGACTAACGAGTGTCACAACCTGTCACACTTCGTCACAAAGTGTCACACTCTGTCACAATTGTGACACCCGCCCATTAGCCGTAAGCAATTCAGATCTGTAGCTGTATTACATGGGCCAATCAGAAATTGGACGCATGGTATGACAAGTGCCGTGGAAGCTGTTGCGCCTGATAGTTGAACAAATGCTACAAGAACAGAAACAGACTTCGAGAAGGCCTCTTCATCCGTCCGCGTCGTGGATGACGCCGGAACAGTGCGCCGAATTTCTCGGTATCAAGATCAACACGCTATACGTGATGAAGTCTCAAGGCCGTATCCCCTATCGCAAAGTTGGTCACCTATTACGCTTCGACTTCGATGAGATCGTCGAGTGGACAAAGGACAAAGAGAAATGAGCGTTGGTAAGGACCGCAAGGCTCGGGTACTATTCGGTCAAACCTTCGCTGTGGCTGCAACCGCCGAACGGAGGTGATGTCCTTGACAGTTAAGAAGCGTGGTGGTCACTGGTATTTTGATTTCCAAATCAGAGGCGCCAGATATCGCGAAGCGATACCGGAAGCGCGTACAAAGTTTCAGGCAGAGCAGGCAGAAACTAAGGTGCGCGATCAGGTCTTTCAGGGTACCTATGGTACGTCACAACTTGGCATTCAAGACTTTTGCGAGTTTGTGAGCGAGATGTATTTGCCGTGGGCCAAAGCTAACAAACGGACCTGGCGCAATGACGAGATCATTACTAACCAGTGGACGGAAATATTCAGGGGCAAGATGTTGCGTGAAGTCTCACCCCTGGCGATTGAAAAGTGGAAACGCGATCGTGCTCAGTCCATTACCAGGCGCGGCACAATTCGCAGTCCGGCATCCGTGAACATGGAGCTCGCTGTGCTGTCTCGCATCTTCGCCCTTGCGGTGGAGTTGGAACAGGCAGCATCAAATCCTTGTCGCAAGGTGCGAAAGCTGCGAGTGGACAATCAACGCAACCGCTACTTATCGGAAGATGAGGAAACGCGATTGATGGCTCAGCTCAAAGGCAGACGCAGGCACCTGTACCCGCTAGTTGTTCTGGCGCTTGGTACAGGAATGCGTCGCGGTGAGTTGCTGAATCTGTCGTGGCGGCAGGTTGATTTTCTGCGCGGCGTCATACATGTAGTGAACACAAAGTCTGCACGTGATCGGATCATTCCGATGAGTCAGCGAGTGAGAGAAGTTTTGATAGAGCAACGCGAGACTCAAAAGGGCGATCTGGTGTTCGCCTCGAGGCGAATTGCTAAGAGGCGAGCGGGTGAAGGCCTGGTGGATGTGAAGAAGGCTTTCACCGTGGCGTGTAGTGAGGCCAGTATAGAAGACTTTCACTTTCATGATCTGCGCCACACGTTTGCGACGCGATTAGGTGACGCGGGATGCAACGTAACAACGATCGCAAGGCTCTTGGGCCATTCAAATATTCAGATGTCCATGAGGTACACACATGCGTCTGATGACACTCTGAGAAATGCAGTTGAATACGCTCAAAAAGGCTCGCGTCACAAATACGTCGCAAACACTAAAACAGCCACTCACGCGAGCGGCTGTAAATACTTGATTCTATTGGAGCCGGCTGCCGGAGTTGAACCGGCGACCTTCTAATTACGAATCAGACGCTCTACCAACTGAGCTAAGCCGGCTAAGGCGAGATTGCTGATGCCAGAAGGCAGTTGCACTATACGAATGCCGTGTTTGCAGTGTCAAGCGGCACAGATCGAACAAACAGGAGGGATGTTATGCCGAAGGATGCGACCAAGAATATAGACAGATACAAGGTTCGTGGTGGGCAGTTCAATGAGTTTGAATACAGCGAGAATCAGAAAGGACTGAAGACAAAAACAGCGGAGGTGGGGGCTAAGCTGATTCCCGGGACACCGCCTGAAGAAGCAGGCGACGGATTGAAGCCGGTGGTTAAAGCAACCAGCAAAACCACCAAAACAACAAAAGCCACGAAGAAGCCAAGCCCAACGAAAGGTGCAACTGCGAAGAAGTTAGCGGCGCGTAAAGCGACGAAGAAGAAATAAGTTTAGATTCTATGTTCCCCCGAATTCGATTGCTCTTAATAGCGTTGTTGCTTTTCGTAACGGCGCTGCAAGCTGTCGCTCAGAAAAAACTCCCCTCAGCCGAGAAGGTCGTCGACAACTACCTGAAAGCGATCGGTGGGAAGAAGTCTGCCGGCGCGCTGAAGGACGCAACTTACGAATGGACCATCCAGTTCAACGATCAACCGTTCGGCACCGCGCGCCTGCAGCGAAAAGCGCCCGCGTCTGAACGTTGGGAACTAACCTTCGGCAACGGTCAGATCATCTCCGCGACGAATGCGCGCTCAGCGTGGGAGCTCGGCCTTGATCGGCAACTACGCACGCTGAGTGGTCCAGAAAGCGCTGCGACAAAACTGCGCGCCGCACTCGACTCATCGCGCCTCGTGGGCTTCAAAAAGTCCAACGTGCTCGCGCGTGTCATATCGCTCGGCGATCTCCGCTCAGAGCCCGCGTACATCGTCGAGTTCTCGACGCGCGGCGGTGCGCGATTTCAGTATTACTTCAGCGTGAAGACGTCGCTGCTCACGAAGATCACCGGAGACGTAAAAAAGACGCGCGTACTGCTTGACGACTACCGGCCAGAGCGTGGGATTCTCGAACCGCATCGCGTTCGCATGAACCTCGATGGCCCAGGCGAGCTGACGTTGCTGCTGCAAAGCGTTAAGTACGACACCGGCATCGACGTTCGTGTTTTCGATCCGCCTGCTGCGACTGAGAACCTCGACGTCGCCGCATTGTGGCGCGAAGTCATTGCCAACCAGGATGAGCTCGACAAACGTGTAGCAGAATACGCGTTCAGGCAAACTGAAACCGATCGAGAGATCAACGACAAAGGTGAACTGAAGAAAGAAACAGTCAAGGTATACGAAGTCTATCCGCTGCCGAATCGCGAGCCGGTGCAGAAGTTGATCAGCGAGAACGGTGTGCCGCTGTCTGCCGAAAAGGCGGTGAAGGAAGACAAGCGCGTGCAGGAGGAGTTTGAAAAAGCTGAACGCGATAAGGAGAAAGACGAGAAGAAGGTGGCCCAGCGACGGGCCGAGCGCGAGAAGAAGAAAGACGAAGGTGCGGAGATCTCACCGTTCTTGAAGGTATGTGATTTTGTGTCGCCGCGTCGCGAGGTGCTTGAGGGTCGCGAGACGATCGTTTTTGACTTTCGTCCGCGAGCGGGATTTAAGCCGAAGACGCGCGAGGAGAGTTTGATTGCGAAGCTGATCGGTGTTGTGTGGATCGATCCGTTTGATAAGCAGGTGATCAGGTTGGAGGCGCGTTTGGCAGAAGGTTTCAAGATGGCGGGCGGGTTGCTCGTTTCACTCAAGCCTGGAGCGGCGTTGGTCATAGAACAGACAAGGATGGTGCAGGGCGTTTGGCTGCCGAAGTTTGCGCAGATAAATTTGTCGGTTAAGGTTTTGTTGTTTAGTGGGGGCGATTACAACAAGACGATCGAGTGGAGTGAGTACAGGCACTTCGCGGGTGATGTGAAGGACTATAAAGTTGATGCGCCCGTGATACCAAAACCTTAGTTGGACAGGATTACAGGATTTGCAGGATAACAAGATAAATGTTGTTGGTGGTGGGCTGGCTGGAGTAGAAGCGGCGTGGCAGGCGGCGCGGCTGGGCGCCGAGGTTAATCTTTATGAGATGAGGCCGGTGAGACAAACGCCTGCGCATCGCACGGATAAGCTGGCGGAGATCGTTTGTTCCAACTCGTTAAAGTCGGATGAGAAGGGAACTGCGTCCTATTTATTAAAGGAGGAGCTGCGCCAGGGTGGGTCGCTGGTCTTGACGGCCGCTGCGCAAACGCGCGTGCCTGCTGGTGCGGCGCTCGCTGTCGACCGCGAGAAGTTTGCAGAACTGATCACCGATTACATCGCAAACGAGCCACGTATCCATTTAATTCGTGAAGAAGTCACGACGATTCCCGAGGATGAGATCACGATCGTTGCTACGGGTCCGCTGTCGTCGGAGGCACTGACGACTGAAATTATGAAACTGACCGGCAGCGATCAGATGTACTTCTACGACGCGATCGCACCGATCGTCGCCGCCGATTCGATTGATACGACTGTCGCGTTTCGCGCTGCGCGTTACGACAAAGGCGGTGACGACTATCTCAACTGCCCGTTCGATGAAGAGCAGTACGCGAAGTTCTATTCAGAATTGTTGGAAGCGAAGAGCGTCCCACTGCAACGCTTTGAAGAGACGCGCTGGTTTGAAGCGTGTCTGCCGATTGAGGAGCTCGCGCGTCGCGGCGTCGATACGCTGCGTTTCGGACCGATGAAGCCCGTCGGTCTGCGCGACCCGCGCACGGGTCGCGAGGCTTATGCCGCCGTGCAGTTGCGGCAGGAAAATTTAATGGCCGACGCATACAGCCTCGTGGGCTTCCAGAATCATCTACGCTACGGCGAACAAGCGCGAGTGTTGCGGCTGATTCCAGGTTTGCAGAACGCCGAGTTTCTTCAGTTTGGACAGATTCATCGCAACACGTACATCTGTTCACCGCGCGTGCTGCAGGCGACCATGCAGATGCGCGAGCGTCCTAACCTCTTTTTCGCCGGACAGATCACGGGAGTCGAGGGTTACGTTGAGTCAGTGGCGATGGGCTGGCTCGCCGGTGTGAATGCGGCGCGGCTCGCCGCGGGAGCGGAGTTACTGGAAGCTCCGATCGGCAGCGCCACGGGAGCTTTGGCGCATTACGTTTCGCACGCAGAGGCAAAAAATTTCCAGCCGGTAAACATCACTTTCGCGCTTTTACCTCCTCTTCCCGAACTTGCGCGGCGCAAGGCACGTAGAAAACGGGAACGACGCGCGTTGCAAGTCGAATTGGCCTTGAAAGAATGGGCAGAGTGGCTCGAACAAAATCACACCAGACGAGAGATCGTGCGCGCCAATTAAATCATTGGCTCGTCGCGATCGTCATCGGAATCTTCTGTCTCGGACCTGCGTTTGGTCAGTCCGGCAGACGCGGTGAGCCTGGTAAGCCGGGTAAACCACGGCCCATTTCAGATCCGGATAGACCAGGAACCTCGTCTTCGCCCAATCGTCCTGCGCGAGCGACTGATGAAGTCGATGAAGACGATGTGGTGAAGATTAGCTCGAATCTCGTACCGATTCCTGCTTCCGTCGTCGACAAGCGCGGCACTGCTGTTGTGAATTTGAAGCTTGATGATTTTGAGCTTCGGGTCGATGGTGAACTGCGCCCGATCAGCGATATCACGCGCGCGGAAACCAGTGTTCGACTCGCGATGCTTTTCGATAACAGCGGCAGTCTTGATGCAGCGCGCGAGTTTGAGAAACAGGCGGCGATTCGGTTCTTCAGAAAGGTGTTGCGCACGAAAGATGAAGCGGCGATTTATTCGATCGAGACCGACAGCCACCTCGCCCAGCCGCTCACGAACGACGTCATGCGTCTCGAGCACACGATCGCGATGTTTGGAAAACCGGAAGGCGGCACGTCGCTATTCGATGCGATCGTGAATGCGGCCGATTACCTGCGACCATATTCCGGACGTAAAGTGGTGGTGATCGTTTCTGATGGAATCGAGACGACGAGTAAAAACACCGATTTCGATCTGGTGGTGCAGCATGTGCTCGCCGACGATTGCCAGATCTACGTGGTCCAAACCGGATTGTACGAAGGCGCGAATGTGCGCGCGCTTGCGGCCGAACGACGAATGGAGCAGTTGACCGGACAAACAGGCGGCGCTGTTTACCTGCCTAAAACAACCGATCAGCTTGACGTCGCATTCGATCAGATCGCCGCCGATCTCGCGCAGCAATACGTCCTCAGTTATTACCCGAGCACTGAGCACCGCGACGGGCAGTTGCACAAACTCGATCTGCGAATCAAGACGCGAAATGATGTTCGCGTACGTTCACGAAAAGGGTATTATGCGCCCAAGCCCGCGCAGTCGTCGGGCTACTGAAGGATGCATAATCTCATCGAGCAATTCCTCGAACACTTGCGTTACGAGCGCAACGTCAGCAGTCACACCTTACGCAACTACGCGAGCGACCTCGAACAGTTTCTCAACTTTCTTACCGCTGATGGAAAACGCAAAGCGCCCGAAGTTTCGCAGATCGATCATCTGACCATTCGCGAGTGGCTCGCGTCGTTGCATACTGATCAAAAGAAGAAAGCGTCGATCGCGCGCAAGCTCGCCGCGTTGCGCACGTTTTTCCAGTTTCTCGTGCGCGAAGGCATACTGGAGCTCAATCCCGCGAAGCTCGTCGCTACGCCGAAGCTCGAAAAGAAACTACCGAAGCATCTGTCGATCGAAGAAGCGATCAGGTTTATAGAGTCTCCCGATCCGGAAACTGATCTCGGCAAACGCGATCGTGCGATGCTCGAGTTGATGTATGCGACTGGTGTGCGTGTCGCTGAGTTGACGACGCTCAATATCGCGGATGTTGATTTCGGGAATCAGCTAGTGCGTGTGACAGGGAAACGCAGGAAGCAGCGGATCGTGCCGTTTGGCGATCCGGCAGGTGCGGCGATTCGAGATTATCTGGACGTGCGCGAGAAGTTTCTCTTTAACGCGCCTGTTTCGAAGCGTGATGAGGAGGCGCTGTTTCTGAATTATCAGGGGACGCGGATCACGACGCGATCTGTCGGCAGGATGGTTGAGAAGTACATTCGGATTTGTGCAGGGATGCACAATATCAGCCCGCATGCGCTGCGACATTCGTTTGCGACGCACTTGCTCGACAGTGGCGCAGACCTGCGTGACATACAGGAGCTGTTGGGCCACGCGCGGCTTTCAACGACGCAGGTTTATACACACGTGTCGATGGAGAAGTTGATCGAGGTCTACGACAAAGCGCATCCTAAGGCGTAGGTTTAGCCACGGATTACACAGATAAACACTGTAAGAAAATCCGTGTTCATCCGTATAATCCGTGGCTAAAGCGTTGGTAGATCGTCTTCGCCATTTTGACTCTCGATGATTGCCTGGCAGGCGGCGTCGTAGCGCGCGGTGGGCACGGCTTCGAGGCGACGCTCGTCGATCGGTTGACTGCAACGCGCACAGATTCCGTAACTTCCTTCGTCGATACGCAAGAGCGCCTGATCGATGTCAGCAACCTCTTTCGAGCTGCGCTCACCAAGTCGCAACGCGATCTCTTTGTTCAGATCCTGCACCGAGAGATCTACGCTATCCTTGACGCCGTCGTCGTAGAGCTCGAGCGCGGCCGCCTGGTCTGTGCGCACCTGTTCCGTATTCTGGCGTAATTGGTTGAGAAGAAGACTGCGGAAGTGCTTCAGTTTTTCAGCGTCCATCTAAGTTAAATTTGCGTTGCTACTCAAACGCACCTGACTCCCATGTTTTGATGGGCGCCAGTATACCATTAGACGCTGTTAACGCGGATAAACGCTGATCTGCGTTCATCCGCGGCTAAATAATAAACTAGAACCTGGCGATTAGCGCGATACGAGCTCCACGAGGTGCGCCCGGCGTGATGTTGTTGTTGCCGTCTGCGTTCAGGTAATAGGTGTTGTCGAACAGGTTTTGGAAGTTGGCCTGGAGGCGCCAACGTTCGGTTATCGAGAAGAACACGGCCGCATCGGCGCGTGTGTATCCCGGCAGAACGACTGCGTCGTCGATTGCGGCAAACATGTCTGAACGATGAATCAGTCCGAGACCGAGTCCGAGCCGCGGATGCACTCTGTAGTTGTTCCACAGCGAGAAAGTGTGATGCGGCACTTGTGCGACCTGCGCGCCTGTTAACGCAGAAGCCGTCGCGCTGCTGATGAACGCATCCTGATACGCGTAACCTCCGGCCACACTCCACTTCGACGTTACAAAACCATTTAGCCCGACTTCGTAACCGTTCGTACGTTGACTGCCAGTCTGCAAAATTCTCGTCGGATCGTTTGGATCAGTCGCTCTCGTGTTCGTTCGATCCTGGCGGTAAACCGCGGTTGTGAACGCAAGGTTGCGACGGATGTCCCACTTTGCTCCGAGCTCGTAATTCGTGAATTTTTCAGGTTTGACTTGTTGTGTAATCGACGTCAACTGTGAAAACTGATCGCCCGAGCTCGGCAAGTAAGCGACGCCGTAATTTACGTAGACCGACATCGTGTCGATCGGCTTCACGATAACACCGGCGCGCGGCGACACGAGTCGATCGATACGTCGCAGATCCTGATTGGTTCGGTTGTTGTGAAACTGTAGATCGAAATAATCGAAACGCACGCCCGTCACGACTTGTAAATAGCGATTGATCTCAACCTGGTCCTGCACGTAGGTTGCACCGAGGTTGGTTTTGATGTGGTTGTCGGCGTCGGTCGCGTTCTGTCGGAATGTGATAGGCGTACTAATCTCCGGATCCGATAGCGGCGCCAGAATCGATGTCGCCGTGTTGTTGAAGAATCCAGTGCGGCGGAAATTATCTGTCAGTTGTCTGCCGACCTCTGCTCCAGCGAGGACCGTGTGCCGCACCGTTCCAGTTGACGCCTGGAACGTCACGTCCGTTTGATTGAAAAGATTCTGGCGCTTGGTAGCGTTGTTGTAAGCGCTGATCGATACAGATTGTTTGTCTGCCGTGACCGCGCCCGGTACGTAGTTCTGGTAGAAGCGATCGTAGTCACCGAAAAGCGTGCGATTGCGGATGTTGAAACGTCCGGCCTGATGATCGACGACAGCAGAGCCGAGATTTACACCCGCTCGCACGCGGCTGTTATCGGAATCGCCAAAAAACGTCTCGATCGGAACGTCGACCGGTAATCCATGAAATGATGGAATGCCACGATCAGCAACACGACCATCGTGGAAATATTCGTAAGCGAGTTTGATGGCAGTCTTTGGACCAACGATCAGTGTCGCGGTTGGATTAACGCCGTAACGCTCGAGGTCTACACTGTTTCGAAAGCTGCCGGAGTTTTCGTAAAGACCGTTGAGACGGAATGCAACCTTGTCGCCGAGTGGTTGATCGAAATCCCCGGTGAAGCGTTTGTTTCCGAACGAGCCGCCCTGAAGCGTGATCTCGCGCAGGGGAGTGAAGCCAGCCTCTTTCGTTACGCGGTTAATCACGCCACCGCCGCCGCCACGACCAAACAGCATCGAGTTTGGTCCTTTCAAAGCCTCGACGCGCTCGACGTTGTAGAAGTCGCGATAGTACTGAACGTCGTCGCGAACACCGTTGACAAAGAAATCGGCGCTCGTGCTGTTGCCGCGAATAACGAGCTGGTCGCGATTGTTCTCGCCCTGGTGCGATGTGATGCCGGGAATGTAAGCGACGACTTCAGACAGGCTCGACATCGACTGGTCGCGAATCTGTTCCTTCGTCACGACCGAGATCGACTGCGGGATATCGCGTAGCATCGTCAGCGTTTTGGTGGCGCTATTGATGGAGTTCACTCCGTAAGCGGACATGTCAGTGACGGTAACGATCGCGCTGGATGGTCCAACAGCGAGCAGCACTTCGAGTGGTTTGTTATTGACTTGAAGATTGACGGTCTCGGTAGTTTCGGTGAAGCCTTCGGCCGAAATGCGCACCTCGTAGACGCCGGGCATGAGCGCGACCGAAAACTCGCCATTCCGATCGGTCACGGCGGTAGAAGAGGGAAGTCCGGCCTTACTGATCCACACGTCGGCGCCCTGGATGGCGTCGTGGTTCGGGTCGAGCACCTTACCTTTTAATAGTGATTTATCGTTTGGCGCCTGAGCCAGGGCTTGAATGGTTAGAATTGCGGAAAGACCGAGTAGAAGGAGAGAGCGAAGGCTGTACCTGCTGTTCATAACCAAACCTTTTTCTTCTAGATTGGCCGAAATTGAAATCCGATTTCAATTTCGGAGCAGGCAGGATAATACAGGACGTAGAGAATCACAAGAGCGATTACGTCTTATTTATTTTTAGAAACGCGGCGAGCAGGGGAATCGTCAGCTCGTGATGGCCGGTGATCGAATAGCCGCGGCCCGCACCGTTTTCTGTTGGGCGCCGGACTACGTTGGTTAACGGCCGGTATGATTGAATGAAGTCGAAGTTGGCGGTCGTGATGTCCGAAAGCGGATGGCCGAGGTTGCGCACGAGGGTCACGCACTTAAGAAATACTTCAGGCAGCACCACCGCAGATCCAACATTGAGATAAACTCCGCCGCCGTCCATTCGTCGCACAAGCTCCGCGAGATAACGGAAGTCAGTGTGTGTAGTAGCGCCTAAGGCTGCGCCGTCGAAGCTTGGATGGAAGTGTGCGATGTCACCGCCGATCGTGACGTGTGTGGTGAAGGGAACTTTCGACTCGTAGGCAGCGCACAGCAAAGAATAATCTCGATGCTTTGGATCACGCGCGAGCAACGCACGACCCACTGCCTCGCCGAGTCCGATCTGATCTCTTGAGCCGTCACGTGCGGCGCCGTTCAGTAGTTGGCCCGTTTCTTCCGCACCGCCGAACACGCCTTCGGAAAGTGTTGCGTCGACGTCTTCGGAAGTTGAGCCAACCATCGCGATCTCTGCGTCATGGACCAGCACGGATCCGTTTGCCGCAATCCCGCTCACAAATCCCTGCTTCATGAGATCGATGATCACGGGCGCGAGTCCCGTCTTGATCACATGCCCACCGATCCCCCAGATGATCGGTTTCTTCAGCTCGCGTGCCCGGCGAATCCGTTGGGCCAGCTCACGAAAACTTCGCACCGCAAGCACATTCGGCAAACTATCGAGAAACTCACTCACCGACGCCTCCGCACTCGTCGGCTTCGCAAACTCCTCAAGCTTAACTTTGCTGGGACGAGAGGCGAGCGGATACGTTTTGACTCCGTCGAGCTCGAGTGGTTTCAGATCGTCGTCGTAGATTGAAGGCATGGCGCGCAATTTTAGCCACAAAGAGGCACAAAAGCACAAAAGAAGCGATCAATTACGGATTTTGTGTTTCTTGTGCCTCTTTGTGGCCGTTTTTACGTCCGTTGACATGGCCGTTCAAGAGTGGACGCAGGACGTGGCCGGTGTGGGAGCGGCGTGAGCGTGCCACTTCTTCGGGGGTGCCGGCGGCGACGACGCGACCGCCGTGTTCGCCGCCCTCTGGGCCAAGGTCGATGATGTAGTCGGCTGATTTGATGACGTCGAGGTTGTGCTCGATTACGAGTACTGTATTGCCTAATGAGACGAGGCGTTGCAGGACGTCGAGCAGTTTGTGAACGTCGGCGAAGTGAAGACCGGTTGTCGGCTCATCGAGAATGTAGATGGTCCTGCCAGTTGCGCGTTTCGAGAGCTCTTTGGCGAGCTTGATGCGCTGTGCTTCGCCGCCAGAGAGTGTTGTGGCTGATTGGCCCAGCTTGATATAACCGAGTCCGACATCGAGCAGCGTCTGCAACTTCTGATTTATCTGCGGAATGTTTTCCAGCAGCGGGAGGGCTTCTTCGACCGTCGTGTCGAGCAGATCGGCGATCGACTTGCCCTTATATTTCACTGCCATCGTCTCGCGGTTGTAGCGCGCGCCGCGACACACATCACACAGCACATATACATCCGGCAGGAAGTTCATCTCGATGCGCTTCATGCCGTCGCCTTCACACGCCTCACAACGCCCACCTTTGACGTTGAAAGAAAATCGTCCCGGTTTGTAACCACGCTCACGCGACTCCGGCAGCATCGCATACAACTCGCGCAACGGCGTGAACAAGCCCGTGTACGTCGCGGGATTCGAACGCGGCGTGCGGCCGATGGGCGATTGGTCAATCTCGATCACTTTGTCGACGTGCTCGAGACCCTCGATCCCTTTGTACGGTCCAGGCTCAGTCGTCGAGCCGTAGAGATGCTGCGCGAGCGCGTAATACAGAATGTCTTCAACAAGCGTTGACTTGCCCGAGCCCGAAACACCGGTGACAACCGTCAACAATCCGAGCGGAAACGAGACATCGATCTCCTTCAGGTTATTCGCATAAGCCCCGGTGATCGTGAGGTATTTTCCGTTTGGCGCTCTTCTTTCAGCCGGCACTTCAATCTTCCGCGCGCCTCGAATGTAGAGCCCGGTAATCGAATCGGGATTTTCTGCGACATCGGTTGCCGTACCGACTGCGACGACCTTACCGCCGTGCGCTCCCGCGCCTGGTCCAAGATCAACGACGTAATCAGCGCGCCTGATCGTTTCCTCATCGTGTTCGACTACGAGCACCGTATTCCCGAGATCGCGAAGTGCCGAAAGCGTTTCCAACAACTTCTGATTGTCACGCGGATGTAGACCGATTGACGGCTCGTCGAGCACGTAAAGCACACCGCGTAGCTGCGATCCGATCTGTGTGGCGAGTCGAATGCGCTGTCCTTCACCGCCGGAAAGCGTCGAGGACGTTCGATCGAGCGTGAGATAGCCCAAACCGACAGTCTTCAAAAAGCGCAAACGGCTGACGATTTCGCGCAGTATCGAACCGGCAATCTGCTCTTCTCGCGCATTGAGCTTCACCTGCTCGAATGCTTCGACAGCATCGTCAATCGGCAGCGACGTGTATTCCGCGATGCCGCGCCCACCGACCTGCACCGACAGCGAATCTGAACGCAACCGTCGCCCGCTGCACTCGCTACACACTGTGGGCGAAACGAGCTCCTCGAGTGCGACCCGCACCTTCTCAGACGGCGCTTCATCCAATCGCTCCTGAAGCCAACTGAGCGCGCCCTTCCACTCGTTCTGATACGAATAGAGCCCTTGATTGAAAGTTAACCTGCCGCTGACGCCGTTCAGAAAACCCTCGCGCACTTCCTTCGGCAACTCTTCATAGGTGCTCTTCGGATCAGCCTGGAAATGCTTGCAGACGGCGAGTAGCGCGCTGCGCAGATAAGCCGAGCCCTGCTTGTCGGCCGTGCCCATGAACCCGAGTCGCTCGGGTGTTTGCCACGCGTCTGGAAGCAACTTCAGCGAGTCGATCTCCATGACCGTTCCCAGCCCGTGGCAACGTTTGCACGCGCCGTAAGCGGAGTTGAACGAGAACGATCTCGGCTCGAGCGGCGGCACATTGATGCCGCAATTCACGCACGCCATCCGCTCCGAATAAAGCTTCTCTTCACCGTCGACAATCGAGATGAGCACGGCGCCGCCGGTCAGCTTCAAAGCGGTGCGAATCGAATCGGTCAGTCGCTCGCGAATGCCGGTCTTGATTAACAGTCGATCGACGACCGCTTCGATCGTGTGATTGCGTCGTTTGTCGAGACGAATCTCTTCGTCGAGCGAGAGCAGCTCACCGTCGACACGCGCGCGGATAAAACCTTCTTTCGCGAGCTTCTCGAGCTCTTTCTTGAATTCGCCTTTGCGACCGCGGACAATCGGCGCAAGCACCATCACGCGCTCGCCTTCCGGCAGTCCGAGTACGTTTTGCACGATCTGATCGACGCTCTGTCGCGTGATCGCAGCACCGCAAATGTGACAGTGCGGCACGCCGACTGACGAAAAAAGCAGTCGCATGTAGTCGTAGATCTCGGTCACAGTACCGACAGTCGATCGTGGACTACGCGAAACAGTCTTCTGTTCGATGGAGATCGCCGGCGAGAGCCCGTCGACCGAATCGACATCCGGTTTTTCGAGCTGATCGAGAAACTGGCGCGCGTAAGCCGACAACGATTCGACGTAGCGGCGCTGTCCTTCTGCGTAAATCGTGTCGAAGGCGAGGGATGATTTGCCTGAGCCGGAGAGGCCAGTGATTACCGTAAAACGATCGCGCGGGATGTCGACGTTGATGTTTTTTAGGTTGTGCTGGCGAGCGCCCCTAACACTGATGCGATCAATGGCCATAGCGAAAACCAGCCATTCTAACGGACGGATTTTCGTGGGGCAAGCCATCCACAGATTACGCAGGTTTGTTCTGTGAAATCTGCGTAATCTGTGGATTAGAAGTTGAGTCGCAGTCCGAGTTCCATGCGCCGCGGAGACTGTGCCGACGTGGCTTGGCCGAAGAAGGGCGAGGTTTGAACGCCGGAAAACGTCCCGAGATTCGCGTGGTTCAGAAGATTGAACGCCTGCGCGTAAAGCTCGAAGCGATACTTTTTGTTAGCAGCGCCCGGCATTGAAGGCGGCGAGACGCCGTCGCCACCGCCAATCCGAACCATCCTGATTTGCGGCCCGCCTTGTTGCTGCTGTTCCGGTCCAAAGCTCTTGCCCCAACTAAAACGCGAGCCGATTTCCCAACGCGAGGCGCCACGCGCACTGTTGCGTCCGATGCCGAGAGGTCGATCGTTGATAACCGTGTCGCCGTTGTTATCGAAGCCGGTAGTGATGTTGTAAGGCAGTGCGGAGGTCGCCTGGAAGATGGTCGACACGGTGAAACCCATCGGCAGACGCTTGCTGATGAAACCCGAGATCAAATGCCGGAAGTCTTGCGCCGACGGTCCACGATCCGCGTGCAGGTTGAAATTGTTGGACGGCAGACTGAGCGGGCTGTCGGCTTCGTTCGTGTTCTTCATCAGCAGGTAATTGATGTTCCAGAAGAGCCCGTTATTCGTAAACGCGGCCGGCCCGATTCCAATCATCAGACGATGGCTCGACTGATACGCCGACGACTCGATATTCGTGATGTTCCCCGCGGTCGGATCGGGACGACCAATTCCCGGCACCGGCGTGTTGAGATTGCGACCGTGTAGCAAATGCACGCCACGTTGATACTGGTAATTCGTTGTCAGTCGAAACAGCTTGAACGGGTTCGTCTCGACACCGAACGAGGTTTGAATGATGTAGGGGATCTGTAGATCGGGATCGGTCTGAATGCGGCTCGCTGGTGGAATCGTTTGAATGCCGCCGATAAACGGATTCGGGAAACTCGGATTCGCCACAACCAGATCCCGCTGACGCTGGCCGTCGACGCGCAGTGTCTGCTCGTAAACTTGCGCAGCGAACCAGTCGTAAAAAATTCCGGTGCCGCCGCGAAGAGTAACGCGACCACTCTTCAGCGGCGACCACACCCAACCGAAGCGAGGCGCGAGATTGAACTTGCCAGGCACGTGATTCTGAAACTCGTGGCGCACGCCGTAGCTGAGCGTCAGGTTTTTGCGCACGCGAAAGTCGTCCTGAACGTACCAGCCGAATTGATACTGCCGGTATTTCACCGTCGGGTCGCCGATGCGCTGCGTGAACTGCGTAGGCAGTCCGGCTTCGAAAGCATCGATATCGGCGAACTGAAAAGTGCCGAACGGATTCGTTCGTTCGTTGCTGCGATAGCCACCGGTCTCGAGCTGCGCGCCGAAACGTAGACCATGTTTCTCGAGTGCGTAATCGACGTTGTCCGCAAGCTCGATATCAAGCTGCCTGCGACCGCCGCTTCGTTGCGCGCTGCCGTCGTTGAACGCGCCCGGAACGAGAATCGTACGGCCCAGGCTTACGGAGCGCGCGTCGGTCATGGTCCAGCGCGCCTGCAAACGGGCTTCGTTGAAAAACTTCTTGCCAAACACTCCGGAATCGCCGAGCCGCGCGATGTACTCGGTTTGATCCTGTGAATAGCCACGCGCGGGCAGATCGAAATCACCGACGCCGAGATTGTTCTGAACCCCGGCATTGCGTTGAAACTGCAATCGCGCCGTGTGTGTTTTAGTTAGGACGTGCTCGACACGCGCGTCGAGATTTAATCGTCTTGAAGGACGATACGCGAGATCGGAAACCGTTCCGTCTGGAGTCGTCGCAAAGATTGGTCGCGCATCGAAGAACAATGAGCCGTCAGCATTCAAGAACAGTGACGTGTGATTTTTCCAGAGCGGACCTTCGAGTGAAAGTCCAAAACGGCGCTGCTGTTCCGGACCACGGAACGGCGCAAACACCTGACGACCGTTCATCGCCTCGTCGCGAAAACCGAAGTTGAACGAACCGTGCCATGAGTTCACGCCCGGTTTCGTGGTGATATCGACGAAACCAAAACCAGCATCGTGGTTCTCAGCCGCGTACGGATTCATGCGGAAACGAATCTCGCGAATCTGCGATTTCGGTGGGAGTTTGCCGCCGCGAAATCCGTTCACGCGAATCTGCGCGCCCGGACCGGCAAGCTGGTTGATTGCGTTTTCAAACTCATCCGGGTCGTCAGGCAGTTGCGCGATCTGTTCCTCAGTCAAAACGTTGCTGAACGCGGCGCCATTCGGATTCGTGTTTCGTACCTGCGCTTCTTCTTCGACGTCGACATCGACTTTGATCGGATCGATCTCGAGTCTGATTTCCTTTTGGTGTTGACCAGCGTTGAGATCGAGATTGACGTCCTGCGCCTTGAATCCAGCCGCTTCGACACGCAATTGATAACTACCAACCGGGAGCTTGTTAAATCGCACTTCGCCGCGCTGGTTGGTTGAGTTGAGCGACTGAGACTTTCCGTTTCGTATTAACTGCACCTGCGCTTTGTTAATCAGCGCGCCCGTCGGATCCTTCACAACCACTTCCAGACTCGCGGAAGTAGTTTGGCCGAAGCTTGGCCCAACTATTAACAGCAGCGCGATAAACACACTTATCGCCCGTGAATGGAGAGACTCAATTCGCATCTTTTGTGCCTTTTGCGGCCCGTTTCAGTGTTTTTCGAACCGGTCAGCCTTGAACTGCGGATTAAACTGATACTTCGAAATCTCAAACTCTTCCGAGACTTCGTTTTCAGTTAGAAAGGTTAGTTTGTACGGCACCATGACGCCGCCGACTTTCTTGTAGTCCGTCATTCGAATGTAGAAGTCGACTTCTTCCGGTACCGGCGGCGCTTCGGCCTGCATCTTCTTCTCAGCTTCTTCACGTGCTTTCGCAACGTCTTCGGCTTTCGGGGCGGAGCCAGCCTGCCGGGTCATCGTCATGATGCGCGGCTTCGGACCACGATAGCTCAGCAACAGCGGCATGTGACTCTTCTTATCGAAGAACACGCGCACCGCAAACTTGTTTGGACCACTGACGTCGATCACGTCGGCCTGCGTGTCCTCAACGTCCGACTCACCAGCGTACTTGTATTCAACAGCGAGTGACGGCGGTGGCGTGAGGATGATTGCAAGCAGGTAACGCGAAAATTCAGCGGTGTAGATCCGTCGCTGCATCTCTTCCATCTGCTCGGGGGACGCCTGTCCGCCTGGTCCACCGATCCGAAACACCATTCCGCCGCCGCCACCGCTGTTTCCGCTAAAAGCTTTGTCGCCGTTCAGCCCGCGAAAATTGATCATCGCAGTGCTTAAGCCACCGGCGTTCATCGCATCTTCAACGAGATATTTGTTGGGAAGCGAGATGCTGATCTCGCGGTCGCCGCCCATCTGGCGATCGCCAAAGACGCGACGATATTGACCGTTTATTTGCAGGCCCTGGATTTTCTGTAATTGCTCGTCGCCGCCCACAGCCTGGCGTGCTTGTTTTAGAATTTCCTGCGCGCGCGCGTCGTCATTAGCGAGTGCAGCAGGGGTGGATAAAAGAACGAGAGACAGGACTAGAAGAAGGTTTCTCATGCCCGTATTCGCTCGGAGAAGAGAAAAAGTTCCACAATACTTAAGCTTTGAACAAGTCAGGAAGAGGGGGCTTGCCCCCGCCGCTGCCTTAGGTAAATAAAGAGCGGGGGCAAGCCCCTCTTCCTGACTTGTTTAAGCTCAGTCTTGTGAATACTGTCTAACGTCAGTAGAGTAGCGACGTGAATCTTCCCAACACGCTAACTCTCCTGCGCATCTTCATCGTGCCGCTGCTTGTGGTCGTGTTGCTGACGCCGTTTTCTGAGAATTGGCTGGGAGTACCGAGACACTTGCTCGGCGTCGTGATGTTTTTAGGCGCAGCGGTGACTGACTATTTCGACGGTCACATCGCGCGCAGTCGTGGACAGGTCACACGATTCGGTCAACTTCTCGATCCGATTGCCGACAAGCTGCTGATCTCCGCGGCGTTGATCTCGCTCGTCGAGAACCAGCTCGCGCCCGCGTGGGCAGTCGTGATCATCATCGGACGTGAGTTTGCTGTTACCGGATTACGTTCGGTCGCGGCAGTCGAAGGTGTGGTGATTTCCGCGTCGAAGATGGGAAAGTTCAAGATGCTGGCCCAGGTCGTCACGGTCGCGCTGCTCATCGCTTCGAGCGTAGCGGGAAGGCCTCCGGTCGCAAACTTCGGCAGACCTTTTCCAGCGATCGAGTTCTGGTCAGTGCCCGAGCTGCGCACTGCATGGCACCATCTTCTTGGTGATGGTCCAATTACGGGAAACGATTGGCAGGTGCTTATTTATACGGCAGGCCGAGCGATGCTTTGGCTGGTCGTGATCTCGGCGTGCACTTCAATGTACGGGTATTTCAGCAGTTTTTACCGCGAATTTACGCGGACGAAGTCGGACGTTACTGGATCTCAACCCAGTCGCCAGTATGCACTTCGCCAGCCACCCGAGTAATGATCGCCGTAGCGGTTCGCGTCTGAACGTCAATGATGACCATCTCACCAACGATCTTCCGCGGCATGAGCGGGCGATGTTGTTTGACTTCACGGGAAGTGATCGGTTTATCGCTATAGCGACCATCACCGTTTTTGTCTTTGGCGCGACTTGCCATGCTTCCGAAGCCGCCGCCACTGTAACTTTTGCTCGAAAAACCGGAATCACGGTTGGGTCCCATCTCTGCTCCGTCCCGGCGATTGATATTGCCGGTGCCGAGCGGGCGAAAGATGGTTAGATAGTCGCCTGTCTTGACCTGATCTTCTGAGCCGAGATCGATGTAGACGATTTCGTTTCGCGTGACCATTTCACGGTTGTCTTTCGCCATCATCAGGCGTCCGGTTTGTTTACCGGTCGGATAGGCGAAAACATCGAGGACGCCTGTTGAGCGCTCGAGGGGCGACTCACGGTCGGGAACGGGGACGACTAGATCGCCAAGTAAAGCCTCGTCGCAAGTAAAAACGATCTGTGCCGCTGAAGTATCCGCACGCACTTTGAAGACGCGGAGCTGGCCGATTTCCTGAATATACGTGCCGAGGAAGCCGTGCTTTTCCTTGTGAACGCCCTTCAGGTCACCGCGGGGGCGGATGATTTGAAACGTTTGGCCTTCCTGGATGCCTTGCTTCGAGCCCGCGTTTATATAAACGACATCGCCGTCTGCGTAGCGGCGCTGTTCGTGTTCTTCGAGGGCTCCAACGATCTCAGGCATGTGCGGCAATGTCTGGTAGCGAATGTAGCCGGCGCAATAGAGCTTGGTTCTGTCCGCGACGCGCTGTTCCTGGTGTGTGGTCGGAATAATAAGTTCCGCACGCTGCTCGGTCTGGGCGCTGGTCGTGAAGGCAAAGGCTGGAAGAAGGGCGAGCGACAGCAGCAGTGCTTTAAAGTTACCGAACCGTGGCATATCTAGTCTCCTTAGGTGAATCTACAAGAGTGGGATCGGGGCAAAGTGGCCAAAGAAACGGGGCCGTGAGGTTCAATCATCCTACTGTGCTGGATGAATTTAGGTCAATGAATTTCTTCTCTGTGCAACCTCTGAGTTCTCTGTGTCTCTGTGGTGTTTTGCCGTTAATAACCACAGAGACACAGAGAACTCAGAGGTTGCACAGAGAAGAAGTTACAATACTCGGTCTTTACAACTACAACTCTCGCTGCGACTTGCGTTTTTGATACCCGCTTGGTAGTATCCGCATTTTGTCGGAATACGCTATTTGCACACTATAGCGGGCCGGCGTAGCTCAGTTGGTAGAGCATCTGATTTGTAATCAGAGGGTCGGGGGTTCAAGTCCCTTCGCCGGCTCCACGGCAAAAACAAAAGTTGTTGCAGGGGTGGTCGAGTGGTTAATGGCACCGGGCTGTAAACCCGGCGGGCTCACGCCCTACGTAGGTTCGAATCCTACCCCCTGCACCGGAAAGGGCGGGTGTAGCTCAGTTGGTAGAGCATCAGCCTTCCAAGCTGAGGGTCGCGAGTTCGAATCTCGTCGCCCGCTCCACGTTTCATGGCCGCCCGCGTAGCTCAGGGGTAGAGCGCCTCCTTGGTAAGGAGGAGGTCATGAGTTCAAATCTCATCGCGGGCTCCAGGGTTTTAGTTAAGGACTAATAGCTATCCTTTATTTATAGAAGAGGAAAAGATGTCGAAGGAAAAATTTGACCGTTCGAAGCCGCACGTGAACATCGGGACGATTGGGCACGTGGATCACGGGAAGACGACGTTGACGGCGGCGATCACGAAAGTATTGGCGAAGAATAATCCGAAAGTGCAGTTTGTAGCCTTTGATCAGATCGACAAAGCTCCGGAAGAGAAAGCGCGCGGCATCACGATCGCGACGGCGCACGTGGAGTATGAGACGGCGAATCGTCACTACGCGCACGTGGATTGTCCCGGTCACGCTGACTACGTGAAGAACATGATCACGGGCGCGGCGCAGATGGACGGCGCGATCCTCGTGGTGGCTGCCACGGATGGGCCGATGCCGCAAACGCGCGAGCACATCCTTTTGGCGCGGCAGGTAGGCGTGCCGGCGATGGTGGTGTTCATGAACAAGGCGGACGCGGTCGACGATCCCGAGTTGCTGGAACTGGTGGAGTTGGAAGTGCGTGAGCTTTTGAGCGCGTATGAGTTTCCCGGCGACGACATTCCGGTGGTGCGCGGCAGCGCGTTGAAGGCTTTGGAAGGCGATCCCGAATGGGAGAAGACGGTGCTGGAGCTGATGGCGGCGGTAGACAGCTACATTCCGACGCCGGAGCGCGACATCGAGAAGCCGTTTTTGATGCCGGTCGAAGACATCTTCACGATTCAGGGTCGCGGCACAGTGGCCACCGGTCGCGTGGAGCGCGGCAAGGTGAAGGTGAACGAGCAGGTTGAGATTGTTGGTATTCGGCCGACCACGAAGACGGTGGTGACGGGCGTCGAGATGTTCAAGAAGCTTTTGGATGAAGGCACGGCAGGCGACAACGTTGGCTTGCTGCTGCGCGGAGTGGAGCGCAAGGACATCGAGCGCGGGCAGGTGATTTCGAAGCCCGGGTCGATCACGCCGCACACGAAGTTCAAAGCCGAGGCTTATGTGCTGACGAAGGAAGAAGGTGGTCGTCACACGCCGTTCTTTACCGGATATCGTCCACAGTTTTACTTCCGCACGACGGACGTGACTGGAGTGGCGCACCTGCCGGAAGGCGTAGAAATGGTGATGCCTGGCGACAACGTGCAGATGTCGATCGAGCTGATCGCGCCCATCGCGATGGAGAAGGGGCTGCGGTTCGCAATTCGTGAAGGCGGTCGCACGGTGGGAGCAGGTACGGTGTCTGAGGTTATTGAATAGTTTTCATCCACAGATTACACAGATATCTCTCTGTGAAATCTGCGCAATCTGTGGATAAGAAGTTTGAGGTTTAAGTGATGCCACGCGATAACATTGTGCTTCAATGTCAGACATGCAAAAGTCGGAATTACGTAACGACCAAGAATAAGAAGACCACGCCCGATCGCCTGGAATTCAGCAAGTTCTGTCGCCGTTGCCGCCAGCATACTGATCATAAAGAGACCAAGTAAGAATACCCGGAGGGGTATAGTGTCAACGGTTAGCACGTCGGTCTCCAAAACCGAAAGTCCGGGTTCGAATCCTGGTACCCCTGCCAAATAGTTGTGTGGAGCATCGGCAGCAGACCGAAGAAGTTCAGGAGTTATGGCTGAAACAGATAATCCAGATGCACCGATAGTCGCGCCGCGAATAGCGCGCTATGGTGAAGGACCGGAAGGCAAGCCTGCCCGCCGCGAGCGCGCGCATACGGCTTCCAGGCCGCCGAGGTTTTATGAGCGTTGGTGGGAGTTTTTGCACGACGTTCGTGCGGAGATGAGACGAGTCTCATGGCCGACTTATCACCACGTACAGAACACGACCATCATCACGGTCATCGCGGTTATCTTTTTTGCTGTTTACCTGTTTTTAGTGGACCAGGCTCTTTCCAGATTGATTATCGGTCTCGATTGGGCAATTGAGAAGTTAGCAAGGCTTTTGGGGCTCGTCTGAGGAACGAAATTGTGATGCAGCAGTGGTTTATCCTCCATACCTACTCGGGGCACGAGAAAAAGGTGCGCGACAGTCTAAAAGCGCGCATCCGTGACACGGATCTTCAGAATGAGATAACGGAAGTCCTTGTGCCGACCGAAACTGTCGTCGAGATGCGCGGTAACAAGCGCATCGAATCGGCGCGCATGTTTTATCCGGGTTACGTGCTGGTGCAGATCGATTGCGACGAGCGTGGGCACATTCCAGACAATGTGTTTCACATGATCAAGTCGACACCGAAGGTCACAGGCTTTGTTGGCGGCCACAATCCGACGCCGCTGACGCCTCAGGAAGTCGATCAGATCGTCAATCAACAGGCAGAAGCTGCAGAAAAGCCGAAGCCGAAGTTTTCATATGCGGCCGGCGAGACGGTGCGTATCAAGTCGGGGCCGTTCCAGAGTTTTACCGGCAAGGTTGAAGAGGTTAATGAAGACAAGTCGACACTGAAAGTGACGGTGACGATCTTCGGCCGCTCGACGCCGGTTGAGTTGAATTTTTTGGACGTTGAGAAGGTAACGTTCGCTGAGGAAGAATAGGTCTTATTGGTCTTTTAGGTCCTATATTTTAAGAAGATGGCAAAGAAGATTACAGGTTACATAAAGCTACAGGTTCCCGCGGGAAAGGCGAACCCGGCGCCGCCAATCGGCCCGGCGCTCGGCCAGCATGGCGTGAACATCATGGAGTTCTGCAAGGCTTTCAACGCGAAGACCGCGCAGATGGATCCGGATCTCAAAATACCGGTCGTGATCACCGTTTTCGCCGATCGCTCGTTTACGTTTGAAACCAAGACCCCGCCCGCAGCCGACCTTTTGAAGAAGGCGGCCGGAATCGGCAAAGGATCCGGAAAGCCCAATCGTGAAAAAGTGGGCTCGATCTCGAAAGCGAAGATCGAAGAGATCGCGAAGACGAAGTTGCAGGATCTGAATACGACGAGTTTGGAGTCAGCGATCAGGACGATCGAAGGCACCGCAAGGCAGATGGGCCTCACGGTTGAATAGGTCTTTTAGGACCTGTATTGAGAGGGAGAGACGCGCGTCTCGTTTGCACCTCGGAGCATAGAATGAAGCAACACGGTAAGAAGTATCGCGCCGCGTTCGAAAAGATCGAGCCCGGACGCAAATACAATCTCGACTCAGCAATCGAAAAAATCAAAGAGATCTCTTTCGCGAAGTTCGACGAGACGGTTGAGCTGACTGTCTGGCTCGGTGTCGATCCGAGAAAAGCCGATCAGCTCGTGCGTGGAACGCTCGTTCTGCCGCACGGACTCGGCAAGACGAAGACGGTGCTCGTTATCGCGCAGGGCGACAAGCTTCGAGAGGCTGAAGAAGCGGGCGCAGACATCGTCGGCGGTGAAGACATCGTCACCAGGATTAAGGGTGGCTGGACGGATTTCGATGCCGTAATCGCCACGCCTGACATGATGCGGCTCGTGGGCCAACTGGGTAAGGTGCTCGGACCGCGCGGTCTCATGCCCAACCCGAAAACCGGTACGGTTACGCCTGATGTCGTCACGGCGATCAAAGAGACGAAAGCCGGTAAAGTCGAGTATCGCGTCGATAAGACGGGCGTGATTCACGTCGGCGTCGGCAAGGTTTCGTTCGAGTCAGACAAGCTGCGCGACAACGCGAAAGCGCTGCTCGACGCGGTGGTCAAAGCGAAGCCCGCGACGGCGAAAGGCAAGTACATCAGGAAAGTGAACCTCGCTTCGACGATGAGTCCGGGTGTTTTACTGGACGAAGCGTTGTATGCGAAGTAAAGGTGAGGAGCTGAAACGATGAAATCAAAAGCACAGAAACAGAAAGATCTCGACGCTCTCACCGAGCAGTTCAAGAACGCCAAGGCCGCGATGGTCGTCGGCTTTCAGAAACTGACGGTTGCGAAAGACCAGGAGCTGCGCAACCAGCTTCGCGAAGCAGGCGTTTCTTACGAAGTGGTGAAGAACACGCTCGCGCGCAAGGCTTCTGAAGGAACGGCGCTCGAGGGCGCCGCCGAACACTTCAAAGGGGTGACGGCCGTGGCGCTCAGCAGCGGCGATCCGGTGGGTTTGTCAAAAGCTATTTCAAAGTTTACTAAGGCCAATCCGGACATTTTTACGTTCAAGGCCGGAGTCGTCGAGGGCAAGGTGGTCGCGCTGAATGATGTCGAAGCGATCGCTACTCTGCCGTCGAAGGAAGAGTTAATTGCGAAGATTATGTTCCTGATCAATTGTCAGGCCCAGCGGTTGGCGACGGTGATTTCGGCCGTACCACGCAACCTGGCAGTAGTAGTCAAACAGGTTAGCGAGCAGAAGACCGCATAAGGATTTTGAGGAGGATAGAAAGGTTATCATGGCAGCAACACGCGAAGACGTTTTGGAATATTTAAAAAATTGCACCCTTCTGGAAGCTTCACAGCTCGTGAAGGACATCGAAGAGACATTTGGCGTTTCCGCAGCAGCAGCGGCAGTCGCGGCCCCCGCGGCCTCGGCCGGAGCTGGTGCCGAAGCGGTCGCAGCAGCGGAAGAGAAGACTGAGTTTGACGTGATCCTTCAGGCGATCGGTGGCAACAAGATCAACGTGATCAAGGTTGTTCGCGAGGTTACTGCGCTCGGATTGAAGGAAGCCAAGGATCTGGTAGAGGCAGCCCCCAAAGCAGTGAAGGAAGGCGTCTCGAAGGAAGAGGCAGAAACGATCAAGCAAAAGTTGTCCGACGCGGGCGCGACTGTCGAAGTTAAGTAGAACCATCCACAGATTGCACAGATTTTTCTGTGTCATCTGTGTAATCTGTGGACTAGTTTCGTCGCTTGACACGGAAGTCGTTAGTGGCTAAGTTAGGGGAGTATTGAGGCGCTGGCGTTACTCCCAAAAAATTTGACGGAAAGATCCGCCGCTTTTGGCTAACAAGCGGTCAGGGCATTGTACGCTCTGACCGCGCTTTGGCGTCTCTAAATGGGCAATCAATAAAGGAATCTCACATGTCAGCAAATTTGCTTCAAACAATTACTACGGGGTTAGGAAGACGTACCAGTCAGGCGCCTGAGCGTGAGGACTTCTCCAAGATCGCTACCGCCGTCAGGATTCCCAATCTAATTGAGATTCAACGCGAGTCCTATAATCGCTTTCTACAGATGGACCTGCTGCCGGAAGAGCGCGAAGCGACCGGCCTCCAGGCTGTCTTTCAGTCAGTGTTTCCAATCTCGGACTTTCGCGGCACCGCCACGCTCGATTTCGTCGAGTACCAGATCGGTAACTGGCAGTGCAAATGCGGACGTCTCGAAGGTCTCAACTATCTTCGCTCAAACTGTAAAAACTGCGGCGCTACCATTAAGGTAAATCCCCTGGCAGCGGGAGAGACGCTTTGTCATCGCTGCGGCACGTTCAACTTCGTTCGCCCGCAGCTTTGCGAAAACTGCGGCGAGCCTGTCGGTCTGAAACACAAGCACGACGAGCAGGAGTGCCAGGAACGTGGCATGAGCTACAGCGTTCCGCTGAAGGTGAAAATCCGGCTCACTGTCTTTGATAAGGACCCGGATACGGAAGTCCTATCGATCCGCGACATCAAGGAAGAAGAAGTCTTCTTCGGCGAAATTCCGCTGATGACTGACAACGGTACGTTCATTATCAACGGCACCGAGCGCGTCATCGTTTCGCAGCTTCATCGTAGCCCGGGCGTATTCTTTAAGCGCGGCGCGATTTACGTCGCGAAGATCATTCCGTATCGCGGCTCGTGGGTCGAGTTTGAATACGACCAGAAGAACCTGCTCTACGTGCGTGTCGGTAAGCGCAAGTTTCTTGCGTCGATCTTCCTGCGCGCGCTCGGTCTGTGGTTCAACCGGGAAAACAAACTGAAGGATCCGAGAACAGATTCGCAGCTCGAAGACGGAGTGAAGAACTCCTCATTCACTGACGAAGACATGATCCGCGCGATCTACGTCACTGACGAGATTCATCTTCAGGAAGGTCACCTGAAAATGCAGATTCCCGCCGAGGGTGCGACAAACCTCGTCGGCATGAAGGTGGACCAGGACATAAAGGGCAAAGGCCCGGATCCGATCGTTCGTGGTGGCAAGAAGGTCGCGACTTCCGCGCTCGAGGCACTGCGCAAAGCCGGCATCACTGAAGTTGAAGTCGACTCGTCGCAGCTCGAATCCGCGTTTGCGGTCGCCGACATCGTCAACACTGAAAGCGGCGAGATTATTCTCGAAGCGAACAACGAGATCACGCCTGCGAAACTCCAGGAGATCATCGAAGCCGGTATCACCAGCTTCCGCGTGTTCTTCCCAGAGCGTGACGACGTTGGACCAGTGCTCTCGCTGACTTTGAAGAAGGACGTCATCACCAAGCCGGTCGACGCGCTGCTCGAGATTTATCGCAAGATGCGTCCGGGCGACCCGCCGACTGTACAAACTGCGTATCGCCTGCTCGAAGCGATGTTCTTCGACCCGCGAAAGTTTGACTTCTCGCGCGTTGGACGACTGAAGTTCAACATCAAGATGGGCAAGCCGGAGCGCAACCGCATCGACGATCCGCTGCTCTCGGCGACCGACTTCTACGAAGTTGTTTCTTATGTCCTGAAGATGCGCAAGAACCCGTCTGAGTACCAGGCGGACGACATCGATCACCTTGGTAATCGCCGCGTGCGCGCGGTCGGTGAGCTGCTGGAAAACCAGTTTCGCATCGGTCTCGAGCGCATGGAGCGCGCCATCAAGGAGAAGATGTCGATCCATCAGGAAATGCAGACGACGATGCCGCGCGATCTCATCAACGCCAAGCCGGTGACGGCAGCGGTGCGTGAGTTCTTCGGTTCGAGCCAGTTGTCGCAGTTCATGGACCAGACAAATCCACTGTCGGAGATCACGCACAAGCGTCGTCTCTCGGCGCTCGGACCGGGTGGTCTTTCGCGTGAGCGCGCCGGGTTCGAAGTGCGCGACGTACACCCGACGCACTACGGGCGCATCTGTCCGATTGAGACTCCTGAAGGTCCGAACATCGGACTCATCTCGAGCCTCTCATGCTTCGCGCGTATCAACGAGTTTGGGTTTATCGAAGCGCCGTATCGCAAGGTGAGCGATGGACGCGTCGTTGAATACGTGCGCGTCGTCAACGGTGGCGACACCAAGCTCAAGCCTGGCGATCACATTCCCGAGGAAGACTTAAACAAGGCAAACGGTAAACTCGGAGCCGAAGCTCGCAAGGCTGAGTTTGAGCCGTGGCCGTTTTACCTGACCGCGTGGGAAGAAGACAAACACGTCGTCGGACAGGCCAACATCGAGCTCGATGATAACGGTTACATCGTCAACGACCGTAACGCGGCGCGAAAAGCCGGCGAGTTCATTCTCGCTCTGCGCAAAGACATCGAATACGTCGACGTCTCGCCGAAACAGCTCGTCTCGGTGGCCGCCTCGTTGATCCCGTTCCTCGAGAACGACGACGCGAACCGCGCGCTGATGGGTTCGAACATGCAACGCCAGTCAGTGCCGCTGCTCCGCGCCGAGGCGCCGTATATCGGCACCGGAATGGAGAAGGTGACTGCACGTGACTCCGGCGCTGTTGTGGCCGCAAAGCGCGACGGTGTCGTTGACTACGTCGACTCCGAGCGCATCATCGTCAAGGCCGATCACAATGTTGACGGTACGATCTCGCGCGAGGTGACCGCGGACATCTACACGTTGATCAAATTCAAGCGTTCGAATCAGAACACTTGTATCAATCAACGCCCGATCGTCCACGTCGGCGAGCGCGTTGCGAAGGGCCAGGTGATTGCCGACGGTCCGTGTACCGACCGCGGTGAGCTGGCGCTTGGACGTAACGTCCTTGTCGCGTTCATGCCGTGGCGCGGTTACAACTTCGAAGACGCGATTCTCGTTTCCGAGCGACTCGTGAAAGAGGACTACTACACCTCGATTCACATCGAAGAGCTCGAAATCGAAGCGCGCGATACGAAGCTTGGACCAGAAGAAATCACGCGCGACATCCCGAACGTCGGTGAGAACATGCTCCGCGATCTCGACGAGAGCGGCATCATTCGCATCGGCGCACAGGTGAAACCGGGTTCGATCCTCGTCGGTAAAGTGACACCGAAAGGTGAAACGCAACTGACGGCGGAAGAGAAACTGCTGCGCGCAATCTTCGGTGAGAAGGCCGGCGACGTGAAAGACGCTTCGCTTGTCAGCCCGCCGGGAATCGACGGCACTGTCGTCGACGTGCAAGTCTTCACTCGCAAGGGCCAGGAGAAAGATCAGCGTTCACTCGCGATCGAGCAGGACGAAGAAGATCGCCTGCGACGCGACCTTGAAGACGAGATTCGTATTCTGCGCGAGCAGCGCGACGAGCGAATCTACGAGCTGCTCGAAGGCCGCAAGCTGTCAACGGATCTGACTGTTAACAAGGAAGTGGTGCTCGAGAAAAACGTGGCGATCACGCGCGAGATGCTGAAGGCTGTCGAGCCAAAGGCGTTGCGCAAAGTGCAGCTCGCTTCTTCTCGATTGGACATCGGCGCTGAGATCAAGGAGTACGAAGATCGCACCGAGCGACAGATCAAGATCCTTTCCGACATCTACGAAGAGAAGATCGCGAAGCTGCGGCAGGGCGACGAGCTTTCACCGGGCGTGATCAAGATGGTGAAAGTGTTCATCGCCATGAAGCGCAAGCTGTCAGTCGGCGACAAGATGGCAGGTCGTCACGGAAACAAGGGCGTCATCGCACGCATCCTTCCGGAAGAAGACATGCCTTACTTGCCGGACGGAACGCCGGTTGAGATCGTTCTCAATCCCCTCGGCGTGCCTTCGCGTATGAACGTGGGTCAGATTCTGGAGACGCACCTCGGCTGGGCCGCGCGCGTGCTCGGAATGCACTTCGCCACGCCGGTATTCGACGGCGCGACCGAAAACGAGATCAAGCAGAAGCTGCAGCTATCAGGCGCCCGCGCTCGCGAGCTCGGCCTGCCCGAGATCGTTAACGAGTCGGGCAAAGCAGTGCTGTACGACGGTCTCAGTGGTGACCCGTTCGAGCAGAAGGTGACGGTCGGATACATCTACATGTTGAAGCTGTCGCACCTGGTCGACGACAAGATCCACGCTCGCTCGATTGGACCATACAGCTTGATCACGCAGCAGCCACTCGGCGGTAAGGCGCAGTTTGGTGGTCAGCGATTCGGAGAAATGGAGGTGTGGGCGCTCGAAGCTTACGGCGCGGCGCACATTCTCCAGGAGTTGTTGACAGCCAAGTCTGACGACGTGGCCGGACGCTCGAAGATCTACGAGGCGATCGTGAAAGGCGAAGCTGATTTCGATCCAGGTTTGCCTGAATCGTTCAACGTACTCGTGCGTGAGTTGCAGTCGCTGTGTCTCGATGTTGAGTTGATCAACAAGAAGGCAGCAGACGGTGACTTGCCACAGGACGGCGTTGGCGAAGCGATCGTAACCAGTGCGGTAGAGGCGTAAGAATGGTTATCCACAGATTACGCAGATAACACAGATTCATTTCTGTGTAATCTGTGGATGGAACAAACGGAGAAATCAAAGTGTTTCGATTCCAACAAGAAAAGACGCAACTGGCGCCAGATTTTGAAGCTATTCGTATCTCACTTGCGTCACCGGAAAAGATCCGGCAATGGTCGCATGGTGAGGTGACCAAACCAGAAACAATCAACTACCGCACCTTCAAACCGGAGCGCGACGGGCTTTTCTGCGCGCGTATCTTTGGTCCGGTCGCTGATTGGGAGTGCCTCTGCGGCAAATACAAACGCATGAAGCACCGCGGCGTGATCTGCGACAAGTGCGGCGTGGAAGTTACCCAGGCGAAGGTGCGACGCGAGCGTCTGGGCCATATCGACCTGGCCAGCCCGTGTTCGCACGTCTGGTTCTTTAAAGGTCTTCCCAGCCGCATCGGCCACTTGCTCGACATCCCTTTGCGCGAGCTCGAAAAGGTTCTTTATTTCGAGTCGTACATCGTGATCGATCCAGGCGACGTGCCGGGACTGAAAGAGCGTGAGCTGGTGAGCGACGAGCGTTATCGTGAGCTCGTGCGCGACTATCCCGCACAGTTTGTCGCGAAGATGGGCGCGGAAGCCATAAAAGAATTGCTCGCGATGGTCGACGTCGAAGAGCTCGCCACCGATCTGCGCAAGCGGATGAAGGAAGAGACTTCGCAGCAGAAGAAGTTGAAGTATTCGAAGCGTCTGAAAGTCGCGACCAGCTTCCTGAAATCAGGAAACCGGCCTGACTGGATGATCCTCGACGTGATTCCGGTGATTCCACCCGAGCTGCGGCCGCTCGTGCCGCTCGACGGTGGACGCTTCGCAACGTCGGATCTCAACGATCTGTATCGTCGTGTGATCAATCGCAACAACCGTCTCAAGAAGCTGATGGAGCTACGTGCGCCCGAAGTCATCGTGCGCAACGAAAAGCGCATGCTTCAGGAAGCGGTCGATGCGTTGTTTGATAACGGTCGTCGTGGACGCGTGCTGCGTGGTGTGAACAATCGCCCGCTGAAGTCTTTGAGTGGAACGCTCAAAGGCAAGCAGGGACGTTTTCGTCAGAACCTGCTGGGCAAGCGCGTCGACTACTCAGGACGTTCGGTGATCGTCGTTGGACCAGAGCTGAAACTGCACCAGTGCGGTTTGCCGAAGAAGATGGCGCTCGAGTTGTTCAAGCCGTTCATTTACAACCAGCTCGAGAAACAGGCACACGCTGCCACCATCAAGCAAGCGCGCGAGATGGTCGAACGGCAGGAGCCTGTCGTTTGGGACATTCTCGAAGAGGTGATTCGCGAGCATCCGGTGCTTCTGAACCGCGCTCCGACATTGCACCGTCTCGGCATTCAGGCGTTTGAGCCGGTTCTCGTCGAAGGCAAAGCGATCAAGATTCACCCGCTCGTGTGTACGGCATTCAACGCCGACTTCGACGGCGACCAGATGGCGGTACACATTCCGCTCAGTCCGGAAGCGCAGATCGAAGCGGCGGTGCTGATGCTTTCGAGCAACAACATCCTGAGCCCTGCGAGCGGACAGCCGATCGCAGTGCCTTCGCAGGACATCGTGCTCGGTATTTACTACCTGACTCGCGACCGTCCGGGAGCAAAGGGCGAAGGTCGTGTGTTTGCTTCGCTCGAAGAAGTGTTGCTGGCGCTCGATGCAACGGAAGTCACAACCCAAACGCCGATCAAACTCCGTATTCAGGGCGACTTGATCGACCTCGTGCAGGAACACGATCCGCAGGACATCCTGCGTGCGACAGTTCAAGACGACGTCCGCCGCGTCATTAACACAACCGTCGGTCGCGTCATCTTTAACGATTCAATACCTTCGGGCCTGCCATTCATCAACGGCACGTTGAAGAAGAAAGGCCTGCAGTCGCTCGTTAACTATTCGCACATCCGCCTGGGCCATGAGATGACCGTCAAGATGCTTGACGATCTCAAGACACTCGGCTTCCTGTACGCGACGAAAGCGGGTATCTCGATCGGTATCGACGATCTGGTGACTCCACCCTCGAAGAAGGGACTTGTCGACAAGGCTGACAAGGACGTTATCGCTGTCGAACAGCAGTATCTCGACGGCGTTATCACGAACGGTGAGCGTTACAACAAAGTCATCGCCATCTGGTCTGAAGTCACTGACAAAGTGGCCAAGGAAATGTTCAAGGCGATGGACGATCGGGAGAAGTCATCGGGTGAGTTGAATCCAATCCTCGTGATGAGCGATTCCGGCGCTCGTGGTAGCGCACAGCAGATTCGCCAGCTTGCCGGTATGCGCGGTTTGATGGCGCGTCCGTCGGGTGAAATCATCGAGACTCCGATTCAGGCCAACTTCCGAGAGGGCTTGAACGTGTTGCAGTATTTCATCTCGACACACGGCGCTCGCAAAGGTCTGGCTGACACTGCGCTAAAAACCGCTGACTCGGGTTATTTGACCCGGAGACTGGTTGATGTGGCCCAGGACGTGATCATTAGTGAGGACGACTGCGGTACTCTTCGCGGTATTCCCGC
>Ga0208338_1000068_pt1 | contig 41039 bp, 35 predicted proteins | sample ForSoiNitrogNN91_FD_187858 | JGI IMG/M metagenome (GOLD analysis project Ga0208338, IMG submission 187858) | Forest soil microbial communities from Browns Valley, California, USA, that are Nitrogen fertilized - NN91 (SPAdes) | ecosystem: Environmental > Terrestrial > Soil > Temperate forest ...
CGCTGCACCGACTTCGTCTCCTTATCCGTGTCGAGATTCAAGCGCGTCGTCTCGACTACTTTCACGCCAGCCTTACTCACGAGTTTGTCGCGCGGTATGTAGATCCGAACACGACCATTCCGATCGGCTTTGATGTCGCGCACAGTCTCATCGGCTGTGCGCTCGAAGTGAGTCACGGTTGTGATCGCAAAATCTGCGACGGGTGAGTGACTGCTCGAATGCCTCGTGCTCGGAGCGGGAAACGTTACGTCGTCGCCGTCGGGTGGTGGTGAATCGCGATCCATCAAACGCACACGGGCGTCGCGTATCGGACGTGTAACAAACGCGGATGCACTGCTGGTGTCAGGTTCCATGAAGCGCATGTAAAAGTATGTGTTGAGATCATCCTGGCGCGTGCCGAGATGGGCCGCCATCAGCATCGTGCTTTCGTCGAGGCGGATGAAGTTTCCAGTCAGAGTCGGCAGCAGATCTGTTCCGGGAATCGGAAAGTCGAGTTGGATGATAGTGGGCTTGTTGTCCTCACCGTCACCGAAGACGAGCGCAAAATCGTCACTGTCAAAAGCGAGAATCGCCGTGAGAACACCGATAACGCCGAACGCGAGGACGGCCGTGATTCCGGACGCGATGCCGATGCCGTGAAACACGAGCGCTGCAACTGCGGCCAGGAGAGCGAGTCCGAGTGTACCAATCACGCAGAACAGCACATCGAGATTATCGAGGTCTTTGCTGGTCTCCTTCTCAACTTTGATCTGAGTGCCTTGCAACGTGATGGTGATGGTAGTCGTGACGGTGAAGCCGAGGTCCACACCACCGGGACAGAGATCGACGATCTTGCCACTCGCGATCAGCTTGATCGTGTTAGGACCGAAGGCGATGTCAGCGCTATCGATCACGGCGTCAGGGTGAGTTTCTTTTGCGGCTCTCGTGAGCGTACCGTTCCTCGCCGCCTCTTGAATGATGTTGCGCAACACCTGATCGTGAACACGCGTGAAGAGGTTTGTCTGAGCATTGGGAAAGAGCGGGACAAGATTCGCCGGATCTCCCGAGCCAACTGTTCCCACTGCTTTCATTCCCACGAGCAGTGCGTTGCTGCGTGTGAGTACGACGACTCTCGCGATCTCGAGTCGTCCAAACGGGATGGGAATCGTCGCGCTGACACTCAAGCGCAGAGTGTCGCCCAACTTCTTCCCGATCTCTTGTTCAAGAATTGCCGCAATCAAATCGACCTGGCCCGGAGCCGGTGGATTTGTGAGTTTCACTGGCGAGCTGGGATCAACTTCAAGTCGTGCAGCTTGTCCCTGTGAGAGGTCGAGCTGGATCACGACGTTTCGAGATCCACGGCTGTCAATGCTTGTCTCCACGACGACTTTGACATCCAGCCGCAGCGTCCCGGTGGCGAATGTCACGACAGTGCGGACATGAATCAACGGCGAGTTTACGATTTTTTCGAAGTTCAGTCGGAACGGAAATGTTATGAAGACTCGATCGGAACCTTCGCTGATCTGCGCGACTGTTGGTGGACCAGTGATCTGAAGTCTGCCGATACGACCGCCGGGACGATCGACGGTGAATAGGCTTTGGAGTGTGTTGATGTCACCGGCGGCGAGTAGCTCATCGAGGAACAACTCGTTCGGGATGGTGCCGTTCGCGTATATGCCTGCAAGAATCTCATTCGCCGCTGACATTCTGATGCCGGCGCTGAATTCGAATTCGTTGGGAGAGAGAGCTCTCGGTGCCAGCCTGGGTTTCTGGCCAACAGTGAGCTTCGAGGCGCCGGCTTTGATTGCTTGTTGTTGCCAGAGTTTTAGTTGTGCGGGCGTGGGCGCGCGGCCCGCTTTGAGTTTTGTTTTTACTGCGGCACTGAGCGTGTGGCCACGTTGTTCGAGTGCGGCAATTGGTTTGTCGGTAGGTTCGATTGTTTGTAGTAGCGAGAGTAAGTCTTTTACTTTTGAGATGTTTGCCATTGGGTCAGCCTCCTTGAGGTGGGTAGTGTCCGGGGGAAGGGTCTGGACGGAGCTAAAGGCACAGGGTCGGGATGGTGGGAGATTTTAGGCCCGCCGCGCGCATATGCCAAGTATTTTCTCTGCGTAGCCTCTGCGTCCTCGGCGTCTCTGCGGTTTAAGTTCACCGCCGAGGCGCAGAGGACGCAGAGACTACGCAGAGGGAGTGGAAGGTGGGTTTTAGGATTGGATAGAGATTCCGGTATTGTTCGTAGAGTGATGTGTAAATCGCGACTGCTTCTTTGTTGGGAGTGACGTGGTCGCACGTTGAGATTGTCTGTGCACAAGCTTGATCGACGTTGGACCACACGCCTGCACCAACTCCAGCCAGCAACGCCGCTCCGTATGCTGCACCTTCAGTCGTGTTAACTGTCACAAGATCTGCGTCGAGCGTGTCTGCAAGAATCTGCCGCCACAGCAAACTCTTCGCACCTCCACCCGACACGCGAACCTCTTCGACCGATCCGAGCCCGGCATCTCGCATGAGGCAAAACATGTCTTTGATTCCAAACGCGACGCCTTCGAGTATCGATCGGGTCAGATGCGCCTGGCCGTGACGCGTTGTCAGTCCGATCCATGCGCCACGCGCGAGCGGATCTGGATGAGGCGTGCGCTCTCCACTCAAGTACGGCAAAAATATCAATCCTTCACTCCCGGCAGGCACCTCACCAGCTTCGTCCACCAACTCGGCAAAACTTCGATCGCACGCGAGCTTGTCGCGATACCACTGCAAGCTGCCCGCCGCGCTCAACATCACTCCCATCAAATGCCAGCGACCTGCGACCGCATGACAAAACGCGTGCAGCCGTCCCTCTGGCTCGATCAACGGTGACTCAGTCGCAGCAAAAACAACTCCCGAGGTTCCGAGTGTCACCGCGATCATCCCCGGACGCACGACTCCCGTGCCAAGCGCCTGCGCAGACTGATCGCCACCACCAGCGACAACGGGCGTGCCTTGACTCAGTCCAGTTTGCGCAGCAGCTTCGCGTGTCACTTCACCGGTGGTCTCATGACCTTCAAATGTTTGCGGAAGCCAGTCGGGCGAGATGTTGAGCGTGTTCAGGATCTGAGACGACCACGTGCGATTGCGCAAATCGAAGAGCATCGTGCCCGAGCCGTCTGCTTTATCCATCGCCAGCGCGCCGGTGAGTTTGTGACGGATATAGTCTTTCGGCAGCAGCACGTGACGAGTGCGACGATAGATCTCCGACTCGTGTGTCTCAACCCACAGGATCTTTGGTGCAGTAAAACCGGTCAGAGCATCGTTGCCCGTAATCTGGACCAACTCTGCGCGACTGATCCGCGCGCGGATCTCGTCGCACTCGGCGCCGCATCTTTGATCGTTCCAAAGGATCGCAGGCCGCAGTACTTCGCCTTCAGCATCGAGCAACACGAGGCCGTGCATCTGTCCCGTCAAGCCAATCGCTGATACGTCGTCGCCGGACGCATTCGCGGTTGCGAGTGCTTGCCTGATGCTGTTCGTAGTCGCGGTCCACCATTCTCGCGGATCTTGTTCTGACCAGAGCGGGTGAGGCGTCGAGATATTCAGTGATGTAGTAGCACTGCTCACAACGCGTCCGTGCGTGTCGATCAACAACGCTTTGGCGCCAGTGGTCGAGAGATCAATCCCAAGAAGCAATCTCATTTGCCGTTTATTAAGCCACAAAGAACCACGAACGCACAAAAAAATAATTTTTGGTTTTGCGCTGCTTTGCGGCTATCCTTGCCGGTAGACCATGTCGATCCTGCTGGAGATCCTTTTAGAGCTCGTTCTTCCGCTATTTGCTGAATTCCTCGCTGAACTCGCGCTGCACGAGCTTGGGCAGATACCATGGATGCGGAAAACGGGGCGCGTGGCACTCACGGCGATTATGTATTTCGGAGCCGGCCTGGTCGCTGGTTTCATTAGCCTCCTGATTTTTCCTAAAGCATTCGCGCGCAGCTCGGCGGTGCGTGGCATTAGTCTTGTAGTCACGCCGATCCTGGGCGGAGTTTTGATGTCTTACATTGCATGGTTTCGCGTCCGTACTGGGACTGGACGATCCGGCTCGAAACTTTGCATACGGATTTCTCTTTGCGTTTGCGATGACCTTGCTGAGGTTCTATTTCACGCAGTAAATACATACGGAGAGCATATCGATGCGCGACAGTCGCTGGTTCTTAATCCTCTTAATCATTGCAATCTTTAGTGTGCTGCCTGCGGATGCGCAGCAACCAGATCCCAGTCTTTATTCCGGCTTGCGCTGGCGGATGATTGGGCCATTCCGTGGCGGACGCGTCAACGCTGTGAGCGGCGTCGTGGGCCAACCAGATACGTTTTACTTCGGATCGGTTGGCGGCGGCGTGTGGAAGTCGTCGAACGCCGGACGCACGTGGACGCCCATCTTCGACACCACGAACGTTGCTTCAATCGGTGCGATCGGTGTCGCGCCTTCCGACGCGAACGTGATCTACGTCGGCACGGGCGAAGCAGACATGCGCGACTCGATCGCCTTCGGCAACGGTGTTTACAAATCTACTGACGCCGGCAAAACTTGGAAGCATCTCGGACTCGAAACTACGAAACAGATCGGCCGCATCATCGTCGATCCGAAGAACCCGAACACTCTGTTTGTCGCGGCGCTTGGCAACGTTTACGCGCCAAATCCCGATCGCGGTGTTTATCGTTCGCGCGACGGCGGCGCCACGTGGCAGAAGGTTCTCTTTAAAAATGACGAGGTCGGCGCGATCGATCTCCAATTCGATCCGGTAGATTCGAAGACGGTGTACGCGACGCTTTGGAATGTGCGCCGTCCACCATGGTTCATCTACGCGCCCGCCAATGGGCCAGGCGCAGGGATCTTCAAGTCTGTCGATGGCGGCACAACGTGGAAAGAGATCTCGGAAGGAATTCCGCTTGAAGGCCGCGGGCACATCGGCATCGCAGTTGCACCTGCCAATCGCAATCGTATTTATGCGGTCGTCGATGCAAAAGATGGTGGCGTGTTTGTTTCAAACGACGCCGGCGCCACCTGGACCAGGCTGTCGAATGACAAACGACTCTGGGACCGCGGCTGGTACTTCGAGAAAGTCACTGTGGATCCGAAGAATGCAGACATCGTTTACGTGATGAACACGTCGGTGTATCGCTCGCTTGACGCGGGCAAGACGTGGACGCCGATCAAAGGTGCGCCCGGCGGCGACGACTATCACCAGCTCTGGATCAATCCGGACGATCCGAAACGAATGATCATCGCGAGCGACCAGGGCACGATCGTGACTGTCGACGGCGCCGCGACCTGGAGCTCGTGGTACAACCAGCCCACCGCGCAGATCTATCACGTCGCCGCTGACTATCGTTTTCCTTACTGGGTCACTGGCGCGCAACAGGACAGCGGCGCGGTCGGTACGCCTTCGCGGAGTATTCATTCGGACATTTCGAATCGCGATTGGGAGGGTTTGTGCGCCGGCGGTGAAGCGGGCTACACGGCGCCCGATCCGCTGCATCCGGAGATTCTGTTTGGCGGCACCGTCTCACGTTGCAACGTTCTCACAGGCGAGACGAGGAATGTTTCGCCTGAGCGTGGTGGAACTCCGGGACAGTTTCGTCACGCATGGACGCAGCCACTCGTCTTCTCGAAAGCCGATCGACACGCGCTCTATTACGCCAATCAGTTTCTATACAAGACGACGAACGGCGGCGAGAGCTGGACGCAGATCAGCGCAGATATGACGCGTGAAGATCCGGGCGTGCCGTCTAATCTCAACGATGCTGCCGCGGCCGATGCGCTTGCTGACAAGCGTCGTGGTGTGATTTATACGATTGCGCCCTCGCCGCTGCGTGCGCCGACGATCTGGATCGGTACTGACGACGGTTTGATTCATCTCACTAAAGACGATGGCAAGACGTGGCAGAACGTGACGCCGCCCGCGCTGACGTCGTGGAGCAAAGTGGTGATGATCGAGGCGTCGCACTTTGATGTGAACGAAGCCTACGCTGCGGTCGAGCGCCATCAACTCGCTGATTACGAGCCGCACATCTATCGCACACTTGACTCCGGAAAAACATGGACCGAGATCACACGAGGATTGCCCGCCGGTGTTTACGTGCAAACGGTGAAGGAGGATCCGCATCGTCGCGGGCTCTTGTTCACGGGCACTGAGCGCAGCGTGTTCGTGTCGTTTGACGATGGGGATCACTGGCAGTCGTTGCAACTGAATCTACCGCCCGCATCGATGCGCGATATTGCGGTTCATGCTGATGATTTGATTGTAGGAACGCATGGTCGTGGTTTCTGGGTGATCGATAACATGACGGTGTTGCGGCAGCTCAGTGATGAGAAGTCGAGCGCATATCTGTTTCAACCGGCGGATGCGTATCTACTGACGCCTGGTAATGATAACGGAACGCCGCTGCCGCGTGACGAGCCCATCGCGGAGAATCCGCCGTTTGGTGCGATAATCGATTATTACTTGAAGTCGAATGTGAGTGGGCCAGTGACGATCGAGATCGTCGATCCCGGCGGTGAGGTGGTGCGGAAGTATTCTTCTGAAGACAAACCAACGCCGGTGAATCTCGAGACGCTGAACATTCCTGCTTACTGGGTACGGCCGGCTGAATCGCTTTCGACGGCGGCGGGCCAGCATCGTTGGATCTGGGATCTGAGACCTACGCCGGCGCCAAGACCTGCGGGCGGTGGTGGTGGCGGTTTTGGGCGTGGCGGTGCTGCGCTCGTGTTGCCTGGGATTTATACGATTAGATTTTCTGTCGGTGGGAAGACGTACAATCAAAAATTAGTCGTGCGGGCCGATCCTCGAGCGAAATAGTTTTACAGGATTACAGGATTTTCATGATGTACAGGATTTATTCTTGTTCATCCTGTAAATCCTGTCTACAACTACCTCCGCCTTCTAATTACGCGGAGTTTCTTCACAGTCGCCTCTTTGTACGGCAGCGTCGAATTCTCAAGCACCGCATAATACCGTCGATCACCCTCACGCTCTGCTAATAAAAACACGATCTTCTCGCCCATAAAAATTTCTTTCTTAAGCCCTGCCTCCGCGCCGTGCACATACTCGATCGCATCGCCCTTTTTAAACTTCCCCTTGAACGACTCAATCACCTCCGCACGGATCCTCCAGTTTTCATACCCGATGATGCGGTTCGTTATGTCCGCTTCCTTGATGCGAATATGCGCGACCACCGCCACCTCTTTATAGTCACTTCTCAAATAACTCAGCGGCGGCCAGTCGTCGTCATCCTGCGCGAACACCGCAACCGGGATCACCAACATCACGAATAAAATTTTTAGCAGTAGTTTCAATCTAAATGTTAAATTCAGTTTCATGAAAATTGACCGCCGTAGTTTTCTCGCTGCTTCATCGTCAGCACTGATCTTCGCCAAACGCCTGATTCACGCGCAACCAACAACCGCCCAGCCACAGGTGAACCGCAGATCAGCAGCAGCCCGCGACGTGACAGTTTATACGACAGCGGACCAAACAGAATACCGTCTCTCGCGCACCGGCACAGTCAAATTCAAGCCGATGGCCCAACCGCTCGAAACGCAGATCTGCGTGTTCGTCGATCCGGCGCGGACGTTCCAGACGATTTTGGGCGTCGGCGGCGCACTAACCGACGCCTCCGCCGAGACATTCGCAAAGTTACCAAAACCAAAGCAACAGGAATTGCTGAACGCCTATTTCAGTCGGGACACCGGCATCGCTTACACACTCGCGCGGACCAACATTCACAGTTGCGACTTCTCGAGCGGAAGCTACACGTACGTGACGGAAGGCGACAAGGAGTTGAAGTCGTTTAGCGTGGGCCACGACAAGGAGTTTCGCATTCCGTTCATCAAGCGGTCGCTGGCGGCGGCGGGCGGGCGGCTGAACATCTTCGCGAGCCCGTGGAGCCCGCCGGCATTCATGAAAGACAACAACAACATGCTGCGCGGCGGCAAGTTGAAACCGGAGTTCTACCAGTCGTGGGCCAACTACTTCGCGAAGTTTATCAAAGCGTACGAGCGCGAAGGCATACCAATCTGGGGTCTCACGATTCAGAACGAGCCGATGGCGACGCAGAAATGGGAGTCGTGCATTTTCTCAGCCGAGGACGAGCGAGATTTTCTCAAGAATCATCTTGGACCAACGATCAGACGCGAAGGTCTGGCCGCGAAGAAGATCATCGTTTGGGACCACAATCGCGATCTCATCTACCAGCGCGCGCGAACGATCCTGGACGATCCGAAAGCTTCGCAGTATGTGTGGGGTATTGGTTATCACTGGTACGAGCCGTGGAGTGGAGGCGAGCCGATGTTTGACAACGTGAAGCTCGTGCGCGAGTCGTTTCCCGACAAGCACCTGATCTTTACTGAAGGCTGTGCCGATGCATTCAAGCCTGAAAGGCTCAAGGATTGGGCGTTAGGTGAGCTTTACGGACGCTCGATGATCAACGACTTCAACAGCGGCACTGTCGGTTGGACCGACTGGAATGTTCTGCTCGATGAAACCGGCGGCCCGAATCACGTCCAGAACTTCTGCTTCGCTCCTGTGCATGCCGATACGCGCACCGGCAAGTTGATCTATACAAACTCCTACTACTACATCGGCCACATCTCGAAGTTCGCGCGCCCCGGTGCGAGGCGGATCGCGAGCTCCCCGAGTCGCAGTCCCCTGCTCTCAACCGGCTTCCTGAATCCTGACGGAAGCGTCGCAGTCGTAGTGATGAACAAAACGGACAAGAAAATGACTTATTTTCTGTGGATGGACGGCCAAGCCGCCGAGCTCGAAAGCCTCCCACACTCGATCCAGACGCTCGTGTTCTGAGTGAGGCCCCTACGTCTTTGATTTACATTTATTGTTCGTCGCTTCCTCGACGAAAGCGCGCAATTCACCTTTGTCTCGCTTCTCGAGCAGCCCGTCGTAAAAAGCCGACTTGGCTTTGGGTTTCGTCATTAAAATGGTCTCGTAAACCTTCAGCGCACCCTCCACTCCCGCAAGATGAGCCGCTATACGATCGTTCGCCTGGTCCGGGTGTTCGATGACGAACGCGGCGCTGGAAAACAGCGTCTGGTTGAAAATTTCAGACCCGTAGTTCTTGTCCGAAGGCTTTTCCGGTGGCATGTATGCCGTACAAAGTTCCACGTGAATGTCCGGGACACTGATGAGCAACATCAGCAACCATTCACGCATCTTCTTCGCGTCTTTATTAAAAGGATCGGTCTCCAGCATTCGCGCCACCTTAACGGCTCTTTCCCGTTCCTCAGCTGTTGATGGCCCACGTTGATTCTGCGCCAGGCTGGTGGTCGCAAACAGTAAGACGATCGCGGTTGCCAGGGTATTGATGAAAATTTTTTTCATATCAGCTCAGCTTTGCTCTAAAAGTTAGTGGGAGGACTGTCGATTACGAACTGCGCACAATACTCCCGATATGGACCACCAGTCAACGATTATTCAAGATTTAGTTGAGCTTGACGCCGACGCCCTCGTTCGGATCGCGACGGAAGAAGCCCCACAGGATAATCACGAGGGCGATGACGGCTACGCCAGCCACGATGTAGACACCGTAGGTGCCGAGGAATCGTGAGGAGGCGATTTTGAAGATGGTGAGAATGATGACTATGAAGACGATGCGCTGCAATGGACCACGGCGCATGATCCACATGGGCCGGGCCGGCACGTGAGCAAGCTCTTCGTACGACGCAAACTCAGGCACTGCTTTTTGTGAAGCTTCAGCCGCCGGCGTGGTCCGCTTCACGGCGTTCGGAGAGCCACACTGCCAACAGTGAGCGTATTTGTCTTCAACTCCGTTGCCACAATTGCTACAGCGCCACATATCGGCAACAGATATTAATCTTTCCCACCACACAGTCAAGGGTTAGACTGTCGCATTATGAATAATCTGGAATTAACTCAAACGCCGGTGGCGAAGGCGGCCATGCTCATTCGCAGGCCGCCTGGCGAAGTCTTCGAAGCTTTTATCGATCCAGCGATCACGTCGAGATTCTGGTTCACGAAGAGCACAGGACGGTTGGAACCTGGCAAACACGTCACGTGGAAGTGGGAGATGTACGATGTTTCCGTTGAAGTTGAAGTGAAATCTATCGAAACGAACAAGCGGATCGTCATCGACTGGGGAAACTACGGCGAGATGACGACAGTCGAATGGACCTTCACTCCTTACGAAGACGAAAAGACTTACGTCACGATCAAGAACTACGGTTTCAAGGGCGACGGAGATAAGGTCGTGAAGGATGCGCTCGACTCGACCGGCGGCTTCACGTGGGTGCTTGCCGGACTCAAAGCACTACTCGAACACAACCTCGAGCTCAACGTGATCGTCGATGCGTTTCCGAAGGGGTTAGATCTTGCGTGAGTCGTAGGCCCAGTGCAGTAAAGCCTGTCGTTGCCGCGGACGGCATTCGGCTTCATCCTTCGGACAGTGCTTTTCGATTTGAGCGATGTGACGTCGCATCGCGCGCCAGCGTTTGATTTGTCGCGCATCATCAGGACAGCGGCGTCCCATGTAATAGCGGCAGTACCATTGAAACCAGCCGCGCGGATCTTCGTGATAGATCCAGCCCTTCTTGCGCCACAGCGAAAGCGGCACCGACGCGTTCACACCGAAATAGTTGAGCTTCGGATCGTGACGCTCATGACAGAGCTTCGCGCGACGAAACCACGCCGCGGGAAACTCAGCGACGCAGTCAGTCATATACTTCCCACCAAACACGCCGAGCTCGAGCATCTCTTTCGGAGTCAGCTCCGGTTGAAATTGAGGATCGAAGTGCTTGCCGGCCAGCTCCGTGCAGAAATAGACGTAGCTGGACTGCATCAGATCTTTGACTTCCACACGCCGCATCAGATCACAGAGTATAGCAGCGGTTACTGCGACTCAGACTGAGGTTCCTCGAGGTGAGTTATCATTGTTTGCAGATGTTAAGATTCCGACTAAAAAATTTTTGGCGCGTTGTCGATTTTGTCGCTGCCCATTCGATTAGTAGGTGAAAGGGCAAAACGAGCTCTAATTTGAAATTTAAGGAGACATTTTGATGCGAGTGATGGTCATAATCAGGGGTAACGAGGACTCAGAAGCGGGAATCATGCCGAGCGAGGCGCTGCTCAACGCGATGGGTAAGTTCAACGAAGAGTTGGTGAACGCGGGAATCATGCTGGCGGGCGAAGGACTGCACCCGTCATCGAAGGCAAAGCGAGTCAAGTTTTCCGGCGGCAACCGAATCGTTACGGATGGTCCATTCGCGGAAACACGCGAGCTTATCGCCGGTTTCTGGATCTGGAAAGTGAAGTCGATGGAAGAAGCGCTCGAATGGGCGAAGAGGATTCCGGACGATCCCGAAAGACCGGACATGGAAGGCGAAATCGAAGTCCGTCCAATCTTCGAGGTAGAAGATTTCGGCGCGGAGCTCACTCCGGAAATGCGGAAGCTCGAAGAACGCCTGCGCACCAAAGCAGAAAGCCTTAACCAATCCTGATCCGCGTTGGTCGAGTTGAGCAGGTTTTGATTTTTAGCCACTAAAAGGCACCAAAGCACAATAGTTACGCTTTGTGTTTTTGTGCCTTTTTGTGGCAACTATTTCTTCAACGTGGCGGGCCAGTTGAGGACGAGGGTCATGGGGACGGGATTGTTTGCGTCCGCGGGTGTGTTGATTAGAAAGCGTGAGCCGTCGGGTGCGACTGCGTAGGGATAGCCGGGAGCTCGTTTGATATCGATCTGGAAGAGCGGCTTCGTGACGAGGCCGTCAAAAGCTCCCTCTGATTTGATCTCCGCTGACATCACTCTGCCGTCTGCGGTCACATAAAACAACTCCTTTCCATCCTCGCGCCACTGCGGCAGGTAACCGCCACCGGATGAGATCACCCACTTCTCACCCGACAACGGAAACGGCTGCACGTAAACTTCATTTCGTCCCGTCTCATCAGATGTGTACGCGATAAACCGACCGTTCGGCGAGAAGGTTGCCGCACTCAGCTCGAATGCACTCGACTGCAAAAGCGGCTTTGGCTTGCGGTCTTCCAACGGCAACAGCCACACACCCGAACGGCCGCCACTCTGAAACCGCATGAACAAAATGTACTTTCCATCACGCGACCAACTTGTCGGAATATCGTCGCCGTCGCCTTGCATCAATAGCTGCTCGTCGTCGCTGGCGCTTACCGACATGTTGTATAGATGAATGTTACCATCACCGGTGCGATTCGACGTGAACACGAGGCGCTTACCGTCAGGCGACCAGAGTGGATCGCCATCCGACTGGCCGTTGAAAGTCAATCGCGTTTTGGCCCCGCGAGAGAGATCGAGTAGCCAAAGATCGCTCTGTCGTCCGTCTGCATCGAGCAGGCCAGTCACCGCGCGTCGCCCGTCAGGCGAAAGAGCCACGGCCGCATAGTTATCAGGCTCGCCGAGGGTCTCGAGCTTCTTCCCGCTTCGATCAAACCAAACCAATTGCGACTTGGAGCCACCGATCTGGTAAGCAAGTACGCCGTTCTCTGAAACCGAGAAATCAAACTCGTGATTAGATCCGATTTCCGCGATGTGTTCGGCGAGCGTAACCGGGTCGCCTGTTAGTTTTAGACTCTTCGCATCGAACGGATGGGCCACGAGCGCGCCCTGGTTCACGTAGAGCAGGTAACCCGGCGACGCATAAACAACACGAGTCACGGCGTTGAAAAGAATCTGAGTCTCCGGTGAATCGAGAGAGCCGAGACGAATGTGATGGTTTTCAGTCGTCTGTGCATCTGCGAGAAAAATGAAGTGGCGACCGTCCGGCAGGAAATAGGGCCAACGGTGCGCTTCCTCCTTCTCATCGATCTTGGTCGCAAGCTCCGGCGTACCGCCCTGCGCGGGAATGCGATGCAAACCTTCTGGTCCACCAAAGAGAATCGTTCCCTCGCGGCCCCACGCGCCGCCACCGTTTTCTCGAACATCACACAAATACTGCGGACGCCCGCGCGCAGCTTCGACTTTGAAGAGTTTTCCGTTTGCGAAATAGCCGAGCGAACGACTGTCGGGTGACCAGAATGGTGAGCGCGCGCCTTCCGTGCCAGGTAACGGCTCCGCGCGGTCCGCGTCGAGTGAACGCACCCAAAGCTCGCGCTTCCCTTCTGCGTTGCTTGCGGTGAAGGCGACCTGCAAACCATCGGGTGAGACTGTCACATGCGCAGGAACGGTCGACTTGTCAGGTGTGGTGAGGGCGAGTCGCACGGCATGAACGTTTGGCTCCGATCGTGAAAATTGTGCGACTGCGAATGCCGATACACCGGCAAGTAGTAATAGACAGATAGCAAGCCAGACCAATCGTTCGCGTGTCCAACGATTCCGAACCGGGATCGCATCGCGCATCAACGTTTGCTGGCTCGCGTGTGTGCTTACTCCTGAAAGCGACTCCAACGCAAACGCAACGTCACTCGCTGATTGAAACCGGTGCTCCGGAGTCTTTTCAAGACAATGCCAGACGACACGCTCGAGCGCCGGAGCGATATTCGGATTCGTATCCGTGAGCGGGGGCGGCTCTTCCTTGAGGATCGCGTTGAGCGTTTCAATCGCCGAGTCGCCGCGAAAGGCGCGCCGACCTGAAAGCATTTCGTAGAGCACTGCGCCAAACGAAAAGATGTCGGCGCGATGGTCCAATCCTTGCCCGCGCACTTGTTCCGGAGCCATGTAGCCTGCGGTGCCCATAACCGCTCCCGGATCGGTATGTACTCTGCGCGTCGCGACGTCCGTTTGCCCAGTCTCACCTGTCGCTCGTTGGACCAGTTTTGCAAGACCGAAATCGAGGATCTTTACGTGCTCGTCTCTGGTAATGAAGAGATTGTCTGGCTTGAGATCGCGATGGACGATGCCTCTCGCATGCGCAGCCGCGAGCCCGCGTGCGATCTGCGTTCCATACTCGATCGCCTTGCGACTCGATAGTGGCCCATGATCCAAACGATCGCGCAGACTTTCGCCTTCGAGCAGCTCTGAAACAACATAAGGCGCACGCTCGTTTGTGCCGACGTCGTAGATGACGAGAATGTTGGGATGATTTAGCGCGCCTGCGGCCTGCGCTTCCTGTTCGAAGCGATGTAAACGATCAGCATCGTCGGAAAACGAGGCAGGCAGGACTTTGATCGCCACGTCGCGATTCAGTTTCTCGTCGCGCGCGCGGTAGACCTCACCCATTCCACCCGCGCCCAGCTTCGAGCGGATTTCGTAACGGCCGAGTTTCGTACCAGCCTCGTGAGTCATTGTTGCGCGCGATTCTATTACGACTCAGCCGGATTTGCATGGATTAATCCTGATATTTTTGTATATTGAACGCCGAGGTCCATATGTCAAAGGCAGACACATTCGCCGTCGACGTTGTTGAGGCGTTTCGCAAAGCGAAGATCATGGGTGTTCGTGCCGGAGACGAGCATCGCTATACGGGCGTGTGGGTTGTAGTCGTGGACAGCAGAGTTTTTGCGCGATCGTGGAACGACAAATCGACGGGATGGTTTCAGGCGTTTCGGAAACATGCGAGTGGGTCGGTTCAGGTTGGTGATTTGGAACTTCCCGTTCGCGGCCGGGTGGTCCGCAGCGCGCGTATTCGCGATGCGGTGACAGTGGCATATGGAGAGAAATACCCGACGAAAGGCTCGCGCAAGTGGGTCGAAGGATTCGCCGAACCGGAGCGAGTCGTTAACACGATGGAGTTCATTCCTGATTGAATTGAGTTACCTCAGAATAGAACAAGTCAGGAAGAGGGGCTTTGCCCCCCCGCTCTATCAAGCGCTCTATCAACAGCGGGGGCAAGCCCCTCTTCCTGACTTGTTCTATGTCGAGGTGTTCGACTAAATGAAGCTACTAATCCTTTTCGTCTTTCTGCTCGTAGTTGGTCCAACGGTGCGAGCACAGCAGATCGGTCTGATAGCAAACACTGAGGGTCGCAAAACAGTTAGTCTTAATGGCCAGTGGCAAACGATTGTCGATCCTTATGAGTCGGGCTATTACAACTATCGTTATCAACCGAGCGACAACGGTTACTTTAAAAACGCCAAACCGAAATCGAAGACAGATCTGATCGAGTATGACTTCGACAGCTCGGCGACGTTGAACGTGCCTGGCGATTGGAACACCCAGTCAGACCAGTTGTTCTTTTACGAAGGCACCGTTTGGTACAAGAAGTCGTTCGATTACCAGCGCAAGCCAGACACGCGTCTCTTTGTCTACTTCGGCGCCGCGAATTATTTCGCTGACGTTTATCTCAATGGCGAGAAGCTCGGCCAGCACGAAGGCGGCTTTACACCGTTCAATTTCGAGATCACGAAGCTCGTTCGCGATACGGGTAATTTTCTCGTCGTTAAAGTGGATAACAAGCGGCGTCGTGACGCTGTGCCGACGTTGATGACTGACTGGTGGAACTACGGCGGACTCACGCGTGAAGTAAAACTCATTGAGACACCGGCGACGTTTGTTCACGACTACTTGATCCAGCTTCAGAAAGGCTCGCGACAACGCGTAGGCGGATGGGTGAAGCTCGCCGGTGAGAAACTCAATCAGCGAGTTACTGTGCGGATTCCCGAGGCGGGGATCAGTAAAAGCTTTAACGCGGATGCTCGCGGATTGGCTGAAGTCGATTTCAACGCGGATCTGAAGCTGTGGTCTCCCGAAAGTCCAAAACTTTACGATGTCATAATTGAAGCTGAGACTGATGAAGTACGCGATCAGATCGGCTTTCGCACTATCGAGACAAGAGGCACTGACATTCTGCTGAACGGCCGTCCGATCTTCCTGCATGGCGTCTGTATTCACGAGGAAGCGCCGCTTCGCGGTGGTCGCGCGTATAGCCGTGAGGATGCGCGAACGCTGCTCGGTTGGGCCAAAGAGCTCGGCGCGAATTTTGTTCGACTCGCTCACTATCCGCACAATGAATTTATGATTCGCGAAGCTGACCGGATGGGAATTCTCGTGTGGTCAGAGATTCCGGTTTACTGGACCATCGAGTGGGAGAATGCAGCGACATTCGAGAACGCGCGCAATCAGCTAAGCGAGATGATTGCCCGTGACAAGAACCGGGCGGCAGTTGTGATCTGGTCGGTGGCGAACGAGACGCCGCTGAGTGACGCGCGCCTCACGTTTCTCAAGAACCTCGTCGCGCATGCGAGAAGTCTCGATTCGACTCGACTGATGTCTGCGGCGATGGAGCGTCATTATATCAATGACACGACGCAGATGATCGACGATCCGCTCGGTGAGTATCTCGATGTGCTTGGTTGTAACGAGTATGTCGGTTGGTACGATGGTTTACCGGAGAAAGCCGATCGGTTGGTATGGCGCTCGAAGTATCAGAAGCCACTCGTGATGAGCGAGTTTGGTGGCGATGCTTTGTTCGGTCACCATGGTGATGCGGCGACGAGATGGACCGAGGAATATCAGGAGAGCATCTACCAGCACCAGATCGCGATGTTGAAGAAGATTCCGTTCCTGCGTGGAACATCGCCGTGGATCCTGACGGACTTCCGCTCTCCACGCCGCCCGCTGCCAAACATCCAGGACTATTGGAACCGCAAAGGTCTGATCTCGAACCGCGGCGAGAAGAAGAAAGCGTTCTACGTCCTGCAACAGTGGTATCGAGAACTGAATTAGCCACGGATAAACACGGATTTCATACACCGATTATTTAAATCTGTTTTGATTCGTGTATGAATCCGTGTGATCCTTGCTGAAATCAGCATTTCGTCGTAATGATCAGACCGAGGAACAAAACCATGGCCAACCAAACTCTTTCTCGTCGCAGCTTTTCTAAATTTCTCGCGGCAGGCGCAGCTTATGCAACAGTCTTGTCCCGTGATGAAGTGCGCGCGTCGTTGCGGCCGAATGCGATCGTTCGTCTCAGCTCTAATGAGAATCCGTACGGTCCATCGCCTGCCGCTTTGAAAGCGATGACAGACGGGTTCAGTCTCGCATGGCGTTATCCGGACGAGTATGCCGACATGCTCGCTGATGAGCTGGCACGACTGAATGGTGTTCCGGTGAACCAGATACTACTTGGCGACGGCTCGGGAGAGATCCTGAAACTGTGCGCCGCTACGTTTACGAGTAGAGACAAGAAGCTGGTGATCGCGAATCCGACGTTTGAAGCGATCGCGCGTCATGCGAGCGTCGCGAGTGCTGAAGTCGTGAAGATCGATCTCACGACGGATTACAGTCACGACTTGAAGAAGATGCTCGCGTCTGCGAACGGCGCTGGTCTCGTTTATATCTGCAATCCAAACAATCCCACCGCAAGTATCACGCCCCGAAACGAGTTGTCAGACTTCCTCGCGAAGCTTTCACCAACGACGATCGTTCTGGTTGACGAAGCGTATCACCACTACGTCGAGAGCAAAGATTATGAAAGCGTGATTCCGCTCGTGAAGCAGTATCCAAACCTGATCGTCGCGCGCACGTTTTCGAAGATCTACGGCATGGCCGGTCTGCGTTGTGGGTACTGCGTCACACAATACGCAAACATCGCGCGCCTGAGGACTCATCAGATCTTTGATAGCGTAAACATCATGGCCCTCGTCGCGGCGCTCGCGAGCTTGAAGGACACCGAGCAAGTCACCCGCGGACGCAAGCTCAACAGCGAAGTTAAAAAGAGCGTCTGCGAGGAGCTCGACACGTTTGGCTATCGCTACATTCCGTCACATGCAAACTTCATGATGATCGATCTTCGTCGTGAGGTGAGGCCCGTGCTCGATGCCATGCGCAATCGCGGTGTCGAAGTCGGTCGCCTCTTCCCCGCCCTGCCAAACTTCATGCGCGTCACTATCGGCACCGGCGCGGAGATGAAGCAGTTTCTGACAACCTTTAAAGAGGTGATGGTTTAGGTGAAATAATGGAGCCAGGCTTAGCCTCAAAAATTGATCACGCTCGACTCGTTGGCTGGATTTATGCACAAAGAGGCACAAAGGCTCTGTTAGTTACCTGTGTAGGTGAGGACGAAGGAGTGAACTTAGTTCATCACTCTATTGGCAATCAACACGCCGGCCACAAAAGAGGTGATTGGACCTATGAAATCGATAATGCTCATCAAATTACCTTGCGTTATTGGCTCAACGAATTCAGAAGTATCGCGGAAACCGTAACAAATTCACCGTGTGTCACCACTCCTCAAGAAAGATCAGACCTCCAGAAACTTATCCTGCACCATGTGCGTACCTTAAAAGCCCAAGTCGATCGATTAAAATCGTAATCTTCGCAATCTCGTAATTCTGTCTAAAAACTGATGAGCACAATGCAAAATAATCGAAGAGTCTACATTCTTTTGAACGCCCTGAGTCTCGTCTTACTGCTTTCGACAATCGCAAGCGCGCAGGACGTGTGGCCGCAGTTTCGTGGGCCGGAGTCGAATCCGGTTGGCACACATGCAAAACTTGCCGAACGCTGGTCGAAGACTGAGAACGTGGAATGGTTTCAGGAGATCCCCGGGCGCGGCTGGTCGTCGCCGATCGTGACTGGCGGCAAGGTCTACATCACCACTGTTACAACTGAGGGCAAGTCGAAGTCACCGCAGACGGGCACCGAGTACAGCAACGAGTACGCCGCTGAATTACAAAAACAAGGCCTCTCGATGGAAGAGATCATAAAGCGCCTGAACGAGCGCGACATCGAGCTGCCGAACGAAGTGAAACTGCACTACCTGCTTTACCGGCTCGATCTGAAAAGTGGCAAAGTGGAATGGACCAAAGAGTTCTTCACCGGACAACCTCCGGGCGGACGTCACCGGAAAAACAGCTTTGTCTCAGAAACGCCGGTCACTGACGGAAAGTTTATCTACGTCTATGTCGCGAATCTCGGGTTATGGGCGTTTGACTTGAAAGGCAACCAGGTTTGGACCACACCGCTCGAGTCGTATCCGATTTATCTCGAGCTCGGCGGCGGTGGCTCGCCGGCCCTCGCTGGGAACATGCTCGTTGTCGTGTGCGACAATCAGAAACAGCAATACGTCGCCGCGTTCGACAAACAAACAGGTAAGCGGATCTGGCGCACGGAGCGAGATCTCGGTGGTAAACAACCGCCATACCAACGTTCGGGATGGGCCACGCCGTACATCTGGCGCAATCCAATGCGAAGTGAGATTGTCACTATTGGACCAGAGACGGTGGTTAGTTATGACCTTGCGGGAAAAGAGTTGTGGCGGATTAAAGGCACGTCGTTGACGCCGGTGCCGACGCCGTTCGCTTATGACGGTTTGCTTTATATCAATGGTGGTCGTGGTCGTGCGTTGATGGCGCTTCGTCCAGGTGCGAGCGGTGACATTACGCTCAAGGAAGGTGAGACTTCGAACCAGTACATAGTTTGGTCGCAGCCGCGTGGTGGGACGTATCTGCCGTCGTCCGTGGCGTATCAGGGTGCGATCTACACACTGACAGAAACCGGAATCCTGAATCGCTTCGACGCGAAGACTGGAAAGCAAACCTACAAAACACGCATCGATCCCGCTGCCACTAATTTTACGACCTCACCGTGGGCTTATAACGGGAAGCTGTTTTGTTTGAGTGAAGAGGGCCAGACGTTTGTGGTCACGACGGGCGAGCAGTTTCAGTTATCGCACGTGAATGAGCTCGATGATTTCACGCAGGCTTCGCCGGCATTGGTTGGTGAGCGGTTGTTGATACGCACCGAGCACAGGCTCTACTCGATCCGCCGCAAAGCTTAGACATTTGTTAGACGGGATTGCAGGATTAACAAGATCACCACCGAAATGTTGATCGACGCGTGGCGCACGAACAATCGTGTCACCGTGTATCTCATCGAGAACCTGCCACCGGAGCTGTGGTCCATGAATATTCCCGGCTCGTCTCGACGCACGATTCGCTCTCTCGCAGCGCACATTCACAACACCCGGTGCATGTGGATCAAGATGATCGCGGCGCGTCATGGAGTCGCAGTGCCGCGGACTGTCGATGCCCGAACAGTCAAACCATCAAGCTTATCGCGTGCGCTTGAACGCAGCAACAAAGGCATCATCGACGTGATCCAGCTCGGCGCCGCGCGTGGCGGCACGATCCCCGCGGCAACCTGGCAGAACTTTCCCACCGATCTCGTTCACTTCCTCAACTATTTTGTCGCTCACGAGGCGCATCATCGCGGACAACTCTGCATGTTGGCGCGGCAACTGGGCCACCGCCTGCCAACCGAAGTCACTGCCGGTTTGTGGCAGTGGAAGAAACGTTCGCGTGAGTGAGCTCAACCGCCTTCAAAAGTCGCGCGATACCACGATTGATATGCGCGCCCAGCGCGATCAGACCAAACCCCACGATCGAATAACAGCTCACGGTCGAGATCAACAACAGCACGTGCATTCGATTTGAAAAATCAGCCAGCAGGAGAAAGCTGACGATAAATGCGCTCTCGATGAGTGCAGCCGCGAAGAAAGCGATTTTGAAATTTCGCTCGCTGCGGTCGATACGTGCCAAAGCCGCAGCCCTTACGCTATCCAGATTCTGTGCCATCACGTTCCTCCTTACTTCACGTAATAAAACATCCCAACCGCCATCACGATAAACTCGACGACTGCAAAGATGATCAAGGCGCGTTTCATGTTTCGTTTGAAATTGTCGTCTGAACTATTTTGCATTTCACTTCTCCTCACGTTGAAAAGTTCGGCGTAAGCTTTCGAGGCCATACGCCAGTCTCGATTTCGCTGTCCCAACCGGGATATCTAACACGGCGGCAGTCTCAACCAGCGACAGCTCGTGCAAGTAAAACAGGACCACAACTGCGCGACTCGCCGGCGACAGATTCCCGACCAACTGCGGCAAACTCTCAATCAGCTCATGTGGAAACTCGCGCTCGGGATCGTTTGCGGGCAGCGCGGTCAACGTCGCTTCGTCGCGGATCTGATCGCTCCAGCGCCGCTCTCGATTCAAAAATCTAAACGCCTCACGAGACGCGATCTGATAGGTCCAGGCGCGAAACGCCTCAGGCTCTCGCAGCCAGCGCAGCTTCCGGTAAATGCGAATGAAGACTTCCTGAAGGATGTCTTCCGCCTGGTGCTGGTCTCTCACGAGGCTGACGATGTAGCGAAACAGCGGTTCCTGCACACTCTTGAAGAGATCGTTCAAAGCCTCGTGGCTGCCGGACTGTGCCTGCAACACCCACCAGCTTTCCCGCTGCGACGCCTCATCGGCCATGCACTTAATAGGACCCACAGACTGAGGATTAGGTTCGGATCGAGAAGAAAGTTTAGCCACAAAAAGGCAAAAAAGACTTAAAAAAGAGATTGGGGATACTTTTTGTGCCTCTTTGTGTACAGTAACAGTCTCATGCGTCTTCACATATTCATTTTGATCGCGGCTGCGCTTTTCGTTTCGGTGGTTCAATCGTCGCAGGAATCGCATCCGCTGACACCGGCCGAGCGGCGGGGGCGCGCAATCTTCCTGCGTGGGGAGATCCCGGGGAAGAAGCCTCTCATGGCGATGGTTGGTGATTTGGAAGTCCCGGCGTCGACGATAAATTGTGCCGGGTGTCACGGGCGCAGAGGTGAAGGTAAGACGGAAGGCGGCGTCGCGGCGGAAAATCTGACGTGGTCCAACCTCACCAAGTCATACGGCCATACACATCCAAGCGGACGCAAACATGGAGCGTTCAACGAATCGTCGTTTACGACGGCCGTGGTGCGCGGCGTCGATCCCGCAGGAAACGAGCTCAACGTGGCCATGCCTCGCTATCGCCTCTCGATCGAGGACATGAACGACCTCATTGCTTACATCAAGCGGCTCGAGTTTGATCGAGACCCGGGACTGACGTCAGAAAGCATCGATGTGGGCGTGCCGCTGCCGGCGACCACTGCTCTGGCGGGATTGGGCCAGGACATACGTCAGGCTATGTCAGCCTACTTCGACGAGCTGAATGCGCACGGCGGTATCTATAATCGAAAAATAAAAATACATTTCACCGAAGGCGGCACGGATACAGCGACAAGCCTGCGCAACTTGAATAGTCAAAACCAGATCTTCGCATTCATCGGTGGCGTGAGTGCCGGCGCAGACAAGGAAATCGCGGCGCTCGCACGCGAAGAGGAGATTCCGTTCATCGGTCCCGCAACGCTGCTGACGCAAGTCGAGCATCCGCCTAACCGTTACGTTTTCTATTTACTACCTGGCGTGACTGAACAAGCAGCGGCTCTAGTCAACTTTGCCGACCAGCAACTCGGCGCGAAGAAACAACGCGCCGCGGTCCTGTTTCCAACAACGGAATTGTCTACAGCGGCGGCAGAAGCAGCGATGGCGCGCGCGAAAGAAGCCGGTTGGACCGATCTCGTGAAGATGTCTTACTCGACGTTCGACGCAAACAAACTTGCGCAGCAGTTGAAAACCGAAGGCACGGCAACTGTATTCATATTCGGCGGCGCTGACGTGGAGAGTTTTCTCCGCGCGGCGAATGCACTCGAGTGGACGCCGAATGTTTTGTCACTTGGAGCATTAACGTCCCGAGAGCTTGCAGCGAGTGTGCCTGCGTCGTTCTCGAAAAAAGTTTTCCTTGCGTTCCCGACAGTACCGGCTGATGTGACCGCAGATGGCGTCGCTGAATATCGCGCCCTCGCGGAGAAGTACAAGCTGCCGGCACAACATGCAGCGGCGCAGCTTGCAGCACTGGCCGCAGCGAAGACTTTCGTCGAGGGATTGAAGCGCGCCGGAGCCGATTTGAGTCGCGAGCAACTCGTGACAGCATTGGAAGGTCTCTACGAATACGACACAGGACTGACTCCGAAGCTCATCTTTGGTCCCAACCGCCACGTCGGCGCCGCCGGCGCGTACATCATCACGATCAATTCCGAAACTAAAGAATTCGTTAGCACCAGTGGCTGGGTAGCAGCGAACTAGCCACAAAAGGCACAAAAAGCACATAAGAAAGGAGGCTCAGTTTAGGCTTTCTTTTGTGCTTTTTTTGGGTTTTTGTGGCTAATTCAGTGCATTCAATTCTTTGCGGCACGCTTGCTGGACGCGCAACGTGTTTTCCTTGCTCTGTCTGCCGTCAAAGCCGTCGTCAGGGATTAGCCATTCGCCGTTCTCGTCCTGAATCAGGTGGCCCAGCTCGTGCAATAGAATCAACGCTCGCGCGGCGCGGCTGCCTGCGGCGAAGTTACCGACGTCGGAAGGAAATTTGCGCATCGGATCCGCGCGACGTTGGTAGAACGAACCGTTGATGTTCACCATCGTCTTCTCGAACAATCGATAAGACGCACCCGTCGCTGGATCGCGAATGATTCGCGGATTCCCCACCATCTCAAACGACACATCGCGCAAGAGCGATTGCGACTTCACTCGCCTAACAAAGCCATTGAGTACTGTCGTCGCGGTGCGTGGTCCACGATAGAAGTCGCTACATGTATTTTGATCGCTCAGGATCTTGAAGACGTCGGTGTATGCCTGCGTGATATTCCAGTCTTTCTTGGTAACCACGAGCGGGCGCGGTGGTTCCTCAGAAGGCCCGCCGTTCTGCAACAACAAAACACAAATGACGGTGCTTGTCCAAATGGACATGTCCAACCTCCTCTCAAACCAATTCCAGCAACGCAGAATTGATAGTGAGTGGAGAACGCAGATTACATTCTTTTGAAGAAGCTTCTACTTTTTGGAGATGTACTTCTTGCGTCGAATGAACGTTGCTTGTAAACGATCTCGACAGCAAGAATGTTCGCGTTGCGGTTTACTCGCTCGTGATTCCAAACCACTGAAACGCTTTGGCGGGATTTCCATTCATCGTCACGACTTCGATCTCATCAAGTGCAACTATCGTGAAGTCGCTTGTCAATGTTTCGATCCACTTCGGATCGTGATGACGCACAGTGACGCCTTCATCCAGATCGAAAACTCCGTAGTTTCCATATTTCTGTTCGTCGCGCGCGTAGCGCACCCGATTTCGTTCGTCTGTTTGTAGCCAGAGATCACTTATGTAGAGGACTCCACCGCGATTCAACACGCGATTCACTTCTTTCAAGAGCGCGCGTTGTCCTTCGTCAGTAGGAATGCAGGTTAAGACGCTGAACAAAAGCACACCATCAACCGAAGCATCCGGCAAAGGAATGGTCGAGGATTCCACAACTTCAAATGCGATCTCCGGATACTGCGCGCGCGCGGCGGCGATCATCGCCGGTGAAAAATCCAAACCGATCAGGCTCTCGTATCCTTCCTTGTACAACTCTCCTAAAATTCGTCCATAGCCGCAACCGTAATCGAGGATCGTGCTCTCATCAGAGACCCACTGTCGTATGCGCCTGAGATTGAGCGGATGAGCGAACGGTTTCTGCGTGCCTGTTGTGTTCCAGTATTCGAATTGAGAATTGAGATCGGTCAATGTTTGCTCCTCATCGCTCAGCTTAAACTAAATGGCACATAATCGTATTCCCCGATGCCCTGCAGAATTACAAATGTTGCCGACGTGTCGCCATCATTCGTCACCAGATGCGGCCGGCCCGCCTTGACGCGATAGCTGTCGCCGGGCGCGAGTCGTACGTTTTCGTGAGGCTCTCGCAGAAATAAGCCGATCTTTCCCGTTACCACATAGAAAGTATCATCGATGTTGTTGTGCAGGTGCCATGGGACTGTTTGCGTTGGCGAAATCTGAAGCTCACTAATCCTAAAGCCCGGTCTCTCGCCATAGAGAGCGCGACGCTCGACTTCATACAGGCTGCTGGCATCGTTGAAGGCTTCTTTCTTTTCCACTGGTCCTCCACTGCCCGGAAAATCGCGCACGGAAGATTAGCAGAAAATGATATATATGAACCACGTCATGAAACTCCAACGCCTAATCTTCGCTGTCGTTATTTTCGCAATCGGCAACGTATCGTCGCTTGTGGCTCAAACAGAAGAGGTGGGGCTTGATGCTGCGCAGGCTAAGATCACGACCGTCTCCGCCATGCGCGCACGCAAGTCTCCGCAGGTCGCGGCCGAAGAAGTCGTGCGACTGAAACTCGGCACAGTCGTGAACGCGATCGCACGTTCGACGAATCAAGACACGATCGGCGGCAAGACTGACTACTGGTATCGCATCAACCTGCCAAACAACCAGACTGGCTGGCTCTTCGGCGGCCTATTGCTCGACTACAGCGCGAGTAAACGGCAAGAGCTCGTGCGCCAGATCATCGAAGCACGACTCAAAGCCGAGAACACAGACTTCGCGGACAGGCAGGAAATCTACAATCTCGCTACGAGCTCTGTTAATGAAGCCAAAGACGTGAGCGCGCGTGCCGAGCTCGAGCTTTTGAAGACTCTCGCACTCGCTAACTGGGCCCTGGGTGTTCCCTACGAAAGGGACAAGCCGCCGTATCGTGAGTGGGTAAAGGCGCATGCGGCTGAAGTCGTATACAACGAATTTGCAGGCGGCTACCAACTGCGCGCCGACGTACTTTGGAACCTCGAGAAGAAATATCACAACTTGCCGATCGCAGACCGCATCGCGTGGGAAGCCGCGCAGATGTGGCCGCCTTCAGACTGTGAAGATGACGAGGTATGCCGCCTCTTTCTTTCTGAAGGCGAGATCAGATACCTGGGCCTGTACCCGTCCGGAGCACACGCAGCCGAAGCCCTAAAAAACATTGGCGAGGCTCTAACCGATCAAGTAATCACTTTCGCAAACGACAAAGGCGGCGACAAATACGCAGTCCAACAGCGCACAGATTTGAAAAAACTCCTAACCTCTCTGCGCCTCGCAGTCTCAAAAACCTCCAGCCCCGAAAAGACCGAGCTCATGAAGAAGCTAGAGCGAATAAATCGTTAGCCACAAAAAGGCATAAAAACACAAATTGGTTGAAAACTTAAGGAGCCTAATTCTCGTGTGGGAGAATCAGGCTCCTTAATTTCTCAAACGCAATTTGTGTTTTTGTGCCTTTTTGTGGCGAAAAACGTTAGAAGCTCTCGACGCCTCTAAACCCGCCCTTCGCCGTCTTCATGATCCAGCCGATTACGCGGGCGGTGTCGTAGCAGTAGCCGAGGATGTAGTTACAGGTCGACAAACAATGCTGCGAACATTCCTGCTTCATCTCGTCGAGCTGCTTCACGTCAAACTTGTGATCGCCGACGACGCCCCAATCGTGCGTGGCCGAGTACATCGGGAAACATGGCGCGAGTGAGCCGTCTGTTCGAATGATCAGCGAATTCTGACCAGCACGACACTGCCACTCCGGAACCTTTCCACGCATCAGGAGCTTCATGTCTTCCATGTGCTGGATCGGGTTCACCATCTTGTAGCCTTCGTTGCGTCGCTTATCGTTCAGGTAGTCGAGCAGCGCATCGACCTTCGGCCAATCGTCGGGCGTCAGGTAAGTCTCGTTCTCCGAGAGGTGCTTGAAGTGGTCCTGCTCGGTCATCGGAGTCTCGTTGATGTGATAATCCGTGGCGATGCCGTTCGCGCGCGCGATCTCGGTCAGCTCCACCACATCGTCCATGTTGTTATGGCAGATGTTGATATTGAACATCACCGTGTAGCCGTAGACCTTTTGCTTCTTGACGAGGTAATCGAAGTACGGCCGAATCGGATCGAGCGCTTTCGGCAGGGACTTTCGTTCCTTTACTGAATCGACTGCGAGGTTGACCGTCGCGATTCCCGCATCACCGAGCCGATCGATCACGTCCGGTTTCATCAAGCGTCCGTTCGTCGGCAGGTAGACGAAAATGTCTTTCTGCGCGCTGTAATAGACGATCTTGTGAATGAAGTTCGGCCGCAAAAGAGGCTCTCCACCCATCAACGCCAACACGCGCGAGCCAATCGAGTGCAACCAGTCGATCGAACGCTTCGCAACGTCCTCGGTCATTCCCTTAACCTTGTTGTCGTACGACCAGCAGTAGTGACAATCGAGATTACACTTCCAGTCGGTGAACAGGTACGGAATGATCGGTCGCAATTCATTTCTATGATTCGGGAATCGCGATTTGAAATACGGCGCGCCCCAGGTCTTCCACATGCGAACGCCATTCAACTTGAGATACTCCTTATGAGTCATCTCCTTGGCGTTTGGTCGCTGGGGGTACGGCGGCTCGGGCAGAACCTCGTCCGGTTTCGGTTCCAAGTGTTCCCGGCCCGGTCTTTTATAAAGTATCTGGTGTAGTTGCGGGGCGATGCGAAACGGAGGGGGATTGGTTCCCGAATTAACATCGTGCGGATTAGTACTCATCTGTTGTCCTCTGATGGTTTAGGGTTACAACGTTTATGCCTGCAAGACGGTCCGATATGTTGCCACAAAATAGCACAAAACGCACAAGATGTGGGCCTCTTGTGCGTTTTGGAGCCTATTTTTTTGGGCTTTGTACTACTCTTTCGGCGCCACGTAACTCCTTCGCGCTTTCACCACCAGGCGGCCTTGAGATTTCTCGATCCCGTCGGCAAGGTTGATCTTCAGGTTACGAACAGTACCATCGCGCTTCTTGTTGGTAGAGACAAAGGAAAAACTGTAGCGCGTGCGCAGGTGTGTGATGAGTGTATTGAACGTTTGATCGAGCTCTTCAGGCTTGTCACGCAGGAGCTCGCCGCCCGTTTCGTCGGCCAGGTTTTGAATGTCGATGTAGGGAGCATGGGCGAGCCGGCCAAAGCGAGTGGCCCAACGCATCACGCCGTTCTCCGCTATTTGTTCAGGCGTCTTGGGAATAATTGCCGAGACAACGCTGCCAGACTCAAAGACAGTATGTGTGGCCGATTTGTTTGATGGCCCACCTCTGCAATCCCAGTTACGCGTCACACCAGTAACGACGATGATCACGCGGCGACCGCTCGGATTACCAGCCTTCATCATGTAATTGGCGGCGTCGTCGAAAGCGATGTTCAGACAATGATTGGCGCGCTCGTCGTGTGGCGGCACGTAATTTATCGCGCGCTCGAGTAGGATGCGATCGTGCGTGAAGCCTTGTTGCAGCTCCGCTGTGTCGTGATACGTCATCACCGCGACTTCATCAGTCGGCTTCAGTCGCGACAACGCATCCTTTGCAGCCCTTCTAACTTCCTCGCCGAACGGATCCAAACAACCACCACGATCGATCAGCAACAGTACTGACAACGGCAGTGTGTCCTGACTGAAGTGCGTGATCGTTTGCCTGCTACCATCTTCGGACAAAAGAAAATCTTCCTGTTTTAGACCACCGACAACTCGCGGCGTGTTCTTCTGAAGCACGAGTGCGTCGATCGTGACGAGATCGACGTCGGTCTTGATGATGTCCGCGACTTTTATATTCGCTTCGGTGCGACTCGGAGTGACGGTCCGTTCGCGTGTTTGAGGTAACGCAGGTGAGATTAAGAAACCCGTAACCGCGAGAATTAAGGTGATTAATAGCAGCGAAAGCTTTGAGCTGGAACGGATCGATTTCATAGCACCTCCTTCGGGTTGGAGACTCCTCTGCCGCTTAGTGGGGCGGCAATCGGGGAGAGTGCTTCGACTATTCAGGGAGAGATTCGGATTTGCGGGAAATAATAGATCGGTTTCCGCCGTTTGTGTAGGTTTCTTTCCACAGATTACGCAGATTTTTTCTCGAACTGCGTGATCTGTGGATTGAGACTCGTTTCTAGTGCACGGAAACAGTTCGCAACAGAGTGTGGTGCGAAGGGTACGATTAGATCAATACTCATGCGTAACGATTTCAAACCCATGGGCAATATTACGCATGGTAAACGAGTCGCTACGCAAGTTGATTTTCGCTTTTTGTCGGAACCCATCAGGATGGCAACCAGGAGTCCAAAACCCTTCGGGGACTTCATCCAACGAACCCGGCAGGAGAAGGGTCTCTCATGTAAGGACGTGGAAAAGCAGAGCGCCCGTTTTGGAAAACGCATCGCGGGAAGTTACGTCAATCGAATCGAGAACAACCCCGCGCTGAAGCCGACCGCCGTTGCGCTCAAGGCGTTAGCGTATGGTCTCGGCGTTCCACCGGAAGAGTTGCTCGCGCGTGCGGTCGGACTTTTCGAGCCCGGCGGTAAGTCCGAGGAGCTTCAACTGCTTTCAAGATTCAAAGAGTTGTCGCCGGAAAAAAGAGATTTTGTTTTAGATATAGTCGAAATGTTGTATTCGAAGGAGTTCCGCCGCACTCCAAAACGCAAGCCGGCATAGTAGTGGCCCCCTCAATCCCGTAAAAGGCACCACTCAATAGTATTACGCAGTTCTTCAGACCCACCAATCTGAACGAAAGCGAGTGTATCCCTGCGTGCCTGAATCTCGATCGAAACGCAAGAAATTAAATCGTGAGAGATTAGACTTTCTCGATGATTGGCAATACCGGATTTTTAGGGTAATTGTCTTCGTAATCTTTGTCGTGTACTCGTTACAGTTCCTCGACAATAAGATTCACGTTAGTAAACTGCTTGGGGCAATTTGGCGTTATCTCAAGAGTTCAGTATAAGTTTTATCGGGATCTAACCTCGTTTGGGCGCAACTGTAGGGGCGGCCCTCCGTGGCCGCCCGTTTCTCGGTAAATGCATGTTTTCGGATGACGGGCGGCCACAGACGGCCACCCCTACAATTGCTCGGCGAAGAGGGCTAACTCGGAGATTGCGGGGCAGACGGGCGACTGGGTGATGCGTAGACGAACCTTCGTTGTAGTCATAGGTTTTTCGCGTATCAGTTTACAATTGCCGATGCTTGTACCGCGTGCATATTCTCGCCACTCGTTGTCCTTCCAAACATCTATCGCAAACGCTTCTACACGCTGCCCGAGCGGAAGATACTCACGCACGCGAACAACGTTGAATGTTTGCTCGCGACGAAGATTGATAATCAACTCTGGCCTCGTGATCTGATCGTCGGTGGTCCAATACGTATCGTGCCTGCGGTCGATCACAGTTTGCGGAGAAAACCGTGATCCGCGAGTCTTGCTTGCAGTAACGTGAGCTCCCTGCGCGTAGTCGATCGAAAACGTTGCACCGAGGATACGACGAAACTCGCGCAGTGAATTCACGTCCGTGGCCGGAATCTGTCCGCGACGATCCGGCGCGAGATTGAGCAAGAAAGAAGCTCCGCGTCCGACAGATAAGTAATAAAGATCAACAAGCGTCGACGCGCTCTTAACCTTACTGTCTTCGTTCGCATGATAGAACCAGCCCGGTCTGATCGAAACATCACATTCCGCCGGCACCCAATGCGAACCCGGACGGTCACCGCGATTCAGACGGGTTTCGTCGGCGCGGCCAGGCGCGAAGTCGTCTCTATTGAGCGTGCTCCAGCAAGGATCGCCCGCAATCCCGCGTTCATTACCAACCCAACGCACATCTGGTCCAGCATCGCTAAAAAGACATGTATCAGGCTGAAGACTACGCACAAGGTTCCACGTCGTGGGCCAATCGTAATACGTGTCGCGATCGATCCGGCGTGTCTCACGCGCGCCACCGTAATACCCATCGCCGCCATTCGCACCATCGAAGAAGATCTCGAAGATCGGACCATATGATGTCAGCAGCTCGCGCAATTGATTACGGAAATAGATCAAGTACTCAGGTCGACCATAATCCTTATGGTTTCGATCCCAAGGAGAAAGATAGATGCCAAACTTTAATCGATACTTACGACAGGCAGCGGCGATCTCCTTCACGACGTCGCCACGTCCATTTCGCCAGGGGCTGTTCTTTACCGAATGTTCAGTGTATTTCGAAGGCCAAAGACAGAACCCATCGTGATGCTTGCAGGTAAGAATCAACCCTTTCATTCCCGCAGTAGCCGCGATACGCGCGATCTGTTCCGCATCGAAGTCGGTAGGGTTGAATAGTGACGGGGACTCATCTCCGTAACCCCATTCTTTGTCGGTGAAGGCGTTGATAGTGAAATGGATGAATCCGTAAAACTCCATTTCATGCCAACGGAGTTGTCGTGTTGATGGTATTGGGCCGTAGGATTCAGGTGGTCCAACCTGAGAAGGAGTGGCAGATACACATCGCGTCGCCAGAACGATGGAAGGAATAGAACGAAGGAGAAATCGACGTCGATCTTCCCTGCTCACGCTTTATTCCTCGACGAGACGGCGGCATGCAATCGCGGCGGCTGAACTCCGCGTCGATCATAGATTCTGCGTCCCTTCCAAGTGACGCCTCTGCCCGTGGTGATCCTGATGCTGGAGTCAAACAACATCGCATATATCAGGGCCAGACCCAATGGAGCTGTCAGCGCGTAAATCACAGAGACTTCGGAACGTCTGCTGGCAATCGCGAGGACAAGCACCTGAAGTATCCATGACGTAGCCGCCGTAACAATAATCAAACCAAGCCCTGCACTAATGCCCAGCACCGTGGCCAACACCGACACCAAAGCAATGAGCGGCGGCGCGACCGCTCCCAAATACATCGACACGACACAGGCCAACGCTAGCGGAAATGAGAAGTTTACGCCCGAGAACCAGTTCTTTGTCGAGCACTCCCACATCTCACTAAAGTTTGTATACATGCGCGTTCTGATCAATGCTGGAGCGCGCTCAATGATCAACCGGGCACCCAGACGCTTGATTCTTTCCGCTAGCCGCACGTCTTCCATCACTTCATCCTTCAGCGCTTCATAACCACCGGCTCGATCAAGCACCGTACGTCTGATCAAGAAAAACCCTCCGATAGCAGCAGCGCCGTCCGACTTTGGATCATTAATACGGTAAGCGATCATGAACATCAGAAATACCCATTCCCAGGTGGGTATCATCACGCGCTCCCAGAACGAGCCGGTTTCAAAACGCGGAATCAAGGTCAACGCATCGGTGTTGGTTTCGAGTAAACGATCCAAAGCGGTGCGCAAGGCTGCTACTTCGAAGATCATGTCTGCGTCAGTTGCCAGAATCCATTCGCCGCGCGCGTGATTCAACGCTTGCTGCATCGCATAAGGTTTACCGAGCCATCCTGGCGGCAGCTCTTCACCTTCGATCACATGCAATCGCTCATCATTCAGAGCGAGCGTTTTCAAAATCGTTCCCGTGTTGTCGGTCAAGCGATCATTAACAGCAATGACCTCAAAATTTCCGTAGTCCTGAGCGAGAATTGAGCGAATGCAGGGCTCGAGCACGCGCTGCTGTTCGTTGCGGGCGGGAACTAAAATCGAAATCAGCGGCGCATCACCGGCCGTCAAACGCGGATTGGATGTGGCTAACAAAGGCTTTTGGCGAGACAAACCGTGAAGCGTGAGAACAACAATCACGAGCCAGGCAAAAGCGATGAAGCAAAGCGCGCTAATGAGTAGTGTGAACACAGGGTTAAGTTTCAACCTGCTAAGGGAGTTCGACTAACGGGTGACGTAAAGATTCAAGTGTTTGATCCTCGTGGTAGATGACGCCGCCGCCGGTGGGCAAACCGATTGCCCTCGTGTTGGTTGGTGACAACCGGAGGAGATCTCTGGTTGTTTTCCAGTTATCGGATTCTTCGTGGGCGCCGATAATGAATGGTACCAGTTTGAAGGTTTCCATCAATGATCCGTCAGCGGCAAGACCACACAGGCCCAGTTGAACGGCTCCGGCAGAAATGCCGATCAAGGTCGCTCCTTCAAAATATCTCCTGACAATGTGGTTATTCAATCCGTTGCTAAGGAAGGTCCGCCAGCCTAACTCAACATCACCACCAGCCAGCAGGATGATGTCAGCATAGTTGAGGAAAGCCAGATCGGATTCGGAGACAGCGGCAGGGATCATTCGGCAGTCGAAGACACCGGCTCCTTCCATAGCCGCGACGAAGATCGCGTAGAAATCCGGGTTGTCGCCGTTCGAGGCACCTATGTAAGCAGCTTTCGATCCCGCCAAGACCTTCGCAAGAAGCAGCCGATCGTTGTCGCGCCAAAACAGAAGCTGGCTATCGGCAAGTAGAACGATGGGCTGCATAACTTAGCCACGGATGACACGGATAAAATCCGCGATTTGCTCCGTGTTATCTGTGGTTACTGTTTTTCCGTAGTAGCTAATTCTGCACGGCGATCTGGTACTGCTCCAATTTGCCGTTGGGCAATTCGTAGGTCCATGCGCGCAGCGTCTGTTTCTCGAAACGCAGTAAGTAAACTCGCAATATCATTCCACCACGTAATCCTTGTCGCACTTGCGTGAACTGTCTCGGCGTACCGAGCGGCGACAAACCACTCGCAAAGTCCTGCAACGCTTGTTCACTAAAGTAGGCGTTCGCGTTGTCGCTGAATAGCGAACGATCGATCGTACCGTGCTGTAGCCCGTCAAAAATCTTCTTCGCCTGTTCTAACTTCTCGGGTGTTTTTGGATCATTCTGTTCGAAGAGCAACGGAACAATGCCGTGCGCAATGTCATCGGCTGCGGAAGATGCATCCTGATTTGTCAACGCCACCACCGAAACTCGCTCATCCGGGAACACAATGCTCTCCGAGACAAATCCCGATACTTCGCCACCGTGTGAGACGGCGCGGTGTCCGGCTTCGGTCGCGAGGCTAACGCCGAGTCCATAACGAGTCCCGAGTCCGTTGTTGAGTTGCGCTTCGCGTTCCAACTCCCGGTATGAAGCTGGTTTCAAAAGCTTCTGGTCCATGATCGAAATGTTCCACTTCGCCAGATCCTCGGCGGTCATCGCCAGCTCGCCGGCCGCGAAGAGCCAGCCTGGTCCTTCCTTGGGAGACACGCGCAATGGTCCAAGCGCATAACGCATGTATCCTGTCGGATCAGTATCGCCCAGCTTCTTCTCGTCGATATTAGCGACGCTGGCCATGCCGAGCGGTGAGAAGACATTTTCCTTCAGGAATTGCAGCAGCGGTTTGCCGCTGGCCTTTTCGATAATCACACCGGCAATGACGTAGTTTGTGTTGCTGTACTGCCACTTCGTCCCCGGATCAAAATCCAAAGGCTTGCGCGCCCACATGTCGAGGATCTTTGCGGCGGTCACTGGCTGTAGCATCATCGGCATGACGTAGTCCTGTGGCCAGTAATCCTGATAGCCGGACGTGTGCGACAACAACTGCCTGATCGTCACTTCGTTCGCTCGCGTTAGATCAGGAATAAACTTCCCTACCTTGTCATCGAGCGACAGCTTTCCTTGTTCCTGCAAGAGCAACATCGCGACCGCCGTGAACTGTTTACTGATGGAACCAATGCTGTATCGCATCGCGGAAGTTGCGGGCGTCTTTGGTTCGAGTCGCGCGGAACCGTAAGCATTCAAGTAAACGATCTTTCCGTCTTTCACCACCGCGATCGAAGCGCTCGGCACACCGCTCTGCGCCAACGCATCGTTAGCCAGTTTATCGATCCTGCTCCGAAGCTCAGGCGACAGCTCCTGGGCATTGGCACTCAGCGACAACAGTATTACGGCGAAGATTAATGCAAAGCGAGACAACAAACCGCGAGCTTCAGGCATAGTGTTCTCCTTTAATAATTTGCGCAATCCTTACAACAGACGTGCGCCTAAGTCTAGTCGATAAAAGCTGTTTCAGGATCCAGGCTTGGCGGCGATGAGGTACAAGCGGTTGCCAGTGGCTAGATAAAGTGCATCTCCGACCAGCGCAGGACGCGTGTAGAGGGGCGCGTTCATTTCGATTTGCGCTAGTAATTCCTTTCGGCGTCCGGCGCGAAGAACGGTCATGAGGCCTTCCTCGTTACCAACGTATAGCCGGTCACCGGCCAGCAGGAAACTTCCCCAGATCGCAGCGTTCGTCTCGTGTTTCCAGACTTCGGCGCCGGTTGCCGCGTCGAAACAATGAACCGTTCCGCCCAGATCTCCAACGTATAGCAGACCGTCTTTCACGATCGGCGTTCCGACAACGCGACCGACTTCGCGAGAAGTCCAGAAGAGGCCGCTACTAGTGACGTCTCCTTTGCCGTTGGGGCTGATCGCATGAATCAACGACGGTCCGTTGCCATGCGTCGGATCCTGGCCCATGGCCACGAACACGCGACCATCGGCAAAGACCGGCGCAGCGATGATCGAGCTGCGCGAAAGTACGCCGGGCCGCGGCAGCCAGCGAGCGTCTTTCGGGTTGCCGTCAAAGCGCCAGACTTCGCGACCCGATATCGCATCGTATCCGCGCAGCCAGCCATCTCCGCCACCGAAGAGCACCTGCGTGCGCCCGCTGATGTTGACGGCCACAGGACTGGACCAGTCGCCGTGCAGCACCCGATCGCCTGGTCCAATAGCACGCCAGACCACCTCGCCCGAGTGCTTGTCCACCGCGATCAAGTTTGGAGCGCGCGGCGATGGGACGAGCGTATGGCCTTCATTCTGGCCATTGGACGTACCAACCATCAGCAGATCACCTACGGACAGCACTTCGCTATTGCAAGACTCATGTGGAAAGACGCCGAGGGCAGGCATGTCTAGTTGCCAGACGATGCCGGCGGCAGCGGTGTCGAGGCAACGGAGCTGACACTCAGCGGTGACGTAGTACAAGCGGTTCCCTTCAACATACGGTGCACTTGTCGTCGAAGGCAACAGAAACTGTCGCAGGCCGCGATCGACTCGTGGGGCCACGTCCTGCCAGAGGAATGCGCCGTCCGTCACCCGAAAAGCCATGAGCACGCCTGAGTCTTCTTTAAAGGCGGGGTTCATTCGCCTCGTGTTGTCGGTACCGACATAGACGACGTCTCCGGCCACCACAGGACGACCGAACGATTCGTTTCCCAACTCGACACTCCAGACGATGTTCCGACCAGTGGTCGTGTCCCAATCAACTGGAGGATTGCCCGTTTGAGTTACCGTCGTCACGGGCACTATAGATCGCACCGGTCCAAGAGGTGACACATCAGTCTTTTCAGACTCCACGCCGGCGATCTTATTCAACGCCCATTCAGCTTCGTTGCGCAGTGCGGGATCTTTTGCGGCTTCTCTCAGCGCGTTGCGTGCGGTCGGTGTTTTCGGCCTGATGTTTCCGAGCGCTCCCGCCGCGCAGATGCGCACGTAGAGGAATTTATCTTTCAGAGCTTCGATCAATTGCGGCACAGCGGAATGCGCGGCTGGGCCGATGCTTCCGAGGGCCTCACCCGCCGACCAGCGGACGCCGGGAATCGGATCGCGTAACGCTCCAGCGAGGTCTTTAGTCGCCGCACTCGCAGTGGGACCAATTGACGCGAGGGCCTCTGCTGCGTAAATGCGGACGTGTGGTTCCTCGTGCGAGAGAGCGTTGACGAGAGCACGTACCGAAGGACTTGCCCTGCTTCGCAAAGCGCCGAGGGCACGCGCGGCATCGGCGACGACCATCGAATCATCGTCTCTTAGCGAGCGTCGCAACGCTGGTTGAATTCTTACTGTATCGGGCGCGAGGTCAATCAAGGCATCAACAGCGAGCCGCCGGATCTCAACCTGTTGATGACGAAGCAGCTCCACCAGAAGCGGAATAGCTGGCGGCCCGATCCGCCGGATAATCTCAAAAGTTTCCCACTGGAGGTCTTTATCGCCACTGTTGATAAATCGTCTCAACAAAGGCAGCGAACGGCCCGCTCGTTGGACCAGCGCCTCCTCGGCGTTTGCCCTAACCTTCGAGTCCCTGGACATCACACGATCGGCCCAGTCACGCGGAGTTTGAGCGAGTACCGATATCGGCAGGATACAAAGCAGCGCGGAGAGGAACAGGTATCGCATGGTCGCAGCCCTAATCATTTTAGCCACAAAAAGGCACAAAAACACAAAATCAGGAATGGTAAGAGCGGTCTATAAATTTTGTATTTTGTGCCTTTTTGTGGCTACTACTTGCCCGCGCGTTTTTCGATCTTGGCCCACGTGTCGCGAAGGCCAATGGTCCGATTGAACACCAACTTATCCACAGAATCGCGATCGACACAATAATAGCCAAGCCGCTCAAACTGATACTTAGCGCCAGGCTCTGCGTCTCGCATACTCGGTTCTATTTTGCAATCGCGCAGCACCTGCAACGAATCAGGATTCAGATTCTCGGTAAAGTCGTGTCCCTCCTCGACCTCGTTCGGATCCTCTTTGACAAAAAGATTGTCGTACAGTCGGACCTCTGCTGGTAGAGCGTGATCCGCTGAGACCCAGTGAATCGTCGACTTAACCTTTCGACCATCAGGCGTGTTGCCGCCGCGTGTCGCCGGATCGTATGTGCAACGCAGCTCCACAATCTTGCCGCTACTGTCTTTAATGACTTCCTGACAAGTGATTAAGTAAGCATAACGGAGTCGCACCTCACGACCAGGAGCGAGCCGGTAAAACTGCTTCGGCGGGTCTTCACGAAAATCCTCTTCTTCAATATAGAGCGTCTTCGAAAACGGAATCTTTCGAGATCCGGCGGAGCTATCTTCCGGATTGTTGATAGCATCCATCTCTTCCACCTCGCCATCGGGATAGTTTTCAATAACGACGCGCAACGGTTTCTGCACACACATCACCCGCGGAACGATCTGATTCAAGTGTTGGCGCAGAAAGTATTCGAGTTGCTGTAGCTGAGTAATACCGTTCGTCTTCGACACGCCCACACTCGCGATGAAGTTGCGAATCGCTTCGGACGTGTAACCACGGCGGCGCATGCCCGAGAGCGTCGGCATACGCGGATCGTCCCAACCCTCGACATGTCCTTGTTCAACTAACTTCAGCAGCTTGCGTTTGCTAAGCAGCGTGTGAGTGAGGGCCAGCCGGTCAAACTCGTATTGGCGCGAAGGAAATATGCCGAGCTGTTCGATGAACCAGTTATATAAAGGACGATTGTTATCGAACTCCAGAGTACACATCGAGTGTGTTACGCGCTCGATCGAATCTGACTGGCCGTGGGCGTAATCATACATCGGGTAAATGCACCACTGATTCCCCGTGCGATGATGGTCCATGTGCAGGATTCGATACATGACCGGGTCGCGGAAATTGAGGTTCGGAGAGCTCATGTCGATCTTCGCACGTAGCGTTCGCGCGCCATCCGGGAACTCTCCCTTCTTCATGCGCTCAAACAGATCGAGATTCTCCTCAACGGAACGATTGCGGTACGGGCTTTCCCTGCCTGGCTCCGTTAACGTGCCGCGATACTCGCGAATCTCATCAGCGCTGAGATCGCAGACGAAAGCTTTTCCTGCGGTGATCAACTGAATGGCCCAGTCGTATAGTTGTTGAAAGTAGTCGGAGGCGTAGAAGAGTCCATCCCATTGGAAGCCTAGCCACTGCACGTCTTCCATGATGGCTTCGACGTACTCTGTTTCTTCTTTCGATGGATTAGTGTCGTCGAAACGCAAATTGCATTTGCCGCCAAACTCCGCCGCCAGTCCAAAATCGAGGCAGATGGCTTTGGCGTGGCCGATATGCAAGTAGCCGTTTGGCTCTGGAGGAAATCGGGTTTGTACCCTGCCATCATATTTACCGCTGTTGATGTCCTCGATAATGATGTCTCTAATAAAATTTGAGGGCCGCGCTTCTGATGAAGTCTCAGCAATTTCAGTCTCAATACCCACGTTATTCTCCGTCCTACTGATTCTCTAGATATCGGTGCGAATGATTAATACCAGTTTACAAGAAAATGAGATTTTCGCGAGCGAACTCACTTGCCCGTGCTGGCTCAGTTTGAAAATACGCCGAAGGCGTTCGCTAATTTCAGCCCGGGGTTGGAGCGCGAGCGACAACCCTGGGTAACAATTCCAAAATCACGCTAAACCCTGAAAGGGTTTGGCGGTTGGCGAACCCTTTCAGGGTTGGAACGTCTTTATGTACCGGTCCCAGGGTTCTCGTTCCTCGAACCCTGGGCTGAAATTAGCCAACGCCTTCGGCGTATTTCAAATTAGCCGACGCCTTCGACGTATTTTCTAACTGAGCAGTACGCACTTGCCTGCTGGTGTTTGCGCTCACATAATTAGGCAACGCATGTCCATTCGAAACGGCAACAGGTTTTTGCTCATCGCTGGCGCGGCATTGTTGTTGATGTGCGCGGACGGGAGCGCGCAAATGTACAGTGCGACCGGCCGCGTGATTGATGCTGTTACAGCACAACCGATCGCGCGATCACGCTTCGTTTACGGCCAGCCTGTGAACAGTATCGACAACGGCCCGTTAAAATCGGACTGACTGACAGTGCCGGTGAATTTAAATTGCCGCGACTCAAGCCCGGTCACTACGCGCTGTACATCTCATCGAGCTCGGGCCGCAGCGACTTGTATAGCGATGTACTTCGTTTCGCCCGCCGCCACATCAGAACGTGCGACTCCTCCCCACCATGAGACAGACTGTTAACGTCACCGACGCGAATGAATCTCCAGCGACCTTCACACTCGTTCTCGAGAATCAACGGTGAGTGACAACGAGTTCTTCAGCAGCTACTATTGGTTTTGAGCGATGTCACTCAAGAGCAGATTCTCACCAGAATTCAATCCAAAGATCCGCGACCGAGGTTTTGCCTACTTTCGTGCAGGCGCGGTTGAGATCCTCGAACATTCTGACTCTCACGTGCTGGCAGAAGTGACGGGCACGCGCGATTATTTGGTGCTGCTTACACTTACCTTGAACTCTCTCGAGGTCGCATGTACCTGCCCGTACTTCTACGATGGTGAAGACTGTAAACACATCTGGGCGACAATGTTGGCAGCCGATAGCAAGAACTATCTCTCTGAGGTAGATCGGCATGGCCCGCTCAAACTTGACTACGATTACGAAGCGCTCGAGGAGTTGCAATTCATCCCACTGAAGATACCAGCCCACGAAGCGCCATCGTACTGGCAACAACAGCTCAACGTTATTACAAACTCAATAAACAATGCGCTACCGCCGAAGCGTGATCCGTGGCCTGAAAATCGTGAAATTTACTATATCGTAGACCCACAGACTTCGCGCACGTCCAGACTACTGAATGTCGAGATAGCTTTCCGTGAACCTAACAAGAAAGGCGAATGGGGCAAAATCAAGAAGGCGCATATTAAGCAAACTCAGCTTAGCGAGCTGAGCGATCCGAGTGATCAAGAAATTCTTTCATTGCTAATGGGCGGCAGGGATCTTTACTGGACCAGCTTTAGTTATGGAGATCTTCCCAACCCATTCATCCTCGCTAATACGGTTCAGCCCTTATTGCTAGCGAAGATGTGCGCCACCGGCCGATGTATGTTCCGTCCTGAAGTCAAAGGCGCCGAGCTCCAACAGCTTGCCTGGGACGACAACGCCACCTGGCAATTCTGGTTAGTCGTCAAGCGCACAGGCGACGAATATACGCTCAATCCCGTTTTGCGAAATGGTTCCGATGAGATCGATTTTTCCGCTGCGCCGTTGACAACTGAAGCGGTCGTTGTTGGACCGGATTACCGGATTGCACGTTTGGCGACGAAGGGCGCACATGCCTGGAGTGCGGCTCTACGCATTTCAGGTGGACTAAGTATTCCGACAACTGAATTCCGGCACCTGATTGGCAAGCTCCTTGATTTACCGTTCACTGCGAACCTGGAGCTGCCACCGGAGTTACAGTTTGAGCGCGTTAGTTTTCCACCTCGACCTCACCTTATTGTGCGAAAGTCGGCCTATACTCCATACCAGACGGACCAACTGGAAGCAAAACTCTCCTTTGATTATGAAGGTGTGGAAATTGATTATTTCGATAGACGTGATGGTCTCTACGATCAGAATCGAAATCGTTACATCGAACGAGATCCTGATTCGGAAAAAGACGCGTTAGCACTGCTCAACTCCTTAGGCATCAAGAGAGCCTCGCAGTACTCGGAGGTGTTTCGCATAAAGCCGCGCAACCTACCCCGCACGGTAACCGGTCTGCTGACAAAGGGGTGGCGCGTCGAAGCGGAAGGAAAACTCTATCGCAACGCGGCTTCTTCCAGCCTCTCGGTAAGTTCGGGGATCGATTGGTTTGAATTGCATGGTTCGCTGAACTTTGGCGAGGACCTCGAAGTAAAACTTCCGCAACTGCTTGCAGCTCTGCGACGCGGCCAGAAGGTGATCGCGCTCGGCGATGGGAGTTTTGGTGTGTTACCAGAAGAGTGGTTACAGCAATATGGCTTTCTCGCATCTTTCGGCGCCACCGAAGAAGACCACCTGCGTTTTCAACGAACGCAGACTGGAGTGCTCGATGCTCTGCTCGCAGCTCGACCGGAGATCACCTGCGATGAAACGTTCGCGCGCGTTCGCAAGGATTGGCAAAACTTTAACGGGATCAAACCCGTCGCGGCGCCACGCGGATTCGTGGGCCAACTGCGCGATTATCAGCGTGAAGGTCTGGGCTG
>Ga0208338_1000069_pt1 | contig 40949 bp, 36 predicted proteins | sample ForSoiNitrogNN91_FD_187858 | JGI IMG/M metagenome (GOLD analysis project Ga0208338, IMG submission 187858) | Forest soil microbial communities from Browns Valley, California, USA, that are Nitrogen fertilized - NN91 (SPAdes) | ecosystem: Environmental > Terrestrial > Soil > Temperate forest ...
AGCATCTTGCGGAGATATGGCCCGAATGGTCGCCGAAGAAGCGAGAAGAGGTTTTTGCAATCCTGCGCCAGCTAGCGCGCGAGCTCATCCCCGAAACCAAACCCACTTAGCCACAAAAAGGCACAAAAAGCACAAAAGATAAAATGTCGAGAAGGACAATGATCACTTATGTGCTTTTTGTGCCTTTTTGTGGCCCAAAAAGTTGACAATTGGTGGCACGCCCAATATTGTGTGCGCGTTTCCACAATCCTCTCAGTTCCCAGGGACATGAATTTATGAAATTCGATTGGCTGCTCAGAGACTCTGCTCAGGTGACGATCATCTTCTTCGTGCTCGTGGCGATTGCGGTGTTCACTCAGCTCTTTAAGAACACGATTACGCGAGGCCTGCCGTTCTGGCTGCGAGCACTGCTTAAAGCGGCGCCGGCGCTTTTCCTGACGTGGCTCTCGTATGACGTGGGTGAGCCAATCACCGCGCTGATGTTTCTGTTTTGTAGTCTTGGCGACATCCTGCTCGATCTTCCGGAAGACAAGTTCCCGCGCGGATTTGAGATCGGCGGCATATCGTTCGCAGTAGCCCTGGTCTTTGTTTGCGTTCTGAGTTACCAACATCCATTACCGCGCTATCCACTGGTGCCCCTCGCGATCACAAACATAGTGATCGCGAGCTTTGTGTTGCGCTGGGTGCTTCCCAAGCTTCAAGGAGCTGAGCGCATTCTTGAAGTCGTATATTTCGGTCTGTTGATTGTCGCAAACGTGTTCGCGTCGACGTCGTATTTGCCGGTATTTCTGGGAAGCTCGCTATGGTTTATGTCGGATCTGTCGATTGGGTTGGGGGCGAAGGTCTCGGACGATCCGGTGAACAGTCTAGACACGCTCGGTCTCTATCATCTCGGGCTTTACTTTCTCGCGATCGGGTTCCTCGGTCGTGTGATATTTTGAAGACATGACTTCGAAAAGTCTGCCATCTGTTTTATAGTGTAGCTCTTTGATGAGCAGACGGGTTGTACTGGCTTTAGTTTTGATGATGTTGGCGGGTGTGGCTGTTTGGGCCGCATTTCGCCTTCGTGCCACCAGACGCCATCAATTCGTCCAATCAATCACCGAGTCGTTCAATCCGAGCACCTCTTCCCCTGACTGGAACCTCGCTGTCGAACAAGTCAAAGCCGAACGTGATTCATCCCTGGGCGGAGCTCTGGAAATTCCGCCTGAGCTGAAGCATTACGAAGACCGTTACTGGTTTCTCGCGACGCAGGTTGCTGAAGTCGAGAAATACAAAGTACACACGGTGCAGGACTATCTCGATCTCGCAGGGATGATCGAGCGGCACGAGCTCGTTCCGGTTGCGGCTGTCACTGACAGTTACATCCTGTTTGGTATCGGACAGCGAGCGAACGACGAGCCATTCGAGCCATTCGTTGACGATAATCAAAACACGAATGCTGAGCCTAAGGTGGTACCACCTGAGGCGTATCAATCACTACAGAACCTCGCTAAAAATTTCAACGGCCGCTCTTACGATCTAAACAACCCTTGGGATCGATATGCGTTGAAGGTCAACATGCTCAGCGCTATCAGACCACAGGCGTTGAAGATCATCGAGCAGGTTGCGACGGCTTATCACAACCAGTTTGCTCGACCGTTGCCGGTGAGCTCACTCGTGCGGCCGGAGCAGTATCAACATTCCTTGCGGCGAGTGAATCGTAACGCAGTGACGATCGATGCGCCGCCGCATTCAACTGGTCTCGCATTCGACATCGATTACCGTTACATGAGCGTCGCAGAGCAAAACTTTGTGATGCGTGAGCTGGCGCAGTTGAAGAATGAGGGAAGAATCGAAGTCATACGCGAGCGCTCAGCGAACTATCACGTGTTTGCGTTCATCAACGGCACGCGACCGAGTGACGATCTGGTAACCGCTTCGCTCGAGAAAGCCGGCGCGCCACCGAAGGAGGAAGAGTCGCACCACACGGAAGCGAAGCCAGCGAAGGCGAAGGCGAATGTCAAAAGCAGAGCAGCGAAGCCGCAACGTTCTAAACCCAAAGCTCGCAAGCGTCATCGGTAATCCGGCTCTCTGCCGGCCGTCTGCGTATCTCTGCGTTCTCTGCGTTAAAGGGCCATTTCAACGCAGAGAACGCAGAGAATCGCAGAGAAAACCGTAACGTCCCTTCACGCATCACTAAATACCGTGTTTAGTATGAGGAACTTGAAGCTACAAATCGCCGTCATTGTGACTGCACTCGCTGTAGCAGCGAGCGCTCAGTCGCCACGTCCAGTGAAAAAAACGTCCGCTGTCAGTACAACCTCACCTGCGGCTACTTCGGCATTCGCAACAGCAGCCACAACGAATGTAACACTTCGCAACGATCTCACCTGGACCTTCGGCGGCAAGCAACAACGTGGCTGGTATCTATACGATCTCCTGATCGAAAGAACTCTTGACACTAAACATGATCCAATCACGAGCGACTTCGCTGCTTCCGTCGCCTCGTGGCAGAAGCGACGCGGCATCAGAGCCGACGGCATTCTCGATCAAGACGCGTTGATGGCGATGGTCTCGCAGTGGCAGGGCAATCGACTCAAAAACCGCGCGGTGGCTACGCCCGATCAACTACTCACTGCACCGCCAGCAGATTTTTACGATCCCTCGCGCACTGACGAGCTACGCCAGGTTGAGCGCAACACTTACGCCGCTTACAAAGAGATGATCGCTGCGGCTAAGGACGATCTTAAACTCGAGCACGCTTCGTCGTATTTCAAGATCGTCTCCTCGTATCGCTCGCGCGAATACCAGGAGAACCTGCGACGAAAGTCACCCAACGCAGGCAGCGCAGGGCTTGCTGTCAACAACAGTCCACACTTTACCGGGCGCGCGTTGGACCTCTACGTCGGCGGCGATCCCGTCGATACGAAAGACGCGAATCGTGCGATCCAGGTCAACACTCCGGCCTATCGCTGGCTGGTTCAGAATGCCGAGCGCTTCGGGTTTCGTCCTTACTTTTACGAGCCCTGGCACTGGGAATACGTGAGATAGCTCAAAAATCTTTGACTCGCGAGCATTTCAGCGTTAGCGTATCGCATCAGAGCGAGTAAAACTGATGTTCCCGTTTACCGAAACCGGACCGTTTGACCGAACGGAAAAGAAAGCGCTTATCGTGGCGGCGCTTTTTTGCGCCGTGTTTATCGTTTTACTCGGCGTGTCGGTGCCTGCGAAGCGAGTCCATAAGAGGCCTTTGACGCTTGTGAGGACAACGACGCCGCTCGCAACACCATTTGAGCCACCAGTACCGTCTTATGTTGATCCGTTGGAGAGCTTTCGGATTGTTCCCGCAAACTTTATTGGAGTTGATTTCCCGAACTTCTCGTACGGGGTTTACGATTCTCCAGAATTGAAACCACTCACTCTGGCTCTCACTGACGGTAAGATGTGGGACGATTCAGGTTGGTTCAACCTACAGGATGTTTACTACAAAGACCTGACTGGTGATGGATCGCCGGAAGCGATCGTGAGACTTTTGCATTTGCGCTGTCACGGCTCGTGCGATGGTGGCTCAGATCTGTTCTACGTTTACAGCAGGCGCAACGGTAAGCTCAAGAATATTTGGCGCTACGAAACCGGCAGCTATGCTTACGGATGTGGTCTGAAATCACTTATTGTCGGGGATAAGGTGATTATCATGGATTTGTTTGGCCGGTGTTCGACTCAGGCAATGGTTTCTCCCGGCCCGGCGAAATACCTGGTTGAAGATCTGACGTCCACCATTTTCGAATTCGATGGCCGCCAGTTCACAACCAAATCCACGAAGTACATTACCGACGGGATGCGAAACGTGAAGAACTGGGAGCCCCAGATCTGGATTTATTAATCCGTCCACTCCGGGTTAACTACTGAGCATAACGCAAATACACCGTGCGGGTTTCGGAATAGAAATCGATCGCCTGCGGTCCTTGTTCGCGCATGCCGTAACTCGACTCCTTCGTGCCGCCGAACGGTAGTTGATACTCGACACCCGCAGTCGGCAAGTTCACTGTAATCAACCCTGCCTCAATCCGTTCAATGAATTGGTGTACGCGCGTTAGATCCCTCGAGACGATTGACGCCGAGAGTCCAAACCGCACTCCATTCGCAATCTCCATCGCCTCCTCAAAATCTTCCGCTACCATGAGACAGAGCACTGGACCAAACACTTCTTCCTGGGCAATGCGCATCTTCGGATTCACACCCGTGAAGATCGTGGGCTCGATAAAGTAGCCTTTGTCATACTCACCGCCCGACAGCCTATTTCCACCGCATAACAACTCAGCGCCTTCATCCTTCGCGATCTTAATGTACTCGAGATCCGTTTCGAGCTGATTTGCATCAACAGCCGGGCCCATCTGAACGCCGGGATTCAGCCCATTCCCGATTTTCAAAGCGCGTGTTTTCTCGATCAGCAGTTGGACCAACGACTCATAAATCGGACGCTCGATGATCGCGCGGCTACACGCCGTACACTTCTGGCCAGTCGAAAAGAACGCGCCATTGATGAGAACGTCAGCAGCATAATTCAGATCCGAATCGCGCAACACGATCGTGGGATTTTTCCCGCCCATCTCGAGCTGCACACGCAGTTTTCGATCGGAAACTTTGCGATACAACGCATCGCCGACTGAAGTAGAACCGGTGAAAGAAATACCATTGATTGCCGCATGACCGGTCAACGGATCGCCAACAGCTCCGCCGCTGCCCGTGATGTAATTGACCACACCTTTCGGAATATTCGCTTCGTGCAGTGCTTCAACAAGGCGAAACGAGCTGAGCGGAGCGAGGCATGCGGGCTTGAGGACGACCGTGTTTCCCGCAACCAGCGCGGGCGCGAGTTTCCACGCGGGAATCGCTGACGGAAAATTCCACGGCGTGATCAGCGCGACGGTGCCGAGCGGCTTGCGGATCGTGTAGCAGAGAACTTGCGGACGCTCGGACGGAACGTTGTAACTGAACTGCCGCGCGCCTTCGCCGCCGAAGTAACGAAAGATATTGATCGCGCGCGTGACTTCGCCGATCGCCTCGGGAAGTGTTTTGCCTTCTTCGCGCGTCATCTCCTCGCCGAGCTGTGGCAGTTTACTCGTGAGCAGGTCTGCGGCCTTGAACAGATACTCGCCACGCTTCGTCGCCGGCATTGTGGCCCACTCGTCTCGCGCGGCGACTGCAGCGGAACAAGCGTCATTTACGTCTGCTTCGTTTGAAGCCTGAAACGTGCCGACAACCTCGTCGAAATTCGCTGGATTGATGTTGGGAAAAGTCTTGCCTGATTTGCTCTCGACAAACTCGCCGTTGATGTAATTGCCAAACGCGTTCACACCGTTCTCCTTACGATTTATGGCTTGGTATGCACCGCATCCTAACACATGTGCCTTGGAAGCCGTTTGGGCGTAAAATAGGCGCGCCTCGTCACACACGTTTCGCCCGGAGCAAGCCATGGAAGAAGATCTGGAAAAAACGCAGATATTAAATCGCTCACAAGAAACCCCTTTAACTGAACCCTCGGAAGCCGCCGCTGCAAAGACGGCCAAACTGCCGCGCATCGATAGCGGGGCTTTCCGCATTGAACGCGAAAAGAACGAGGAAGAGTTTCGCTTCGGCCAGAGCAAGATACTGCAAAAACTGGCTGCGAATGCACCGCTCAGTGAGACCCTCGAACGACTCGTGCTGCTGATCGAAGCGCAGGCGCCGGGCATGCTCTGTTCCGTGTTGCTGCTCAGCGAAGACGGCGATCACGTTCGTCACGGCGCCGCGCCAAGTCTGTCGCCCGAGTACGTACAGGCGATCGACGGCTCAGCGATTGGACCAAAGCACGGTTCCTGTGGCACGGCGATATATCGCGGTGAGCCGGTTGTGGTAACTGACATTCTTAACGATCCGCTGTGGGAAGATTATAGAGATCTCGCTGTGGCTAACGGACTGCGCGCGTGCTGGTCGACGCCGATTTTGTCGGGGCGGGGGAAAGTGCTGGGCTCGTTTGCGATGTACTATCGCGAGCCGCGCACACCCACCGGTGAAGAAGCTGGTCTAACTGAAGTCGCAACACGCATCGCGGGTCTGGCGATTGAGCGTCATGCCGCCAAAGAGATTCTGTCACGAATTCAGGCCGAGCTGGCCCAGGCGTCTTACGCGGCGAGCAAGGGAAAGGCTGCGGCCTCCAGTGTCGATGAGATTAATCAGCAACTCGAAGCGATCCTGGACAGTGCGAAGAAATGTCTCGAGCTGCTCGACGAAGACAAACCAGACATCGCGAGCTTCCGTGGTCCACTTACCAGCATCACCAAAAACGGACAGCAAGCGCTGAGCGTCATCGCTCGCATCCGCTCATCCTGAAAATCCTGTAAAAAACTGACTATGAATCCAAAACTTCCCCTGCTTTTAACTCTCATCTTCATTTCCATCACGGCATCCGCCCAGGACAAACCCTGTCCGACGGCTTCGAAGTTTGGGCCTGACGATCAGATCGGCAACGTTAACTACATCACGCCCACAAAGACACTTGCCGCCTCGAAACTCGTCACGACGGGAAAGACTTACCGACTCGCCATCGAAACGAATAAAGACACGCCCGCGTATCCACCACGCACTTTCGCAGTCACCATAACTCAACCCGGCCAGACCGCCGGCGGCTCGCTTGGTCCAACCAAGACCACCTACAACGACGATCTGATCGTCGGCTGGGCTGGCATCGGCACACAGCTCGACGGCCTCGGCCACATCGGTATCGATGGTCTCTATTACAACTGCAATAAAGCCGCAGACTTCGCGATGACCGATGGTCTGAAGAAGCTTGGCGTCGAACACGTGCCGGCGATTGCGACGCGCGGCGTGCTGCTCGACATGGTGGGCTACTTCAATACCGATATCGTCAAAGAGGGAACTGCGTTCAATCGCGCCGAGATCGAGGGTGCGATGAAACGACAGGGCATCAAGTCGATCGAGAAGGCGACGTGGTGTTGTTCTACACGGGTTGGCTAAAGCTCATCGGCAAAGACAACAAACGCTTCGGCTCAGTCGCACCGGGACTCGGACGCGAGGGCGCGAAGTTTCTCGCGTCGTTGGACGTCGCGATCATCGGCACCGACACGTGGAGCTTCGAAGTGATTCCGTTTGAAAAAGGTGTCGGCATCTTCGAAGTCCACCAGATACTCATTCCGCTGAACGGCATCCACATACTCGAAAACGTCAACACCGAAGAGATGGTGAAGGATCAGGCGTGGGAATTTCTCTTCACCCTCGGCGCCGCGCGCATTACGGGTGGTGTTCAATCGATCGTTAATCCGATCGCTATCAGATAGTTAGCCACAAAAAGGCACAAAAGAAGAGATTAATTCTTTTGTGCTTTTTGTGCCTTTTTGTGGCTACTTACCTAAAACTATCTGTGGCGTGGACGAGAGCGTCAGCGATACCGGGTTCGGTGACGGAGTGGCCCGCGTCGGGAATGAAGTTCAGTGTCGCTTCCGGCCAGGCGCGATGCAGATCCCACGCATTCATGGCGGGACACACTATGTCGTAACGACCATGCACGATCACTCCGGGAATGTGTCGAATGCGATCGATGTTCTCGATCAAGTAGTTGTCGGTTTCGAAGAAGCAGTTGTTAATGAAGTAGTGACACTCGATGCGCGCGAGAGCAATCGCCAAGTCCGGCTCTGTGAACTCGTCGATCAGATTCTGATCTGGAATCAGCTTTAACGCGCTGGCTTCCCATTTCGACCAGGCTTGCGCAGCTTCGAGACGCACATCTACATCGTCGCTGGTCAGACGTTTGTAATATGCACGGATCATATCGTCGCGCTCAGCTTCGGGAATGATGCGCACATACTGTTCCCAGATCTCGGGAAAGATCGCGCTCGCGCCCTGACTGTCTTCGTAAAACCACGTAATCTCTCGCGGACGGCACAGAAAGATGCCGCGCAGTATGAGCCCGCGCACACGCTCCGGATGTGCTTCAGCATAAGCGAGCGCGAGCGTACTGCCCCACGAGCCGCCAAACACGAGCCACTGATCGATCCCAAACTGTTCACGAATGACTTCGATGTCCTGGACCAGGTGCCAGGTCGTGTTGTCGTCGAGTGAAGCGTGCGGCTTGCTGCGACCGGCACCGCGTTGCTCGAACAGGATCACACGATACGCCTGCGGGTCGAAGAAGCGCCGGTAATCAGGCACGAGCCCCGCGCCCGGCCCACCGTGTAGAAAAATAACCGGCTTACCATTCGGTGTGCCGCATTGTTCATAGTAAAGCTCGTGCACAGGCGACACACGGATATAACCGCTGTCGTATGGCTCAATCGCGTCGTAAAGAGTTCGCAGTGTTTCCATATTGCGACCGATTATCGTGGTAGCGCGTGCAATTTCGCAACGTTTCAACTTTCAGTAGCGGTTCAGTGTGAAAATAAGCCGAAGGCGTTCGCCAATTTCAGCCGTACACCGAAGGCGTTCGCCAATTTCAGCCGTACACCGAAGGTGTTGGCTAATTTCAGCCCAGCGTTCGAGTCTTCGAGAACCCTGGGGACTATCACATTAAAAGCGTTCCAACCCTGAAAGGGTTTGGCGGTTGGCGAACTCTTTCAGGGTTGAATACTTTTTTTGTTAGCGTACCCAGGGTTCTCGAAGACTCGAACCCTGGGCTGAGATTAGCCAACACCTTCGGTGTATGACGGAAATTAGCCAACCTTCGGTTGGAGGAAAATGCGCATGCGTTCGATCTCTCCCTCAAGCTCACGCTTGTAAGTACGATCGAGGGGCGGGGCGGAGACATAACCGAGATCGTGAGTGAGAGCGCCATTCTTCACCGATAGGTTGGCCCAGCCGATGACGCGGTCGCGCCAGAGTAGCGGCATCGCATAATACCCGAGCTTGCGTTTCGAGATGGGTGTGTAGGCTTCGAAACGATAGGTCCAGCCCCAAAAGAGCTCGAAGCGTTTACGATCGTGCACTGCTGGATCAAAGGGCGCGACGAGTCGGACGGCTTCGTCAACAGATTGATCGTTGATATTTTCCGCAGTGGGCCAGTACCAATCGACATTCCCAACACGCGCATGTGACAGCCGCTCTTTCGCACGTTGCAATGCGCCCGGTAACTCCTTCTGCCATTGCGGCACCGCGTATCGCAAACGTCTCACGTAATACGAAAGACTCGACCCCGGCAAAGGCGCATAGATCCGGACCACAACATCGACTAGAGCGTCCATCCGTGCGCGCCGCTCGGCTGCATTGCGAGGGACCGGCTCGTGTTTGTGCTCGGCGTAAACCCGAATGCCTTTCTCACGACGCACGATGCGGAGCATTCCCGCGTAATGCATGGCGTCAAGCAGATGCGTGGTGGCATTTGAAGACCCGCCCCAGTAATTCGTGACTGTGCCGTGTGCGAAGTGTTCATCGACCTCACGCGGGTGAACAACGCCGCGCTCGCGAACGAAATCGAGTAGCAGTTTCGCTTTTCGTTGACGAAGTGCCGGTCGCGGATGCATCAGCGATTGAAGTGATCGTGTGACGTAGCCGTAGTTGATGAAGAAATCTTCTTCGACGTCGAGTGACGTGTAGCGGCGTTCCAGATCACCAGCGTGATAGTCATTGACGCGATGTCGCAGGATCAAATCCTGAGCGCGTGCGGGTGCGCGAATCGGATCCGCCTGCACAAAGCCCATGCTTTGCAGAGCGCGGTTGAGTGTTGCCGGTTTGGGAAAAGTTCGCGCGATAGTGAATCGTCGCAGGTCGTCGATCGTGATCGGCACCGGACAAGAATACTCGATCCACAGATTACACAGAATGATTTAAAGAATCCGTGTAATCTGTGGATGAAGGTGAGTTGAGTTTATTTAGTAATGGAGAACGGCGGAATAGAAATCGTTGAAGTCTGAGGTCGTCGTCGTGCCGGGAGCAAGCGTGAGCTCAAGTGTGTGCGACCCCTGGCTCAGTTTAATCGGGAGGTATACCGGCACGACCGGACGATGCGTGCTAGCGGTATTCGAAAAAACATTGGCTATCCCGATAACGTTGCCATCAACTGCTACCTGGATTCCAATCATCTGGTTTGCGGTCTGCGTCCAAACGGATCCCAGAACTTCCAGATACATCGGCATATCGCCGGGAGCCATGAACGAAGCCTTAATTGGTAGGGGACCTTTTTGATTGCCTATCAGAACCTGAATTGCCATTGGGAGGTTCCTTTCTTCCGAACAGATGGTAAAGCGCCAGGGAAGGGAACTTATTCGTTACAGTTTCAGTTGTCAAATGTTTTGGCTGGCTCAATAAACTATCCCAGTGCCAAATTTAAAACGTTTTGGTGGACCGGAAAGGATCGATTGCGCGAGTTTTGTCTGGGCGATCATTCGTATCTCGGTCCTCTCGAACTGCGCCGCCAAACTCACAGCCCGATCGAAATCAGTCCACGCATAATAAGCAGCGTTCTGAGAAAGGTAGGTCAGTATCTCGCCAAGTGGACCATCGGCAGACATATTCCACTCACCATCACGCAAGTAGTGTGTGTCAAACTCGTCAAGCTTCGCCGCAGCGTAGTGATCCGGGTCGCAATCGCCCCATCATCTTCGAATCGACATATCGTCCGTCACGGAACGCGTGCTGTCGCAGCGTCCCTTCAACCTCGAAGCCGAAAAGCTCATAGAGATGAATCGCCGCCTCGTTGTCGGCATAGACTTGGAGTTCCAGTCGCGTGAGATTGAGCCAGTTATCTGCGAGGTCGACAAGCGCGCGCATCAGCTCCTTGCCGAGCCCTTTGCCTTGCCAGTCTGCGTGAACACAGATACCGATCGCGCCTACGTGCTTGCGACGTGGTCGGTTTGGAAAAGTAGTGACATCGACCATGCCGACAATTCGATCGTTGATGAGCGCAACCAGTCTGTAAACACTGTCAGCGTTTTCAGAGATTCGCCGTCGCCAGTACTCGCGCGATGGATACGGCACCTGAAGTGTTCCTTCATACACCTTTGCCGAGACAAACATCTCGCAAACCTGTTCGTAGTCGTCCGCCTCGGCACGACGGATTTTTAGACCTTCGATGGGCACGATTTGTTCCTTATCGCTCAGGCGCCATTCGCGCTCGCTTCAGCATCCACGAGTAGAGCAAGATGATGATCCCAACGAAGCACAGCACGCCGAGCCATGGAGCAGGTGCGAAGGCTTCGGGCACAAGTCCGATTGGCGCGTCGTTCGACGTGCCGACGATGAGACCGGCATTAAGAACACCCCAGAGACTCTCTCCAACGATCAATCCCGACGCGACGAGCGTACCGAGTCGTTCAGCACGATCCGGATTTGGAGTTTTGAGGGCGCGCCTGGTGTACCACTCGGAGAGTATTGCGCCGACTACGACTGCAAACGTCGCGGACATTGGGAGGTAAATACCGATACCGACTGCGAGCGGTGGGATGCGAATTTTCTTCGCGGCGCCGAGTGCGGTGTCGAGCAGAATCAGACCAACACCGACTGCTGCGCCGATGCCGATCATCTTCCATTCGAGACTGCCGCCGATTACGCCTTTCGCGAGGGCCGAGATCAGAGTCGCCTGTGGCGCGGGCAATGGATTCGCCGCCACGACGCCGACGTTCGGGGCGCCTGCAAAGCCGTAAGCTTTTGCGAGCAGGTTAAGCACAAACGGGATCACAGACGCACCGGCAACAACGCCGACGATGAGCGCGATCTGCTGGCGCATCGGCGAAGCGCCAACAAGTTGGCCCGTCTTCAGGTCCTGCAAGTTGTCGTTCGAGATCGTCGCGCACGCAAAAACGATCGCGGTGATGAAGAGTGCAAATGCGACGAGCGCTGGTTGTGTTACTGACGTCGGCGCGACTACCAGAATGAGCACAGACGCGCACAGCACGATCGATAAAATGCCGACACCTGAGATCGGACTGTTTGAGGCGCCGATCAGTCCGGCCATGTAGCCGCAGATTCCCGCGATCAGAAAGCCGCCGATCAGCACGAATGGGATTGCGATGAGCGTCAGTGTGACTGCATTCCCGGCCAGCACAGTTGAACGCGCGAACGTAAACGCGAGGTAACCGGCGAGGAGGAGACAGCCTATCGTCAAAATGATGATCCAACTGCGCCGAGAATCAGCCCGCGTATGGTCAGTTCTTTTGGTTTCATAGGCCGGGTTGTTTCCTTTTAATTTCTACTGGAAAGCGATTTTCGAACTACTGTGATCTTGATCGTCGAGGGATATTGCCGGGAGTGATGCACGGCGTTACGTGCGACTACGCCCTTCGTTTCGTCGTAATTGTTTCCACCTGTATTCAGGTTGCGATCGAAGCGTGGGAAATTGCTGCTCGAGATTTCGATGCGAATGCGATGACCGGCTTCGAAGTAATTGCTCGTGACCATCGGTCCAAGCGTTACCTTGTACACCTTGCCTGATTCCATCCACACTTTCGGTTTGTCGTAGCCGTCACGATAGCGCATGCGCTGAATCGTCTCGTCGAGGTTGTAAGCACGACCATCGGGATAAACGTCGATCAGCTTCACGGTGAAATCAGTATCTTTAGCGTCTGACGACACGTAGAGCGTCACTTCGATTGGTCCACTGACTTCAACGCCTTCCTTGAAAGGCTCGGTGCTGTAAACGAGTATGTCCGGACGCGTCTCATTCTTTCGCTGATCGTAAGCGCCCGCTGTGATCGCGTTTCCAGTGCAGCAAACATTGCCGCCATAAGACGGCACCGGGTTCATCGGATCGTACTCAAACTTGTCAGGATTGTCGGTTCCAGGCGCTGCTTCCGCGAGAACGCCATCGCCATTCGCCGTGTTAGCCTTACCACCACTCGACAGGAAATAGCTCATCGACTGCGCGCCCGCCGGCGGCCAGGTGTCTGACGACTGCCACTTGTTGATCCCCATCGTGAAGTAACGCACGCGCGGCATCTTCTCGAGGACGCCGTTGTTCTCGCCCTTGAGGAAGTGATCGAACCATGCGTACGTCAATTCGTCGTAATTCAAACGCGCGTCACCGACGCTGCGCTCGCCGATCATCGTGTTTTCTGTTGCGCGCTTGTAAGCGCAATGGAGCGTCGGCGCAATCACGGCATATTGCTGGTTTGCAATCTCCGGAGACGCAGTTTTACGGACGTGATTGAATGCAGCGAGGTTTGGACCAATCGACACGTCATACCACGACATGAACCAGAATCCCGGAATGTTGATTCGCATGTTGTCGTGCCACAGCCCGCCTTTGTACCACGCCGGGTCGTTCGGCTCGCGTTTAATCATCGCGCCGCCCGTGTCGACCGGCATGCGATCCGCGAAGATGCCGTGTGGCGCATCAACAGCGGCTAAGATGTCTTGCGCTGGCAGGTGACTCAGTGCTTTGGCCCAGTCTACGTTGGGAAGTTGAGGCGCCAGATCGAATGACTTCGACGCTCGGATCAAATCCTCCTGCGAGGTATTCGGCGCGAACATCGGACGCACCTGGTTCTGCTGGCCGTAGAGCCACGCGATGAACAGCATCTGGACCGCGCCGCCGCGATACCAGTTTCCCTGCTCAAAATATGGAGCCACACGCCCGACCCCGGCACCGAAGCCTTGCGGGATAAACGTCGTGTAAGCCGGATTGCCCTGCGCCGCAACTGCGAGCTGCCATTCAGCGGTGGAGGAGCAGCCGATCGTTCCCACCTTGCCGCTGGACCACGTTTGTTTCGAGATCCAGTTGAACTCGTCAACGCCGTCTGTTAACGGTGGTCCAAGGATGTCGTAGTTGCCTTCGGAAAAGAAGCGGCCGCGCTCGTTCATCTCGACAAAGGCGTAGCCGCGCTTCACAGCTTCGAGCTCATTTGAGAGATCGCGTGGCGCGCTGTTGCGAATGTCCCAGTAGTTGAAGTTGTAAGGCGTGCGGACGAAGATCGTCGCGTACTTCTTCGACGTGTCTTTAGGTCGATAAACGTCGGTGGCGATCTTCACGCCGTCGCGCATCGCAATCATGAGCTTGCGCTCGACGATCGCGATCGACTGTAGTTCGTTCTCGATTGCCCTGCGTTTGTCGAGTTGTTCGGGGGTGACTTGCGGGCGGCCGGCTTGCGAGTAGACGGTTTCGCTGCCGGGAATGGAAACGACGGCAACAAACGCGAGTATGGCAAGCGCTACGGTCCAGAAGGCCTTCTTGTGCATGCGTGCGCTCCTGTTGATTTGGAGTTGTGTCTTAGCTAGGTCTGCGCATGCCATTTATACAGCAATGCGCGTTCTTTATCACGGTCCAGACCTGCATTTAGCTCTTTTGTTTTGTACCAGCTGAGTGTGTTTCGGATTGTATCGCGCAGCGGGCGGAAGTTTAGATCGGCTTTAATGGCCTTATCAGGACTGATGAACATGAAACCTTCTAAGTGCGGCGCGGCGTCTTCCGGCAACCAGAGCGGCATCTCGCTCCACGCGGCGACGTTTTCTTGAAGCAGAAAGTCTTCGCTGACCCATGTGAACTGCGCATCGCTGGCGGCGACGGACTTACATTCGTCGAGCAGTTGTTGCATCGTTAAGCTGTTCGGTAAGCCGTGAGCGTTGTAGGCGCCAGTCGTTCCGCGTTCGAGCATGCTGATAATCCACTCCGCCAAATCGCGAACGTCGATCAATTGAATAAACCGATCAGGACGGCCGGGAGCGAGCACTTCGCCGCCACGAGCGACACGCACCGGCCAGTAGGTAAAACGATCCGTGTAATCGTCTGGACCAACGATCAGTCCGGGGCGAATGATCAGCACGCGTTCCGGCATTACGTCCTGAGCGGCCTGCTCGCAGAGTGCTTTCAATCCTCCGTAAAGCTCACCGTATGAAGGATGGCCCGAAGTATCGATTGAATTTGCGCGTTCTAATTGTTCGGTTGTGAGTGTGCGCAGCGGGTATGTTTCTTTAATGCCGGGGACGCTTACATCTCTATAGGCATTCTGACTGGAAATAAAAACATACCGCTCAACTTCGTTCGCCAAAACTTCCGCCGCCGCTCTCACAGCGCGTGGCAAATGCCCGGACGTATCCACCACCGCATCCCAGCGCCTGCCTTGAAGCTTGTGCAGCTCAGTATGCCTATCTCCCTTAATGCTCTCGACATCGGTCTTATAATTCTCCCGATTAAAAAGCGTCACCTCATGCCCACGCACCTGTGCCGCCGTCACGAGATGTATCCCCAAAAATCGTGTCCCACCAAGAATCAGAAGTTTCATTCCGACCTCAAAAAAGGTTTTGCCACAAAAAGGCACAAAAACACAAAATTGAAAATCGGAGCTTAGAGGTTTGGTCTCATCACTCTACCTTGTGACTTTTGTGCTTTTTTGTGAACTAAATTTATTCGATTAAGAGCAGTGGGGATCTCCCGATTCTGCATGAACCAGCGCCAGATGTTTCCGGTGCGCATGTTTTCCGCGCTCAGGAGGATGATGCCGGCGTTGATGCCGATGATGTCGGTGTCGGTCCAAGAGGTTTGGGGGTTGAAGGCGTCGACGAAGCCGTACTTGCCATAGATTTTGGCGCCGTATTTTTTAAACATCGTTTCGAGGGCGCGGGTGGAGAGTTCGGGGGTGAACATCAAAGAGCCGCCCGCCGCGGAGGGGACCACAGTGCCGTCGATGTCGGGATCGCGTGGTGGGCCGCCCCAGGCAAGGTAGCCTTTGGCGCTGTCGGATGCAGTGATGCCCCAGACGTCTGGGCCAAAGGCAGGGAAGTCGTATGAGAGGTTTATGCAGAAGGCGCGATGGGCGAGTGTGGCGGCGACGGAGTTTTGGAAGTAGTCGATGCGATCGCCTCTCGACTCGCGGCGATTGCGATAGTCGATCCACGCGTGCGCGTACTGGTGCATGAACAAGGGCACGCCGATCGTTGTGTAGTAACTGTGGCCTTCGTAGCGATAACGATCGCGCCACAACGCGTACCAGGAAGCGGGTGAAATCGGATGAGTGGGTGAGCCGATCGCGAGTATGTAGAGAATCGTGTCCTCGCTATAGGTGTCCCAACGCGTGCGCAGAAAACCTGATTCGGGCTTCCAGCCGTGCGATAGAAGCAGTGGATGGCCATTGAGCATCCAGCGAAAGTCGACACGGTTGTAGATGTGAGTCGCGAGAGTGACGATTTCTGGATCGCGAAAGCACTGCCGCACGGTGAGAATGCCAGCGAGCAGAAGCGCCGTGTCAATCGAAGAGACTTCGCTGTTCCAGCGTCGCTCGCCGGTCTTTGTGTCGAGCCAATGATAAAACCAGCCGCGTTGATTAAAGGCGCGCGTGTCGAAGAAACGTAACGCGTTGCGTGTGCGTTCGAGTGCTTCGGCTTTCGAGATCCAGCCGCGGTCAGCAGCGATGCAGAGTGACGTCAGACCAAAACCTGTCGCCGCAATACTCGCCACATTCTGATGAGTAGCATCGAGAGACGCGCCGTCCATGCGCGCACGATCAGGGACGAGACCTGTTTGCGGATCGGCTTGTTCCCAGAAATAACGAAACGAGCGCTGCTGTAGATCGTCAATAAACGATTGCGCCGCAACGCTGCTACAAAGAAGAGCTAGCCACAAAAAAGCACAAAAGACACAAAAAATCTTTCTTATGCTTTTTCGTGGCCTAATTGACGTTGAACTTCGCTTCGAGGACATCGACGGAATTAGCGCCAACCATCACTTGAAATTCGCCCGGCTCGACCACATATCGCATCTCACGATTCCAGAACCCGAGATGCTCCGGTCCCAGCACAAACTCAACACGGCGCTTCTCACCCGGCTGTAACGACACGCGCTGAAATCCCTTCAGCTCTTTGACCGGTCTGGTCATGGAAGCTACGGGATCACGGATGTACAGTTGGACCACTTCGTCACCTGCGCGCCGGCCCGTGTTCTCGACTTCAACACTCACCGTCAACTTTCCATTCGCGGCAATGCGCGGCGCGCTGAGTTGCAGATTCGCGATCTTGAACGTCGTGTAACTCAGTCCGTAGCCAAAAGGAAAGAGCGGGGTCCAGGGTAAGTCATAATATTTCGACGTGTAACGGTTCTGGGCCTCAGGTGGTCGACCAGTGTTCATGTGGTTGTAGTAAATCGGAACCTGGCCCACAGACCGCGGCACAGTAACCGGCAGCTTGCCGCCGGGATTCACATCACCAAACAAGATGTCAGCAATCGCGTTGCCTGACTGACTACCACCCATCCACGATTCGAGAATCGCGGGGGCGTTATTTACGATCCAACCAACCGACAAGGGCCGTCCATTCACGAGCACGACAACCACCGGCTTGCCGGCGGCGTGAACCGCCTGCACGAGCTCCATCTGCCGGCCGGGTAGATCAAGTGTGGCGCGCGAAGCAGCCTCACCAACCATCTCCGCAATCTCGCCGACAAACACGATCGCCACATCAGACGCCTTCGCCAGATCGACAGCTTCCTGGAAACCCGCAGTCGAATCGCCGTTTACGTCACAACCTTTCGCGTATCCAACCTTTGTTTGCGCCGAGACCTTCGCCTTGATGCCCGCGAGCGGCGTCACGGTATTTTCTTCCTTGCCATCGCCGGCCCACCAGCCGAGCGGCGCTCGACGATCGTCAGCGAGTGGACCAATGACTGCGATCGAGCCGACATTTTTATTCAACGGCAACGTCTCGCGATCGTTTTTTAGTAGGACCATCGAGCGACCCGCGATCTCGCGCGCGAGACGAATACTCTCCGGACGCAGCAACGCGGACGATTCGCGCGCTTCATCAGTGTAAGGACGATCGAAGAGCCCGAGGCGAAACTTGATCCGCAAGATGCGCCGGACAGCTTCGTCGATCGTTGCGTTGGTGAGCTTGTTTTGCTTAAGGAGCTGTGGTCCAAACTGGTTATAGCTGCGACTCACCATCTCCATATCGACGCCCGCGTTGAGCGCAGCCGTCGCGGCTTCTTCCTCATTCCCGGCAATACCGTGATTGATCAGCTCGCGCACAGACGTGTAATCGCTGACGACGAACCCATCAAACTTCCATTCGTCTCGCAACACCTTCGTGAGCGTAAAAGCGTTTGCAGAAGCTGGCACACCATTGATTGCATTGAACGAGCTCATCAACGTGCCAACACCGGCATCGACCGCGGCTTTGAACGGCGGCAAGTAGATCTCACGCAGCGTGTTCTCGGAAAGATCGGTCGTGTTGTAATCGCGACCTCCTTCCGCTGCGCCATAAGCTACAAAGTGTTTCGCGCAGGCAAGGATCTTGTCGGGAGCACCGTAATCATTACCCTGAAAACCAAGGACACGCGCGCGCGCGAACGCTGCGCCGAGAAACGGATCTTCACCCGCGCCTTCCGTGATGCGGCCCCAACGCGGATCGCGCGCGATGTCGACCATCGGCGCGAAGGTCCAACGCAGTCCCACGTTATTCGCTTCCTGTGCGGCGACCGCGGCCGAGCGTTTGGCGAGTGCTGGATCCCAACTGCTCGCCTCTCCGAGTGGAATGGGAAAGATCGTGCGATAGCCGTGAATCACATCGAAACCAAACAACACAGGTATCTTCAAGCGCGACTCATTCACCGCAACACGCTGCAACTGATTCGTGCGTTGCGCGCCACGAACGTTGAGCGTCGAGCCGAGCAAACCTTTGCGAACCATCTCGACGTGTTCAGGACGAAAGTTGCCGGGGCCTTCACCGTCGAGCTGTTGTAGCTGGCCCAACTTTTCTTCGAGCGTCATCTGCGCGAGGAGGGTGTTGACGCGTTGTTCGACGTCGCGTGGTCCCTGACTGTGTGCGACGGGGAAGACAAAGCAAATAAAGGCGCAAAGAAGCAGAAGGGTGAAGCGTAGGGTTCTGGATGTCATAAGAAGTTTTCTCACGCAGCAGCGCAAAGGCGCAACGAAGGATCTGCGTTGCGCCGCTGCGTGAAGTTATGTCTTAAAAGTTGAAGCGCGCCTGTAACTCTACCACACGCCCCGCAAGCGCGTTCTGCGCACGACCAAAGTCACGGCTGTCGACAGTCGGCGCGAAGAACCCGAAATTAGCGAGATTCAGATTGTTAAAGGCATTGAAGAAGTTTGCCTTGACTTCAAGAAATGCTCCTTCGCCGAGAAACGACGGCAATCCCGTCCGCTTTGCCAGACTAAAATCTACGGCAAAGTATCTTGGACCACGGAACGAGTTTCGTCCGATGCCCGGCAATAGCGCACCATTCGGATTGTTCGGATCGAAGTAGAGCAACCCGCCACCAGGAAAGTTCCCGCCCGGCCTGGTAAACGCTTCATTGTCAGTATCTGTCAGATTGCCGCCAAAGAATCGTGGCGGACGTGACGGACAAACGAAGTTGTTCGAGTTGGCCGAACGCACACATTGGCCCGTATGCGGTGTCCACGGGAAACCGGTATGTGCTTGCACGATGCCGTCGAGTTGCCAGCCGCCGAACGCTTTCCCGATGAAGTCTCGACGATTGCGGAGGAACGGCAGATCCCAAAGACCCGACGCAGTGAAGTTATGCCTGACGTCGAAATCTGATGGTCCACGTTCCTGACTCAAATCCTGCGGAAACGTTTGGTTGGTTTCAGCCCCGGGACCTTCGTTGGACAACGTATCGATGCTCTTGGCCAAACGATAAACCATATCAAACTGAAATCCGCGACTGAAACGACGCGTCAGACGTGCATTCAGCGCGTTGTAGTTCGAGTTTACGTCAGGAGTCGGAACATACACCGCAAACGCGAAGTAGTTTTGTGGAATCACAGGCTGGACCAGCAGTTGATTCACAAGACGAATCAATTTGTGACCCGAGCTGCCCTGGTAACCAACTGTCGCCGTGAGCTGGAACGGCAACGCGTACTGAAAATCTAATGAATACGTGTAAACATACGCGGTCGGCGTGTCAGGCAGCGCGCCGTAAATCTCAACCGTACGATCCGGCGGAGTGCCGGTCGCGGGATCGATGCCCACTGCGAGCGCCGGATTTGCAGGGTAACTGAAAGGCGAGCGGCTGGTTCCCACGGTGTAAAGAATCTGTCCGCCTGCAAAAGGAGATCCGAAATCTGTCGTCGCAGTGCCGCAGCAGATCGCATAACGCGCGAAGAACGGCGGATTGCCGCGTGCGTTGGCGAAGACGATTGTGGGAATGCGGTTGTAACTGACGCCAGCGCCGCCTCGAATCACCAGTTTATCTTCGAGACCATAACGTTTTGGACTGTAAGCAAAACCAAACCGCGGTGCAAAATTGTTTCGATCCGGATTGTAGAGATCGCTCGTCGGCTCAACTCTCGAACCGGCCAAACCTCCATTTGGACCAAAAATGAATTGGGCGATCTGATCGTTCTCCTCTTTGAGCACGCCGAAGTACTCATAGCGAAGACCCAGGTTCAGCGTCAGGTTCGGACGCACTTTCCAGTCGTCCTGGATGAATAGACCATAACTGCTCGATTGGAAATGACGCTGCGCGTTGGCAGGGCCGCCCGTTTCAGGATCGGCATTAATCTGGTAGAAGAGCGGCGTGTCGTTCGCGAAGTTGAAGAGGCCTCCAAACGTATATAGCGGGCGCGAGCCGCCATTGAGTGCGTCGTCATTGAGCTCCGGACGAAATTCGCCACCGAATTTCAGGCCATGATTGCCGCGCACATTATTTACGATATCGCGAAACTCGATTGTTTTTTCCGAAAACACGCCCGGCGTCGTCTCTGCCCAGGGAGCGCCAAAGCGAATACGACTGCCGTCACGAAATAGACTTTCAATCTCAACGCGCGGTATGCCAAAGTTGGTTTCACTCGATGATTCGATCTGGTTGAAAGCAAACTTAGTCAAATTGAACCGCGCTTCGTTCAGCAGTGTCGGAGATATTGTGCGGTTATACAGGAGGGTGAACGCTGTATTGTGCGGAGTCAAAGTCACGTCCGCCTGCGGCCGGGCACCGGCGCCGGCGTCGCCATTGAACTGAAAGCCCCGCGTGAGGTAAGTGCTGAATGTTATTTGATCGTTCGACGTCGGATTGAAGTCAAGCCGTAGGTTGTACTGATTCGGTTTGCTGTTTCTCGGCTCAGCGAAGATGACTCTTTGAATATCGGGTATGCCATCGAGACCGCCACCGCCGAGGTTCGAAAGAGGCACATACTGGCCCAACCCGCCGCTCAGCGATCCGATATCGAGACCGCCGCTGACAGGCTGACACGGGACATTACCGTTCAGGTCAGCGCAGGCCGGAGTCAAGGTACCGACAATACGTGGGTCGATACCTGCGCTACGGAGAATAGCGGAAGTGATTCCCGATCGTGAGTTGAGAACTGCCTGGCGAAACTGAGGTGTCTCAACGTAACCCGTGCCGAGGGTATTCGTATTCTCACGCAGCCCTTCATAAGAGAAAAAGAAGAACGCGCGATCGTGGCCGTCGTAAATTGTTGGACCACCTTCACCAAAGTGCGGCCAGAAAAGTGGGCCACCGATGCTGCCACCAAACTGGCGGAACAACCGGTCGACTCTCTCGTTGATCCCGCGGCCAAAGTCGTTTGCGTACTTGTTAAAAGCATTGAGCTTCGGACTGTTGTATTTGATGAATGCGCTGCCGTGAAAGTCGTTGGTGCCGTTTTCTGAAACCACTTTGATTTGCGCGCCGGAGTTTCTGCCGTCTTCGGCGGAATACGACGACGACGAAATCTGTATTTCTTTTACCGATTCCTGATTTGGTGTTACCACCGCAGCGCCGCCGTGGCTGAGACTGTTGACGCTCACACCGTCAATTTGAAAATTGTTCGCCGAAATGCGTTGACCGTTCGCGGTGATCTGTACCTGGTTCTCAGTTTGAAAAATCGAAGTGTTTGAGCCGCCTGGGCCAGGCGAATTCGGTAGGCCGGAAGAGTTTCCGTTTGGACCGCGTCCGGCGTCACCAAAGACTCCGGGCGTCAACCGTGCCAGCTCGTAAGGATCGCGACCCGACTGTGGCAGTCGCTTGACCTCGGCCTCCGTGATTGCTTTGTTTATATTTGCGTTCTCGGTTTCGAGTTGCTGCGTGGCTTCGTCGGCAATTGTAACCACGGCTGTGATCTCGCCGATTTCCAGAATGACGTCTACGCCTTGAATTTTTTCAGCGTTGACGGTGACGTTTTCAGCGAGGGATTTCCTATAACCCGTCTTCTCGACCGTAAGCTCATACTTGCCGGGAGCGAGACCGAGAATGCGATAAAAACCCTCGCCGCTGCTGGTAGTTTCCTGGGTCCTTCCGGTTTCGAAATCTTTGAGAACGACCTTCGCGTCGGGCACGAGCGCGCCGCTCGAGTCAGAAATTGTTCCCTGCACGCCCGCGCGGAATTGAGCGTGCGCCGTAATCATTGCGCACAAAAGAAAAAGACTGCACGCGGAGATGCGGACCAATCGGTAGATAGCTCGCGACATTGCACGACCCTCCTGAAGCCAGTGTTATGCTGAATGCTTTCGCTAAGAAGTCGGGGGATATTTCGGGGAAACTCGTAGAAGATAACACAGACCGCAGGAGTGCCGGATCAATTTTCCTTTTAAGCAGTCTTTTGACAGGATTACAGGATGCAGCCTGAGAGTTCAGCCTGGATAGAGCCACCGCAGTCGCCGTCATTGGAGACGGGGACGGTCCATGTGTGGCGCGTCGCGCTGGACCAGCCGGACGAGAGCCTGGATCGTTTTCGGCGGACGCTGGAACCGGACGAGCTCAACCGTGCGTGTCGCTTTCACTTTGAGAAGCATCGACGACACTTCATCGTAGCGCGCGGCTTTCTGCGCTCGGTTGTTGCGCGTTACCTCGAGACGCAACCTGAGGCGCTGCGGTTTTCGTATGGCGCCTACGGCAAACCAGCGCTCGCGAGTGAGCACGTTCTGCGCTTCAACCTGTCACACTCGCACGAAGTCGCTTTGCTCGCCGTCGCGCTCGATGCAGAGCTTGGCGTTGACGTCGAACACATCCGCGCAGACTTTGCGAGTGAAGAAATCGCACGACGCTTCTTTTCACGCGCGGAAGTCGAAGTATTCAACGCGTTGCCGCAGGAGGAGCAAGTCGCGGCATTCTTCAGATGCTGGACACGCAAAGAAGCTTACATCAAAGCGATCGGTAAAGGACTGTCGCAGGCGCTGGACGCGTTTGACGTAACGCTTGCTCCAGACACAGCACCGGCGTTACTGCGTGCAGAACACGACGACGCCTCGCGCTGGTGGCTCAGTGATGTTGATGTTGGAGAAGGTTATGCTGGTGCACTCGCAGTTGAGTGTCCAGTTGCGGAAGTAAGATTTTTTCGAAAGGGTTTACAAGATTGAGCAGGATTGACATGATAATCCTGTCAAATCTTGTAAATCATGTTAACGACTGTCGCACAAATTGATCCTGTCTGTGGAATGAGTGTCGATCCGGAGCACGCCGCCGGATCGGTCGAGTATCAGGGGAAGACTTACTACTTTTGTAGCACGCATTGCGTCCATAGATTCCGCGAGAATCCGGAAGCATTTCTTAACAAGCCGGCTGTACAGCCAATCGGCATCACAAGACAAGCGCCCGCCCAACCAAAACCCGATCAGAAATATACCTGCCCGATGCATCCTGAGATCATTCGTGATGGTCCAGGCAGTTGTCCCATCTGCGGTATGGCGCTCGAGCCGCTTACCGTCTCGCTGGAAGAGGAAGAGAACCACGAGCTGAAAGACATGACGCGCAGGTTCTGGATCGCTGTCCTGGCGGCGATACCCGTGTTTCTGCTCGGCATGAGCGATCTCTATCCCGGCCAGCCACTGCAACAACTCGTGTCGATGCGCACGCTGCAATGGATACAGCTCGTGCTCGCGTCGCCAGTGGTGCTGTGGTGTGGTTGGCCATTCTTCGTACGCGCGTGGCAGTCAATCGTGAATCGCAGTCTGAACATGTTCACCCTCATCGGGCTCGGCGTCGGTGTTGGTTACTTGTTCAGCGTGATTGCCGTAGTTGCGCCGGAAGTGTTTCCGGCATCGTTTCGCGACGCGCACGGGAATGTGCCGGTTTATTTCGAAGCCGCGGCAGTGATCGTCGCGCTCGTGCTGTTGGGCCAGGTGCTCGAGCTTCGCGCGCGCAGTCAAACTGGTAATGCGATCAGAGCGTTGCTCGGACTCGCTCCCAAAACAGCACGACGCATCGCTCACGGACATGAAGAAGATGTTCCGTTGGACGAGGTACATCCCGGTGATCTACTGCGCGTGCGTCCGGGCGAGAGAGTGCCTGTTGACGGTGTTGTGGTTGAGGGAGCGAGTAGTGTTGATGAGTCGATGATTACGGGTGAGCCGATTCCGGTTGAGAAAAGTTCAGGTGCTCGTGTGGTGGGTGCGACGGTGAATGGTACGGGCTCATTTGTGATGCGTGCGGAGCGTGTCGGTTCGGAAACACTGCTGGCGCAGATCGTGCAAATGGTGGCTGAGGCGCAACGGAGCCGCGCGCCGATTCAGAAGCTCGCGGATGTTGTGTCGAGCTACTTCGTGCCGGCAGTCGTGCTGATTGCAGTAGCTACCTTTATTGTGTGGAGCATTTGGGGGCCGGAGCCGCAGATGGCGCACGGCTTAGTCAATGCAGTGGCTGTTTTGATCATTGCGTGTCCGTGCGCGCTCGGGCTCGCGACACCGATGTCGATCATGGTCGCGACCGGGAAGGCTGCTCAGAACGGCGTGCTTTTCAGGAATGCCGAAGCGATCGAGGTCATGCGCAAAGTTGATACGCTCGTGGTCGACAAGACCGGAACGTTGACGGAAGGAAAGCCGCGACTTGAGAGCGTTGTCGTAGTGAATGGGTTTGATGAGCAAACGTTGCTTGCTCTGGCGGGAAGTTTGGAGCGAAGCAGTGAGCATCCGCTCGCGGCGGCGATCGTGGCGGGCGCGAATGAGCGCGGAGTCGACATTAAAGACGCGACACGCTTTGAGTCGCTAACGGGGAAGGGTGTGGTCGGAGAAGTCGATGGACATCAGGTGGCTGTCGGTAATCGATCGTTGCTCGACGATCCAAAACTCGATGCACGCGCCGAAGAGCTGCGCGCGAACGGCAACACGATCATGTTTGTCGTTATCGATGGAAAACCAGCGGGATTGATCGGAGTGGCTGATCCGATAAAGTCGACAACGCCAGACGCCGTCAAACAGCTACACGCGGAGGGCATTCGTCTCGTGATGCTCACGGGCGACAGCCGTACGACTGCTGAAGCAGTAGCGCGCAAGCTCCGAATTGATGAAGTCGTCGCCGAAGTTTTACCCGATCAGAAAGTCGACGCGGTGAAGAAATTCCAGAACGCTGGACGGATTGTGGCCATGGCCGGCGACGGAATCAACGACGCGCCCGCACTCGCGCAAGCTCACGTCGGCATCGCGATGGGCACTGGAACTGACGTGGCAATGAAGAGTGCGGACGTAACGCTCGTGAAAGGCGATCTGCGTGGGATCGTGCGTGCGCGATCGTTGAGTCGTGCGACGATGAGCAACATCAAACAGAACCTGTTCTTCGCGTTCATCTACAACACGCTCGGCGTACCGATCGCAGCAGGTGTGCTGTATCCATTCTTCGGAATCCTGCTTAGCCCGATGATCGCGGCCGCGGCGATGAGTTTCAGCTCCGTCTCGGTCATCGCCAATGCCTTAAGGCTGCGATCCGATTAAATCCGGTTTTAAGATCAGTGTAATCCGTGGCTAAAAATCTTGTTGCCTGACGCGGTGAACATTGCACCGAGCACTTCGTCGGTCACAAATCGTTCGTCGAGATCGGATAATCGTATTTCGCGATCTGTTCTGCCGTTGTTGATGTTCACTCCTGCAAGTCCGTTACCACCACGATCGAGATCAGTATAGAAGTACATCCACTGCCCCTGCAGCGTCGCCAGCCGCTCACGATGCCAGAGAAAACGTGACAACCGATCGAGCTGTCGCGAAGGATCGATCCGATCCTGCACACGCCGTGCAATTCCAAAGCGCTTGAACCCAGACGACGAACGCTGCCGCCGATTCGAAGCCGTTGCGAGTGCCTGCAAGTTTGAAAACGATGAGCGCGAAAGCAATCCATACCACCTAAACGCTGTCATCGCTGGTCCACCAAAACGGAAATAGAGCGAAGCCGCACGCGCGGCAATCGCCGCGACGGTGCGAAGGATCCCGCGTCCGGGTGGTGTGTGCCGCGCGCGCCAGAGTTGTCGCCCGCTTACAGAATCGAACGCCGCGATCTCTGACTGGCCGCCAATCACGATGTTCCCGTTTTCATTCAACGTTCCAAACGAAGGACGCTCGATCTTGTGCGGCACGCGCGCCCGCGGTTTGCCGTTACTCGCGTCGATAAAGATCAGATCGTCACGATCGGCAATCGCAATCGTATCTCGATCGGGCATGACGAGGTTTGTAATTCCCTTGTCAGCGCCCTTGTAACGCCACAGGACTTTGCCGCTACGAACATCAATTGCACTCACGCCATACGACCCGCGCTCGATCGTCTCACCATCTTTCAAGCGCGTGAATTGTCCGCCAGTGCGCACGTAAAGAACGTCTCCAACCAGGACCATCTCCGGCGTTAAGCCCAGGTCTTTTGCTTCCCACTCCGTGTCGCCACTCTGACGCGAGATGGCCCGCACGCGCCCGTGACCAGAAACAAAGATCGTGTCCGCGGTGAAGATCGGCTCGGCTTCTGTGAGCGCGAGTCCATCTTCGTTGACGCGATACTTCTCTCGCAGTCGCTCTTTGCCGTTGCGCGCGTCGAATGAAGTAACGCCTTCATAAAAAACATACAAGCGCCCGTCGATGAACGCGGGCGGGTAATAGTTATCGAGCGTGTAGTCGACTTCTTTGCCGGAGTCTTCCGGCCAGCGCGCCGGCATCATCTCGACCTCGCTGATGTCGTACTTCCAGAGCTCGTCACCAGTCGCCAGATCGAGAACGTGCAACAACGGGCGACGCTTGAAACCATCGCGCGCGCGGCTCTTCACATCCTTCGCCACCACGACAGCGAGCAGATTGTTTGCGGTGTCGACAGTGGTCTGCATCACGGCGCCTTTGATCTTTTCGCTGCGCCAGATCGAGTCGCCTGTCAAAATGTCAACTGCTTCGATACGCGCCTTGTCGCCTTTCTCAAAACTCAGCAACAATAGATCGGTGCCGGGAACAGGTGCGACGTCGGTTTCGTCGAGCTCAATGTCTTTGCGACGCCAGAGCGTATCGCCGGTTGAAGCGTCGATCGCGTAGAGCGATTTTTCAGTGCCGACGATGAGCAGACCCATTTCAGTTGGCTGGTAGAAGTTGATGTCTTTATCGAGTTTTGCTGTCCACGATTGGGCGTGAGCGGGAAGGGAAGAGAGCAAAACAAAGAGCATCGGAAGCCCGACCGAGCGGATTAACTTCATGCGGCTAGGATAACGCAAATCTGATATGCTTTGCGGCGAATTATGGCAAAGTTATTCGCCGTCGCCATTTTACTCCTGACAGTCGCGAGCGTTTCTGCGCAGTCGATCGATCCGAACGCGCCGTCGCCAATACGCAGCAACAGCGTTACGGGCCGGATCGCTGCGCGCGATCTCGGTGATGCGCGATTGACGGATCATTATTACGCGTTGACCGGCACGCCGGGCGACCTTTTGATAACCGTCAATAGCACGAATCTCAACGGCGACATCGACGTCTTTACTGCGACTACGTTGCGACCGTTGCTCAAACTCACGCTCTACGCCGAGAGCGCGGCTCCCGTCACGAAGGGGATCTATTTGCGGAAACGCGAGGAGCTGATCCTGCGCATCGAAGCGCGCAGTCCGAATGATGACGAGGGAACTTACCGGCTGTCCTTTGGTGGATCGTTTGAGCCCATCATCGGTGGGCCTGACGTCGCGGAAGCGGAAACACCGGCTATTGAAACAACAACTCCCGGCGGTCGAAAGACTAAGCGCGTGTCGTCTGTTGGCGCAAGGATCGAAGAGCCTGAGCCGCCCGTCACTGAAGTAGTAACAGCAACTCCGACACCCGAGCCAACCCCGGAAGCGAAGCCGGTTGAGACACCGGCGGCGAAACCTGAAAAGTCTCCTGAAGTCGAAAAACCCGCGACCGTACGCAACACGCGAGGCCGCAGACCTGTTCGCCGTCCAGCGCCGCGAGTTAAAGAAACACCACCGCCGGTGACGACAGTCGAAGAGCCGAAGCCGAAACCTGAACCCGCGCCGGAAGTTGGACCACGGCTCGTGATCGAAACCAATGACGGAACGCTTATCAATCGATCGATGAGTACTGTCAGGCGTGTGACGGTTGAGAATGGTCAGGTGGTCGTGACCGGGAAAGACGGGAAAATCGATCGCATACTTCTCATTAATATCGTGAGAATGTCGATCGCTCCTTAGCCACGGATTACACGGATAAACACGGATCAGAAAAACTGAAATAATGAACCGTGTTTATCCGTGTAATCCGTGGCTTATTTATTTGCCTTTAAGCTAGCTAATTTATTCCGGAATTGAGGAAGGTCTTCGCTGTTGGGATCTACTTTTTCTAACTGCGCAATCGCATCCTCCGCGGCTTTTGCGTCGCCTTTTTGCAGCGTCGTGGCGGCGAGGCCGGCGAGCACCATCACGTCGTCTGACTTCATCTTCATCGCCGCTCGATACCATTTCTCTGCCTGGTCGAAGTGTTGCGCATCGAGGTTTACCATGCCGAGCAAGACGACGGTCTTGTAGTCAGTCGGTTTGAGCGTGTTCGCTTTCAGCAAATATTCGAGCGCCTGATCATAACGCTGAATCTGGTAATAGAGATCAGCCGCCTGGATCTGCGCGTCGAAGTTTTGTGGCTCGTTGCGCGCCTTCTCGATCGTGGCCTGAACCTGCGCCTGCATCGCCTGCGGGTTGGGCGCGGCCTGGCCCTGCGCCTGCCCCGCGACCGGTGGATGATCGGCCGGAAGCGCGCCTGCGGTCGCCGGTTGCGTCGCATTCTTCTGGGCCATCGAGCTGGCAAACATGAAGCCTACGATGAAGCCTAAAAGCAGTCCGATAATTGCGAAAAGAATGTTCTCTCTCGACATGTTCTCTCTGGTTATTTACCCGCGGCGAGTGTCTTTGCTTCGTTGATGCGCGCGGTAATCGTTTCCGCGACTTCCGAACCTGCCGGAACTTTCTTTAGCACGCGCTCCCAGTAGTCAATCGCCTTCTTGTAATCCTTCTCCTGGAATGCAGCGCTGCCGGCGAGCTGCAATGCTTTGGCATTTTCCGGGTCGACTTTCAAAGCACGATTGATGATCTCCGTTGGCTTGCCTTCGAGGCTCTTGCCTCCAGCCATGCCCGTGACGAATGCATACTCAGCGAGTAGATCGGCGTCCTTCGGATTCAGCTCAGTGGCTTTCGCGTAAGCATTCGCAGCTTCAGAGTATTTCTCCATAGAGCTGTAAGAACGCGCCAGCATGGTCCAACCTTGCGCGTCGTTTGGATTCGACTCCAGACGCTTCGCGAGTTTTGCGACGTTTTCTTCGATCTGTGCCTGCGTTCGCTCGGGCGGTGCGGCTGATTCGGCACTCGCTGGCGCGCCAACAGGAGGAGGATTCGCTATCAGGTTTGGCTCGCCGATTTTCAGGTAAAAGACGATGGCCACGAGAGGTATTCCGATACCGAGCAAGTAAGCTGTATTGCGCGCGTTGATGGGCGCGGCGCCGGTTGTCTTTTTCGATCGCGTGGTCATCGTGTCTTCGAGCAGGCGACGCTCGATCTCGTCACGATCCTGTGCGTACTGATCTTCAGCGACAATGCCGTTGCGCCGGTCGGCTTCAAGCTCCGAGAGTTGATCGCGATAGACTGCAATGTTCGCCTGTTTTCGTTCGTCGTCTGACACGACGTTCTCTTCGGAACGCTGTAGTGCAGGCGGCAACACAAACGCGAGCGCGATCACGATCAGCAGCGCGCAGATAACCCAGAAAAGAATCATGTCGTCTCCTTTCCGGGAAGAGAAGCAAGGAGCTCTTCGGCGCGGCGACGCTCGTCAGCGCTCAGAGGTTTTTCAGTGATCAGATCGCGTCGTTGCTTGATGTAGTGGAAAAGCAGGTACAAGCCGCTAATGAGTAAGACAAAAGGTCCGAACCATAGCAGGTAAGTCGTGTACATGACGCGCGGTTTGTACAGGATGAAGTCACCGTAACGCTGAGTGAGAAACGCGATTACTTCTTTATCACTCTTACCGGCTTTCATTTGTACGCGAATCTCGCGGCGCAAGTCTGCGGCCAGACCAGCAGGCGAATCAGCCAGAGTCTGGTTTTGGCACTGAAGACAACGCAACTCTTTCGAGAGACTTTGGAGCCGCGCTTCGATCACCGGATCATCGCTCGGAACTTCTTCTTCCTGCACCTGCGCTTTAACAAATGGCGCGATTGAACAAATCAGAAGCGCCAGAAGTGAACAAGTCAGGAAGAGGGGCTTGCCCCAAGTCTGAAATGAACAAGTCAGGAAGAGGGGCTTGCCCCCGCCGTAGCTTGGATTGGACGAGCGGGGGCAAGCCCCTCTTCCTGACTTGTTCATTTCAGACTTGTTCATTTCAGACTTGTTCATTTCAGACTTGTTCATTCCCCTCAACTTGCTCATTTTCATCTGTCTGTTCATTCCAACTGAATCGCTATTTTCCCTGGCGATTTAACTCCTGGACCACGGGGAGGATCTTTTCTTTCCAGACGTCGGGCATCATTGGGCCAACGTATTTAAATCGAATCGTGCCGCCTTGATCGATGATGTATGTCTCAGGCGCGCCATAGACTCCGAAATCAATGCCAACACGACCGTCGAAATCGACCGCGCTCGCGATATAAGGATCGCCCAGCTCGTCGAGCGTTGCGAGCGCGTCTTCGCGACGGTCTTTATAGTTGAGACCGTAAATCGGGACGACGCCCGACTTGGCGTACTCGATCAGGTAAGGGTGCTCTTCACGGCAGGCGACACACCACGAAGCCCAGACATTAAGAAGCCACACCTTGCCGCGCATATCCTCGTTGGAGATCATCTTGTCCGCGGCTTTGAGTTGCGGCACACGAAACGCCGGTGCGGGTTTGTTGATTAAGACAGATTTGAGCTCGTGCGGATCGCGCGTGAGCCCGATCGCGAGAAACACTGCGAGAACGATGAATATGACTAACGGAATTAGATAACGAAGCATAACTTTAGCCGCGGATCGACGGGATGAACGCGGATTATTCTGTTACTGATGCGGCGACTGTGCTCGGGATTGGCTTTGCAACCTCACGAGCTTCGCGTTCTTTGCGTGCGGCGAGCGCGTATCGTCGATCGCTGACTGCGAGACCACCGCCCAGCGCCATCAACACCGCGCCAAACCAGATCCAGCCGACGAACGGTTTGTAATAGACGCGCACGCTCCACGCGCCGCCCCCGACCGGTTCACCGAGCGAGAGGTAGAGATGACGAAAGATGCCACTGTCGATGGCCGTCTCGGTCATGACATTGCCGCTCGCCGTGTAATTCCGTTTCTCCGGAAACATCTTCTCAATTTCGACGCCGTCGTGACTCACTATGATCTCAGCGCGCCCGGCGATGTAGTTTGGCCCGGTCACGTTTGTGACGCCATTAAACCTGAACGAGTAACGGCCGGCAGTCACAACGTCGCCGGGATTCATGCGCACGTCCTGTTCGGTTTGATAACCCGTGACGAGTGTTATGCCGACGATGAATACGGCGACGCCGAGATGCGCCACTTGCATTCCGTAGTAACTGCGACTCTGCGCGCGTAGTTTTTGAAACGTGCTGAGCTGACCGGAAGTAACTCGCACTCGTTCCCAAAGATTTACCAAAATCGTCGAAAGGATCCAGGTTGCGAGCAGTAGACCCAAACTAACAAGCCACTTAAACCCGCCCAGAACAAACGGCAGCACGATCGCGCTCAGCACACTGATCACAAACGCCCAGCGCAAGCGCGTGACGATATCCGGAAGACTCGCTTTCTTCCAACGCGCGATCGGTCCAACGCCCATCAGAAACATCGCGGGCGCCATCAACGGCACGAAGACGAGATTAAAGTAAGGTGGACCAACCGAAAGTTTTGCGCCACCGAGCGCGTCAACCAGCAACGGGTAGAGTGTCCCGAGCAACACTGACGCAGCCGCGACTGTCAGCAAAACATTATTCGAGAGCAGCAGCGATTCGCGCGACACAACCTCAAACTTCCCGCCGACGCCGACTTGCTTCGCTCGTATCGCATAAAGCAACAACGAGCCACCGATCACGACGAGCAGAAACGCCAGAATGAAAACACCGCGCTTCGGATCGGTCGCGAACGCGTGTACCGAAGTCAGCACGCCTGAGCGAACGAGAAACGTTCCCAGGAGGCTCAACGAAAACGCTGCGATCGCGAGTAACACGGTCCAGCTTTTGAAGCCGCCGCGTTTCTCAGTGACGGCGAGTGAATGGATCAACGCGGTGCCGACGAGCCAGGGCATGAACGAAGCGTTCTCGACCGGATCCCAGAACCACCAGCCGCCCCAGCCGAGCTCGTAGTAAGCCCAGAAACTTCCGAGTGCAATACCGCACGTGAGAAACATCCACGCCACTGTGGTCCATGGCCGCGACCAGCGCGCCCACGTCGCATCGAGCCGCCCGCCGATCAAGGCTGCGATCGCAAACGCAAACGCGACCGAGAAGCCGACGTAGCCCATGTAAAGCATCGGCGGATGAGCCACCATCGCCGGATCCTGGAGCAGTGGATTCAGGTCACGACCGTCAACGGGCACTGGCGAGAGACGCGTGAATGGATTCGAAGTGAGCAGCATGAACAGCAGAAAGCCCACGTTCACGATGCCCATCACGCTCAACACGCGCGCCACCATCTCTTCCGGAAGGTGCCGGCTGAAGAGCGAGACGGCGACGGTCCAAAGCGAGAGCATAAACGTCCAGAGCAACAGCGAGCCCTCGTGCGAGCCCCACGTCGCGGCGAGACGATAATGCAGTGGCAGTTGCGAATTCGAGTTAGTGGCGACGTTGAGAACAGAGAAGTCGTTAGTGATGAACGAGTAGCCGAGACAGCAGAAGGCGATCGCGACGAAGATAAACTGCGCTTGTCCGGCAGGTGCGGCGAGGGCCATCCAGGTGCCGTTGCCGCGCGACGCTCCAATCAGTGGGAACGTGGCCTGGGTAAGTGCGAGCAGGAGGGCGATGATTAGTGCGAACTGGCCTATTTCAGGGATCATTTTTTAGCCACAAAAAGGCACATAAACACAAAAAATGAATGAAGAAGATCTTTAATTATCAACCACGGTCTTGGCTGCTTCCCGTGCGTACTTGGCTTTATCGATTGCCTGTCCGGCTTCGGGAGGCATGTAGTTCTCATCGTGTTTCGCTAAGACTTGATCGGCCTGGAACACGCCGTCAGCAGTTAGCTTGCCCTGCGCCACGCAGCCGCGTCCTTCTTTAAACAAGTCGGGAAGAATGCCCTTGTAAACCACCGGAATGCTTTGCGCCGTATCAGTCACAATGAAGCGCACAGTCAATCCATCCGACTCGCGTTTCACTGTTCCTTCCTGAACGAGCCCGCCGATGCGAAACGTGCGACCAACCGGAGCCTCTTTTGCTGCGACTTGTGTCGGGCTAAAGAAGAAGACGAGATTATTGCGAAAAGCGCTCGCGGCCAGGTAAGCAGCGAGCGACAAGCCCGCCAGCCCCACAACGATAAAACCTATTCGCTTATGACGTCGTTTCATTGATACTTCCTCTCAGCACCGGCGTCGAGACAGGTTTGGATGACTGCTGTTGTTGTTGCGTCAACGCTTTCTTTCGCTGTTTCAGGCTGACGATTTCCCAAACGAAAAAGATTAGTGAAGCGATATACGATCCCCAAACATAGAAGCCGTAGCCGCCCATCGATAAATCTGGCCAGTTCATGATTAGACTCCTACTTCCGCGAATCGCGAAGCGTTCTGTTCGCGTTCAAGAATAATGCATCGCAAGCGAATCAGCACTACGGCCACGGAGTAGAGCCAGCACGCCGCGAGCATGATGAGCAACGCCGCCAGCATCGATCCGCGAATCGTTGGTTTCTGAAGCAGGCGAATCGTTGCGCCCTGATGCAGCGTGTTCCACCACTGCACTGAGAAGTAAATAATCGGAACATTGATGACGCCGACCAGCGCGAGCACCGCGCCCGCGCGATCTGCGCGACGCGCATCGTCAATCGCTGCCTGCAGTGAAATGAATCCGATGTAGAGGAAGAGCAGGATGAGTGTTGACGTCATGCGCGCGTCCCAAACCCACCACGTGCCCCACGTCGGCTTACCCCAGAACGCGCCCGTGATCAGTGATATCGCTGTGAACATCGCGCCCGTGATCGCGAGTGACGATGCCATCATCGAGGAGAGGCGAGCGTTGAACGCCCAACCGATACCGGCGTAGATCGCCATCAGCACGTAAAGAAACATTCCCATCCACGCTGCCGGCACGTGAATAAAGATGATCCGGTATGCGTCGCCCTGCTGGAAGTCGGTGGGCGCGATGAAGAACCCGACAAACAAGCCGGTGGCGAAGAGCAGTGCAGCGGGAATCGCGAACCACGGGATCAGCTTCCCCGCGAGCGGATAGAACATTGCTGGAGATGCGTATTTGTAGATGTTCATGATCTTGGAGACAGGATTTACATGATTACAAGATTCACTCTAAAGATATCCTTAATGCAGCAGCGGTTGCCCACGGCGAAAAAAGCAATGAGATGATCGCAAACGCGCCGAGTAGCGACAGGTGCGCCGACGGGCTCGTCCCCATCACGCTCGCTTCAACCGCGCCCGCGCCGAAGATCAGCGCCGGGATGTAAAGCGGCAACACCAGTAACGAGATCAACACGCCGCCCCCGCGCAGTCCGAGTGTCAATGCCGCTCCAACCGATCCAATCAAACTCAACACCGGTGTGCCCACCAGCAAACTCAAAAACAGAATCCACAGCGTCTCACGACTAAGATCGAATTGCACTCCCACGAGCGGCGCAATCAACACGAGCGGCAACTCCGCTACGATCCAGTGCGCGAAGGTCTTTCCCAACACGACGAGAAACAGCGGCTGCGGCGTCAGTAATAATTGCTCGAGTGTGCCGTCCTGGTAGTCATTTGCAAACAGCCGTCCGAGCGAGAGCATCGACGCGAGCAACGCTGCCACCCAAACCACGCCCGGCGCGATCGTCCGCAACAATTGCGTTTCCGGTCCGATGCCGAGCGGAAAAAGACTGACCACGATCACAAAAAAGAAAACCGTCGACAGCATGTCAGCGCGGCGGCGCCACGCCAGCATCAGATCGCGCCAAACGATCCAGCGCCACATCGATAGGCTCGAAGGTGCGTTCACGTTGTGAGTTCGAGTCGTTTGGTGCGGGGCAACTCCAGCTCCTGATGCGTCGCGACAATTGCAATACCGCCGCCCGCTACATGGTTCTCAATCAAAGATCTAACAAGCGAAACCGCGCCTTTGTCCAACGAGGTCAACACCTCATCCAGCAGCCAGAGGTTCGTGTCACATACAAGAAGACGCGCGAGCCCCGCTCTTCGTCTCTGTCCTTCTGACAACATTCGTGCCGGAAGCGACTCACGACCAGCCAGTCCCATCTGTCCGAGAGCTTCTGCCGCGCGTTCTTTGCTTACGGACACGCCATTCAACGCGTTTGAAATTCTCAGGTTTTCAACGGCGCTCAGCTCGTCTTTTATGCCGTGACGATGCCCGAGGTAAGTCACCTGCGCGACATATTCCTCACTCAGTGAGCGAATATCCTCACCATTCCAGCTAATTTTGCCTTCAGCCGGAGCGAGAAGCCCGCACAAGATCCGGAGCAAACTGGTTTTGCCGCTGCCGTTTGGTCCGGTGAGCTGGACGAACGTTCCCGGAGACACTGACAGATCGAGTCCGCTAAAAAGCCTGCGATCTCCGCGCACGCAGCCGAGCTTACTGACCTCTAATATTTTTGTCGTCCTCCGCCGCGATTGTAACGGATTGAGAACGGTTAGTCAGTTTTCACTCGCGGCTCGACGGGACCGCTCACGCGCAGCCATTCCTGCCAACCGCCTTGCAAAACCTTCACGCGCTTGAAGCCGGCAGCTTGTAGGATCTGCGCCGCGGCGATGCTCGCTTGATCTTTAGGGCACGCGCAATAAGTGATGATCTCTCGATCCCTCGGGAGATCTTTGAATGGCGGATATGTCAGACGCGATCTCAACTTTCGCACTTTGAAGTGAAGCGCGCCTTTGATCGTGGTCGAGCTGGCCGCATAACCTTCGGAGCTGCGAACGTCGATGATCGTGACCGGATGATTGCTTGTAACTTTTGTCTTGAGCTCGTCAGCACTGATCATCGAGACGTTTGGCGCGTCTTGCGCGTGGGCCACGATGGCAGTCAAGCCGACAATTATAAGTGCGAGGATCGAATGTTTCACAGTGCTCATTATCAGCCTCCTGGTACTCATTTCATCGTGCCTGACTTGTGAAACGCACCGGGCGCGCGTTGAGACTCGTCGAACGTCTTCGGGTCGTACCATGAATAAGTCGCCTGCGCGAAATAAAGATAGCCGGGCGTGCCGGCAACCGTTTCGCCGATCAAATCGCCCTGCGGTCGCGGCAACTTCCTGCCGCTGTTTGCAGTGACAAACTCGTTCGAACTATGCACTCTCAAATTCTGGCCCACCACGTCTTTCAGAACGAACGTTTGTGTGGCGTCGGGATCGCGCCAGTGGTTAGCGCCAAAGCCATGAATGATGGCGAGAAACGTTTCGTCTTTCGCGATCGGTGCGGCCGCTCGAGAAGCTTTGATGTTGCGTGGTTGTCGCACGAGCCAGGGCGGCAATTCCTGATTTATCTCATCAAGCTTCGCGGGTTTCAGGATCACTGCGAGATCTTGTGAGCCGTCGCCGTTGAAGTCGCCGGAAAGGAAGCTTGGATTGTAATTCGTGTCGATGACAGCGGCATCTTTGAAGACGCGCTTGACGGCTTGCTCCACTTCGGATTGTTTCGGGGCTGTCGTTGGAACTGTTAGTGCAACCGGTGTGGATTCGGGAGTCGGTTGGTACTTGGGCGGCGGCGCCTCTGCCACCGGCCGCTTTGATGAAGAGCTACAGGCGCAAAACGTTAACGCGATAAGAACTAAGAGGACGATCTTTCTCATTACTAAAATAACCTCTGGAAGTTTTCTCTGCGGCCCTCTGCGTATCTTTGCGTCCTCTGCGTTAACAGCGCCATTTAAACGCAGAGAACGCGGAGATACGCAGAGGGCCGCAGAGAAGACAGTTACGAAACCGAAGCCCGCCGGACATAATCCGGCGAGCTTCGGGATAGTGCCTCGTCAGTTCGGCTGCCGCCAGTAGATCATAACGACAACACGAAAGCAATCAGATCGTTCCGCTGCGCGGCGGTCAGGGAATTGAAGTTATTCCTGGCCGTCGTTGCCTGTCCCGCGTGCAGTTGGATCGAGTCAAATATCGTCACGTTCAGGCCTTCGTGCATGAGCCTGTTGCGCGCGCGAATGCCCCATAGCGGCGGCGTTCGAATTTGATTGGCCGAGCCCTGTCCGGCGTTTTGCACAATGCCATCACCCGTGCCGATATTGTGTAGAGCAAAATCGCTGAACGGATGGATGATCTTGTTGCCGAGAGCTGCCGGCACCGTGAACGCGCCACCATTGATGAGCGTTCCCGGAGCTGCCGTAACGAAAGTGCGCGTGTGGCAAACATTGCAGCCAACCGCGTTGAAGAGCGAATCGCCACGCGTCGCTGCCGCCGGAATCGGGTTCTGACGACCGGGAGCACGCGTTGCCGCCATGAAATCGGCGAACGCCAACACGTCGTCTCCGTCGTCTTCAGGATCCGGAACCGGATCGAAAGCTGACGGGAACGTCACGTTGATCACACCCTCAGCCGTACTGGCGGGGTTCTCGTGTGTGCCGGCATCCGCGGCGCTCGAGCTTCTGCCGCCGAAACCGTCAAACGGGTTGGTGATGCCCATTTCGTTCAGGTAGGCATCGCCCGAGAACGAAAGCAAACTCGCCTGTTGAGCCTTCCAACCGAACCGGCCGATACGAAGCTGGTTATTAGCTTCGGTCACCGGAACCTGCGAAAGAGTTCCACGTTGTGCGAGTGGCTGAGCAGCAACGTTGTCCTGCAGTGTCTGGTTGGCGAGAGCCTCTACATAACCATCACCGAGTGTGCTAAGCGTGACGCGGAATGCTTTGACGGTCTCAGCCGTGGAGATGTGTTCCACGACGTCTGAATCCGTTCCGCGAGCATGAATCAATTGCCCGCCAGCGGCGTCAACGAAAGCACCGTTAGTAATGTGGCCGGCCCTGAATTCCATTTGCTGGCCGAAGGCGCCGACGTCAACTGACTGGTGGCATTCAACACAGCCTACGTCGTTGTACGTTGGTCCAAGACCATCTTCGATATTCTCGCGTTCCGAGAAGATGAACTTGTTGTCTTCGAATCTGCCGTTCCCGCGCGCGGTGGGGGCTACAGGTTCATTGACGCATTCTTCGATCGGGGTGCCCTTGACGCCGAAGCCGTTGAACAGGTCATCGGTTTTGGCGTCCATGTCGGTGGTCAGTGCCTCGGTTGCAGCTTGACCGCTGACAGGTTGGGGCTCGCTCAGGGGTAAGAAGAGCGCGACCGCGAATAGAACTAGAGTAAGGATAGGTAGAACTTTCCTCATTTGACTTGACCTCCTAGGAGCTACAAACGGGTTGCGAAACAAAACCTACAATTCGCCCGTCGGCAAACTGCACAGTTCTGCTCTAATTTTTGTGAAAAACCCTGCTTGGACTTGGTACAGAGGCAGCTCGGTCTTAGCGGGTTCGACCAGAGTTAATGAGTCCCCTCACAGAACAAGCAAACCAAGGCTTGGCCCTGATCGTGAGAGAGAGAGTAGAGGCGCGGACTCTGCTCGAATAGTAAATCGAATTTAGCTGGGCGGTACTTTGAAAGTCGGGAGGCCCGCACTCTAGTCTCGTTTAGGATCAAAGTCAAGAAAATTGTATCCACAGATTACACAGATATTTGAAATCGAGTAATCTGTGTAACTCGTGGATAGACTAAAACGAAAAAATTATCCGTTTACGGCGATTGTCGGGCAGGAGGAGATGAAGCTCGCCCTGCTGCTGAACGTTGTCGACCCGCTAATCGGCGGCGTTTTGATCATGGGACATCGCGGCACAGGAAAGTCGACTGCAGTGCGCGCGCTCGCAGACTTGTTGCCGCAGATCGACGTCGTTGCCGGCTGTCCTTATAACTGTGATCCGAAAGACGATCTGTGCGATCAGTGTCGTGGCTCAGAGATCACTTTGAACAAGACAGCGGTGCCTGTGGTTGAGCTTCCACTCGGCGCGACTGAAGATCGCGTGTGTGGGACCATCGATATCGAGCGCGCGCTTTCAACTGGTCGCAAGGCCTTCGATCCCGGACTGCTGGCGCGCGCGAATCGCGGTTTCCTCTATATCGACGAAGTAAACCTGCTCGAAGATCATCTCGTCGATCTTTTGCTCGATGTTGCTGTTACCGGTATTAATAAAGTTGAGCGTGAAAGTGTTTCTGTCGAGCATCCCGCGAGCTTTGTGCTGATCGGATCGGGAAATCCTGAAGAAGGTGAGCTTAGACCACAGCTTCTCGATCGTTTCGGATTGCACGCTGAAGTCACGACGGAAAACTATTTACAGAATCGCATCGATATCATCGAGCGTCGTGAAGGTTACGATCGAGATCGTGAGGCTTTCTGCAAGTCGTATGAAGCGGACCAGGAGCAGCTTCGCAAACGGATCACACGTGCACGCGCCAGTCTCACGAAGAGCACCGTCGAACGGCCGGTGCTGGAACGGATCGCGCAGCTTTGTGCGGATTTAAAGGTTGATGGACATCGTGGTGAGCTGACGATCATGCGTTCGGCGCGTGCGCTGGCGGCGTTTGAAGGCCGTCGTGCTGTGACGGACGATCACGTGAAGCGGGTGTCAGCGATGGCGCTGCGACATCGTTTGCGGCGTGATGCTTTAGATGAGACAGCGACGAGCGAGCAGATCCAGCAAGCAGTAGATGAAGTGTTTCCGAGTCCGCCACAGCAACAGCAGTCGCGTGGGAGTGGTGGCGGTGATACTCAAAACCTCGATCAACCCGGCAAAGTAAATAAAGACGCGCCGCGTCAGAGGCGTTCTGCATCGGGAGCAAGCTCGCGACCTAATGAAGCAGACGTGTTATCGCCGCCGGCAGTCGAGCGGAAATCCGGCGAGGTAAAACTCGAAGAACACATGAGATCGACTGAACGGGCTGATAAGTCACGCTCGTTAACCCGGCGCGCGAGTGGGGGCAAGGCGGCGTTGGTCCAACAGCGCGGCCGGTACACGCGCGCAGTCACGTTCAAAAGCACAGGCGCTCGCATCGCTCTCGACGCAACGCTGCGCGCGCTGGTTAGTCTGGAAAAGCGTTCTTTGCCCGTCAGCGTGCACTCCCTGCGCTACAAGCTGCTCAAACACAAGCAGGGGACACTGTTTGTCTTTGCGATTGATGCATCGGGAAGTATGGCGGCAAATCGGATCGCGCGAGCGAAGAGCACGATTCTCAAGTTGCTGCGCAAGTCGTACCTGAATCGCGATAGCGTGGCGATCGTTTCGTTTCATGGAACGACTGCGAACGTTGATTTACCTCCGTCGCGAAGTATCCTGCGCGCGCGTCGCGTGCTCGACTCGTTGCGAATGGGTGGCAGCACGCCACTCGCGTTAGGGCTCGTGACGACGATCGAGTTGCTGGAGTTAGTGGGCAACAAGTTTGGTGAGACGGTGGTGTTGCTGTTTACTGACGGCCGTTCGAACGTGCCACTGAGGCGCGGTGGTCTGAACCTGCGCGCCTTCCGGCAAGTGAAGATCGAGTCGGAGCTGAGAGAATTAACCGTCGCGCTGCATCGAACGAAAGCACGAGTAGTTGTCGTTGATACACAAAGAGAATTCGAGTCCGCTGAAGAGACGCGGCGCCTCGCTGGTATTCTGAACGCGCGGTTTGTAAAAATCGCTCCCGCCAGCAAAATTCCCTGAAGAGCGGGGGCAAGCCCCTCTTCCTGACTT